>ERZ1292632.1760-Hain-H43-01um-R2-1760-length-19910-cov-8_pt1 | contig 19910 bp, 22 predicted proteins | sample MGYA00564407_ERZ1292632 | MGnify/ENA primary metagenome ERZ1292632 (study PRJEB36523, sample SAMEA6512637) | groundwater metagenome | collected 2019-01-08 | study: AquaDiva: Metagenomics assemblies of 32 groundwater samples | reverse complement strand
CACAAATATATCCTTAATGGATTGTTTTAACACTATTCCGCAACAGGTCTAATAACTTTTTTAGGTCATTTTCAGTACTATCTTCCGAACTTGACAAAATGGTAGGTCAAACACGAATGCGAGGACCAAATTCAGGACTTGAAATAGAATGCTATATAAAAGCTGGAGGATTTAGACAACCTGTTGATAAAAACGGAAATACAGCACCAAGAGAGTGTTTTGATCTGGCATATCGTATCGCCTTACAAGGAACACCAATATTACATTTTGATCACACAATAATTGCCAGCCAAAGAAGAAAGTTGCAAGAAATTATTTCAGGTATTTCTTCATATGAAAAAGTTGATACAAAAACAAAGCGATTTATATCAAATCAAGAACCTGAAGAAACAATATTAGAAAAAGCACTTGATGTCCCAGTACAGAAATGGACCTCATATAGAGACAAAATATATTCAAAGATTGTAATCAATTCTTTACTATACCCAATCTTTAGTGGGATGAGAGATGGAATAACTAATTTATTTGACATAAGTAAATGGACAGACATGATTGAAGATACAAAGTTATTATCTTTTAAAGAACTAAATGAAAAATGGTCTTTGAAAATAGCAAATGAAGTAATAAAAAAAATATAAAATGGAGAATTTATATGAAATTTTTATCGAACCAGAAATCGCTTGGCAAAGAATTCAAGAAAGGCAAGGACTTGGAAAACAAACTGGGCCATCAACTGGTCAATTTGACAATTATGTAAAAACTTTAAAAGTTTAAAGTCAATTGTTCCAAAGAATGATTTAATTATTTTAAATGAAACAGAAACCATTAATAAAAATGTTGATATTGTTCTTGATAAACTAGGTTTGATTTGATTAGTTCGGATGAAACAGTTGATTATATACCCAGTTAAAAATTTCTCCCAAGAAATTTATGTTGAGTTTTTTTGCAATAACCTTTTGTGAACAATAGGTTAACCTAACTCTTTTCTTTTCGTATAAGCTCATCCTCCTCGGCAATTTATTCAGATTGAACCATTTTGTATCAACAACCTCGTCCGACAGATTCAAATTTAAACAAACACTATCAATATTTGATATATATACTCTTTTCTGTATGTTATTACTTTTTGATTTCAAAATAAGTTTCAATTTTAATTTATTTAGATCGATTCCAATTTCTTCTTTTACTTCTCTATTAGCTGCAGATATAAAAGATTCTTTTTTTTCAACATGTCCCCCTGGCATTACCCACAGTTTAAGATCCTTTCGTTTTGTTAGAAGTATTTTTTTTGTTTTGCGATCAACAATAAGCACATGAGACGAATTTGAATAAAAATCTTTCATATTATAATTTTACAGCTTTTGCAAAAATATTGATTTGCAACTTATTAGTAATAAATCTACATAGAAAGACTATTTAACTATACCAGATGTACTAAATATTGCATTAGCAAAAATGGGTGGAGCTTCGGGGTGTAATTGATAAACCTCCACTTTTCTGTTTGAATTACCAAAAGACCCATCAGAAATAATCTTACTACCTTGTGAAGGCAAAGAAGAACCGGTTCCATTAACATCAATTCCTATTTTATGTGCAGTTGTTATATTATATAAAATTTTAGCAGTTGAATACTGTAAAACATTTGCTGTAGCAAACCCAGATATTCCTAAACTTGCCATATTAAGTGTTGATTGAAACTCAAATTGATCTGTCCCGATTGTGCAAGTTGAATCATTTCCAACTCCAAAGCTGTTCGTTCCTCTTCTTGAAGTGTTAGGGTCAAGTGTTGCTCTGGCAATTCTTAGGGTAGTTAGATTATTGGGAGTTGTAGTGTAAAAGATTGTAACTTCAAGTGCAGGAGTTTCAGCAGTAGTTATACTAGTACCTAAATCTCCCCAACAATATTTTATTTGGCTACCTGTAAAATGAGTTCCTTCGCCCGAACGACTAAACCAAAATGTTGCATTTTCTCCTGATTTTAAACTTAGAGGATAAACAACTTCTGTAGCTCCTCGTGCAAATGATGTAACATTAGCATTAAAATTGGCAGAATCAATCGTGCCACTGCTATTTCCAATAACCAAAGCTCGCTCAACTCCTGCCTCAGCTGCAGAAAAAGCACGCAGAGAATCTTCCTCTTTAGTAGAAAGCGAAATATCAGTAACAGAACGAGACATAATGTATAAAACAACAATTAAGACAACAGAAAGAGAAAGTAAAACTATCAAAACGGCTTGTCCTTTTATATTTTTCTTGTGCTTCAAAAACATACTAATATAAATATAACATATTTTTAAGACATAGCACAATAATTTAATTATTTATTAATGTTGACAGATTTCATTAGTTTTGTTATACTTTTGAGTATAAATGTACATTTATGATTAATTTAAATACCAAATCAATTGTAGGAGACCTTTTTACACTAAACCCTTGGTGGGGTAGTGACAATTTATTGTTTACCAAAAAGTACTCATTTTATAGAGATTTATTTGATGAATTTTTAGACAGAGTTGTTAATAGAGACCTTATAACAAGTTTGGTTGGTTTACGAAGAGTTGGCAAATCTACCATGATCCAGCAAACAATTTATAAACTTATTGAAAATGGGGTTAATCCCAAATCAATTTTATATTTTCTTTTTGAAGATATAACAGCAAAAAATGTTGATTTAAGCGATTATTTAAGAAAAATTATAGATTATCAAATAAATCAAAATCCTAAAGAAAAGATTTATATATTTTTAGACGAAATACAGTATATTAATGGTTGGAATAGCGTACTTAAGCGCTACTTCGATATTTATCCACAAATTAAATTTATTGTAAGCGGTTCATCAAGCTTATTTATTAATACAGAATCGAAGGAAAGTTTAGCAGGAAGAATCCAGGAACTAATTTTAAGACCAATGAGTTACGGAGAATATTTAAGAATGACTGATAAAGACAATACAGAAATGCATTTTATGGAGTATTTGTCATGGGGTGAATTTCCTTATCTAGAAAAACTTATAAATTGGGAGGAGAAGAAGGAGTATATTAACGATTTTGTGTTTAAAAAAGTTGTTGAAAACGACCTACCAAAATATAGAAAAATCTATGGATCAGAAATTGTAAACATGTTAAATATATTAATGGCCTATTCAGGGCAAACAATAGAAATACAAAATTTTGCCAGCGACTTAGGTATTGCTCAAAATACAACGAGGGAATATTTATCACTTCTTGAAAAAACCCACTTAATATCTCAAGTTTTTAATATGGGTATAGGCTTTCGAACTCGAAGTGTAAGACAAAGAAAAATTTATCTGACATCAGTTAACGCAAGTGTCTTGCATAACTACCAAGGATTGATGTCTGAAAGCTGGCAAAGAAACATAGGTAATATTATAGAAACATTTGTATACAATCACTTAGTTAGAAAAAATCAAGGAGAAGTTTCTTTTTGGAGGCAAAGACAAATAAAAGAAGTAGATTTTATAAATCTACTAACTGAATCGAAATTACCAATCGAGGTCAAATATCAAAACGAGATTAAAAAACAAGATTTGGAAAATTTACTATATTATTGTAAAAAAGAAAAATTAAATAAAGCCGTTATCATTACAAAAAATGAAGATGCAACAAGAGAAATTGAAGGGGTTAAGATTGAGTTTAAGTCTGCAAGAAATTTATTAAATTAACCTTCCCCTAGACAAAAATAGATATTTATGTAAACTATAATTAGTTAATGATACATTTGAGAATAAACGTTAGTTTTATTCCCCTTGAAACAGTAAGGGAAAATTATAACCCGCATCAAAGCGGGTTTTTTAATGGCTATCCTATACAGAGTGGGGTATTACCCTATAATACTTGACAAACAGGAAAGTATCCTGTAGTATATTGTTATTAGATTTGATATTTTAAGATTTTCCATGTAGACTGTAGGCATGGAAATAGCAAGTAAATTTAGGGAGTTCCAATCAAATTTATATAAAAATTTGTGGGAAATAGCAGAATCAAATCCTATAGCTACAGTAACAGCGGTTAAAATAGCTGACACAATAATACCTATGGCAGAAATATATCTAAGCAGAAGAGATTTTTTAAAAATTGGAGGAATAGCTGCTGGAGCAACAGCGGCGGTGTTAGAATTACCTCAAATAGTTGAGGCTCAAGGTATACCAACTTCAATTACACAAACTGATCAAGACATTATTGATAAATTTACAAAGTCTGCAAAAACAAAAGGTATATCTTCTGAACAAATTAGTGCATTTACAATAAGAATTGGATTTTCTAGTTGGGACTTTTTTGCTATTGCTCCAACAGAAACAGTCAACTCAAATGGAGAAACAATTACAAAAGATGAACAATTATTTGTTCGTGATATTGTATTCAATCCCAGAGGAATGGCACAATTAACTTCTACTAGATATGTATCACTTCATAAAAATGTTGATCAAGTAGCAGCAGATGGCAAAACTGTAATAACAGAATGGTCAATGATAAAAAGAGAGCCGCGACCAGACAAAGATCAAAACGATACAAAATTTGAAAGAATATTATGGTATCCACAGCTTAACGATGAACAATGGAAAATCGTAGCAAATGATAAAACCTTAAGTGAATTCTATAGTTTTATGGGATTTTTACCTCCTTCAACAACAATTGGTTTCTTTTCTAATTGGGGCCTTCAAAGAGAAACAGTTGATTTTTATGATCCAAAAACTGGTAATACAATTAAAAAAGAAGCATATACATACCCCATTGATTTGGCGAATGAATTACCAGATGGATCAAAAAGATCACTTATTCGTAGAGAAAGAGTAAAAATATCCCCAGAATCCCAGCTCCCAGCGGAGGTGGTGGAAAAGTTTAAAGAGACTGGAATTGATCCAAAAGAAGGCACTGATGAGAGCGGCAAACCTATCTATTTTGTTACAAACCCAGCAGGGGAAACCGTAACTGTAGCCATAAAAAATCAAGAAGATAAGTGGGAACTTGCAGATTCATTAAAATTTAAATTATTTAAAACAGTAGAAGAGGCAGAAGCCTCTGGTCAAGTTATGGACACTGAATATGTCCTAAGAGGCGGTCCAGGGCAAGCAGCAAAACTAAATGGTGAACCATTTTCTGAAGATGTCATAACAGGACTAAATATCGAAGTAGTTAAGCCAAATTGGAAAGACCCAAACAGCGATCAGTTGAATTTTGATGCTAACAGTCTTTCGCTTCTTGAAGAAAATCCGAACCAAGCACCATACCGCCTTGCTGGTTATTTTTTATATAAAAACATATTAAACGGCGTTGAACAACCAGGCTATGGTTATGTCTGGCAATGGATAAACCCAGATAAATCAATTGTATATATTACTACAATAGCTTCTTTTAAGCTTCCTGATTCATATATTATGACACCGTTTTCAAGTTTCAACTTAACACAAGACCTATCAGCAGTTGCTCCAATTTTTGATAAAATCGGACACGACGAAGGAATAAACAAACTTATGCTTCAATGGGCAGAAACAGATGTTGTACCAGCAGAACTTCAAGATCGAGCACTTAGGGTAAGTTACCTATTTAAATAGGTTATACCTCCCAGCAATGTTAATTTAATTTGCATTAATTTATTATTTAATCTAGTATTAGATAATGATTAAAATTGTCAAATATTTTCTTCTATTTTTATCACTTTTTATTATTATTGTTATTTCATATTTAACATTTGAATCTTTCAGTGTAAAAAAGGGAGTGAACTATAACAAGTTTGAAGAAGTACCACACATAAGTTGGCTAAACATCAGGTCGGGAATTTTTGGCTTAGCCATAAAAACAACAATTGATAAAACTTTAGTATCTTACGATGAAACAAAATATATATCAGTAATTGCACCCAGTGAAGATAGGTTTGAAGAATATTCTGAAGCGTCGTTATATTATTTAGTCAATGGCATGATACTTAGTAAAGATACTGACACTAAACTTGTTAAATACCCTGCAGTGTTTCGAACAAAATTTAAAAAAACTGATTATTTACTTTTATTACAAGAAAATATTCAAAAGGACAAAAAGACTGGGTATATACTTATTATCTATCCACTAAATCTTATACAGAATAAAACCATTGAACAGTTTATTGATAGGTTTAAAAATCAGTCTTTTCCCGCACCAATATTTTCAAGTCTATATAAATTTGACTCAGTTGAAACCTGTAATCAAAAATTTAACGACAAAAATTACTGCCAGTGGTTACTGTCAAAACAAAAGGCGATATATAAAATTGTTAAAAAATGGGGAGATACAGGCATTGTGCCAATTGGAATGATGAGGTATCCATTGATTATTAATAAAAACAGGGTATGAAATATATAAAGTACATAACAATTTTGTTTTTTGTATTTGTGTTGTTTTTTGTAAATAACAGATCTGTTTCAGCACAATCTTGTTCTGCCGACCTTCAAACAGGAGAATGGCAATTATGCGACATTGACATCGAAACCGGAGCGCAAATAAATTGTATAAATACAGGCGGAGGTGGAAGTCAAGAAGCTTATGAATGTTGTCTCGCTGCTGGTACTAGTACTTGTGAAGCACCAACGGGTGGAGGTGGTGGGGGAGGGGGAGTGTGTTGGGGTGGGGCAGTCAATTGTCCAGCTGGGTCTGCTATTGCCTTAGACCAACCTTTAAGTGTGTTTTGTAGTAATCGATGGGGTGAGGGTAATATGTGCGCACCAATTGGCTCTGCCCAAAGAGAAACAGGTTGTTGTAGGATGAGTGGTGGAGATTGTAGTAATCCCGAATATACAACATATAATTGTTGTGCCGCAGGATCTCTTAATCAATGTTCCCCTAGTGGAGCGCCGTATCAAATAAATAATTCCTGCTTCGGCACTGGCCCTACAACATGTAGTAACTCAAAAGATACATACATAAGTCATTTCAGCAATCCATCTGCTGGTGTTTGTGTTGTTGATTGTGAATACAATGAAAATGGGGGATGTATAGGTGGTACACAATTTAATGTTTATAATGTAACCACTACATGTCAGCCTGTTGTCTGTACTTGTGCTCTAAATTGTACATCCACTGCCCCTGTTGCACCAACTCCAACATCCCCTGCGAATGGGGCAGTAATTACTGGAACATCTGTAAATTTGACATGGACTCAAGGAAGTTGGGGAACAGGCTGTCCTGCAAACAGTAATCTATTTAACATATATATTGGAACAACCCCAACTAATCTTGCCCTTGCAGGATCGGTTGGAAGCGGTATAAACAGTGTCTTATTTACAGGAAGTACTGGAACAACATACTACTGGAGAACTGAAGCAACAAATGGATCACTTGCCACTTCAAGTCCAGTCAGAAGTTTTACGTTTAGTAATCCATTTGTAAACATAACACCATGGTGGCAGGTTAAAGACGGGGACGTAACCACAAGCGGAAACATTACCTCACTTGTGCCAAATGCTTCTCTATTTGATACTATTGGTCTTGGAGGTTTCCCCGGTGTTCCTGTTTTTGGTGGAGTGTTTAATTTAACAAGTAGTTCATCCAAAATATCAGTAACAGCATGGAATGTAAATACAAATACATCTCAGAGCCGCCAATTTAATTACTCATATTTTAATAACTTAGTTCCAGATGATGTTAATTTTAATAATATTTCAAATTTAGCTTCAGGAGGAAGTGCATATTCTGATAGTTACCATTGGTTCAAAGCAACGGGGAATACAACTATCAACAGTGATGTAAATATTGGAAACAGAAAAGTAATATTATTTGTTGAAAATGGCAATTTAAACATAAATGGCAAAATCAATTTGAATGATGGTAATGGATTCTTTGGAGCATTTGTTGAAGGAAATATTACTATTGGAAATAGTGTTACAGGAACTCCATCATTAGAAGGTGTTTATTTATCAAATGGAAGCTTTAACACAGGAGCTGGGACCTCACAACTTCATGTTAGAGGGTCTGTTGCATCTTTTGGAGGAATTAATTTACAAAGGAATTTAAGTAATAATTCAACCCCAGCAGAGTTATTTGAATTTGCCCCAGACCAAATGTTGTTATTCCCTGAAAAACTAATGTTTAGAAGGAATAAATGGACAGAAGTGGCACCCTGATCTAATAATTTCTTACAACAATTTCTGTTTGGATTGAGACTGAGCCTTTTTCAATGCTTTGAGACTCTGTGTCAACAGCCTCTATTGATACTTTTACTGATGGGGGAGAATTAACAGCTGTAGTACAAACAAAAGAACAAGAAGTTACCGATATATCAGATGATGTAAGCCTTCCCGAACCTGAAGCAATATATTTATCTGCACCTCCCGTAATACAAGAAAAGGTGGTAGTAGTACCTTCTAAGGAAATGTAATTTAGAATGTCTGTTGATGCGTTAGGACAAGTCACACTCTCTGAATTACGAAGTTGCCGTTCAATTACAGAAAGTGAATAATTAACATTTTCACGAACTCGAACTAGAGAATCACTTTTTTTAGCTCCACGTATTGTTAAAAAAATTGATCTTGTTGAAAGAAGCCCAATTACTGCAAAAATAGTAATAACTATTAATATTTCTATCAGCGAAAAGGCACTGTTGTTGACTGTTTTTTTCATTTTTCTCTGATATCGCTAAATTCTGTCACAGCTCTTACCTCATGGTATCCTTTTGGATCCTGCCATGAAGTAATTATTGTTGCAGTAATAATTGTCTTACTTGAAATACGTCTGGTTGAAAAATTTACCTCTCTTTTAAAACTTGTGTTTGTAATTAATTCATTTGCAGCACAAGTCCCAGTATTCGAGAAGTTTAAGGCTACTAAACAATATGTTCCAGTATTCGTTACTACAGAAAAATTTGTCAAATTGTTTTCTCTTTCGCGCCTAATCCACTCTACAGCTTCTTGTGAATATCTCGAAGCTTGAGTTTTGCTTCTTGAAAAAAGAGAATTTGATATTGATTTCGTTGAAAGAATTACAACTGCAACTATAATCATAGTAATTATAAAAAGTGCTAGCAATACTTCAAACATGGACTGTCCAGATAGGTGATAGGTGATAGGTGATAGGTGATAGGTAAATCTTGTTTTTTTGTGGTTATTGATTATTCTCATCTGATGTCTCCTCCAATTCCAACTGTTATAGTATTAGTATTTCCTGATGTATGAGTCAAAGTAATTATGTTATTTACAGTTAAATTTGTACCTTGTCCCAAAACCTTAAAACGAAATGATGCATTTGTTGAAGTAAAAGTAATAGTAGAACCCAAATTTACATTTTTATAAACAGGGGAGCTAACAACTCCTAAATTACTTACACAATTTGCAATTAAATTGTATGTAGAAGCGCTTGTTCTTGAAAAAGTATATGAGTTTAGAGTGTCACAGGATACTCCTGATGGTTTTTGTCCTGTTAAGGCAAGTTGTTGAATAAGTCTTAGGTCTGCAACTAATTGTTTTGATACACCTGTTAGAGTTTGGCGCCGTGAAAAATCACGATATCCTGCAAACCCAACACCAAAAACGATTGAGATAATAAGTATTCCAACCAAAAGTTCAACTAGAGTATATGCAGAATTAGATTTCATTGTAATCTCTTAATAGTACTATTATTTAGAAGTGACTTCATCTGGGTAATTGCTATTTGATTTAATTTTATTAATCGATCAGACTGCGATAACCCTTGTCTTATTAATTCAGCGTTAATACTTTCTAAATTAGCTAAAATTACAAGTTGTGTCACATCAACATAATCGCGAATATTTCCCTCCATGCTTGGATTTTTATCTCGCCATTCTTTGGCAGTTTTTCCAAATAAAGCAACGTTTAAAACATCTGCCTCATTTGCATAGACCATGTTAATTTTCGTTTTTGAAATATTATCAGGAATAATATGTTTTTTAATAGCATCAGTATGAATTTTATAATTTACTTTTGATAAAGTTCGCTTAACATCCCATCCCAAAATAAGTCTTTTGCTTTCTTCTTCTTTTAGTCTCTGAAACTCTTTAATTAAATACAACTTAAATTCTGGTGATAACCATGTGGCAAATTCAAAAGCAATATCCTTATGAGCATAAGTTCCTCCATACCTTCCGGTACTGGATCTAATACCAATAGCTTTAGTTTTTTCTACCCATTTTGACGAAGATAAAATAAAGGCATTTGATCCTGCTTCATTTCTAATGTTATCGAATTCCATAACATTAAAATTTGGATTATGTACTTTTTCCCAAGCCCCCATAAATTGAATAGTATATTTTGTGGATAACCAATTGGATATGACTATACCCGTCGCATAACTATCTTTAAACTTGGCCATATCAGTAAGAGAAATATAATCAAAATTATTTTTTGCAAAAGTTACAATTTCTATTCCCTTAACAAGAATTTTTTTAGATTTCATGGATTAATGACCTTATAATTACAAGTGGTGCCACAGTTTGTTGACCCTCCACAACTAACTGATGGTAATCCAGATTGTTCCAAAGAAGCACATAATTCATAACCTGATGTGGTAGTTGCATAACGATAAGAACGTGTTGCAGGGATTGGATCTCCGGGTCTACTTGTAATATAAATATTTGTAGCCATACATGCAGTTGGAGGAGTAGAGCCTACTAAGTTAGATCCAGCTGCAGGTAAACTAGCAGGATACCTATTACAATCCGCACGATACAACTCAAGCCCAGATTTAATAAGCTCTAAGTCTGATTTTCTTCTTGCGTCCCTTGCAGATTCTCTTGCACCTGAAAGCCCAAAAATTGAAACCCCAACTAATATTCCAATAATAGATATCACAACTAATAATTCAATTAATGTAAAGCCATTTTGGGTATATTGTATATTGTATGTTGTATATTGGGTTTTTTTGTTCATGTTTTAACTATTTACTATTCACTAGCTAGATAGGACAAGTTGATGAATTTGGTGCACTGGTACTTTCCCCAGCCTTACCATTTGAACAAACTATCCAATATTTTATAGGTGAGTAGCTTTCAAGTTTTCCCCAAAGAACATAATTAGTTGCAGAGGCACCACCTCCACCTGCTCCGTTTGATATATATCTATAAACAAAAGTATTATCTTGCACATATTTTGGATCTTCTGAACAAGAAATGTCTGGTTCCAACTGATTATTTAAATAACCACAAAGTGTAGTTGAAGCACGAACATTTGAGCTTGTTGGAAATAAACCACTTGTCAAATTAGCATACATTTCAAGTGAAGTTTGATATTGTTTTATGTCTGACTTTCTTTGAGTGTCTCGACCTTTCATTGTTGCAGTTCTAAAGCTAACAATAGAAATAGTTGCCAATACTCCAATTAATGACATAACAATCAAAAGCTCAACGAGGGTAAACCCACACGCAGTATATGGTATATGGTATATGGTATATTGGGATTTTTTATTAGGCAATGTATTCATATTCATGGTTTTACTATATACAATATACTATATTCTATATACTAATCTAGTTTCCTCTTCCATAATTACATATTTTAGTGCCACATTGCAAGTTTTTATCAGCTATTACTTTAGTATATTCAGCCTCGTCCTTGCCCTCAAGTGCAATATAAAACTTATATTGCTGACCACTTGAGGTGTAATAATAACTAACACCTTTTTTATAATTTGGATCTTGTGGAATCGATCTTAGGTCTTCAAATTTTGACTGACCCCAAACACAGGGGATTGCATTTATTGGAACTTCGGTTTTTTCATCAAGTACAGGACCATTTTCAAAACAACCTACAATAAGACCATCTTCTGTTGCATCAGGATAAACTTTATATTTTTGAAAATAAGTGTCTAACGCTCCTTGAACTGCTGCAATATCATTTTTGCGAATACTATCCCTGCCTCGTCTTATTGAAATTGCAAAATTGTAGCCAGACACAACAAATAATATAAATAGTGTAAAAAAAATAAATTTGGATTCAGAACGGGTAAATTTTTTCATATATTAGTACTATCCAAAAAGCGACAATTAAAAACGGTCCAAAAGCAATTTTGGTTTTAAGATGAGCAATCTTAAATAATAATAACACAGTCGCAATTATTCCTCCTAAAATAAAACTTATCATAAGCCAATAAATCCCTTTTTCGAACCCTAGAATAAACCCTAATGGAATTGCCAGCTTTACATCCCCCAAGCCCATTCCATGGCCAGAAGTAGATAAATATAAAGTGAGAAGTAAGGAAGAAAAGAAAAAACCACTGAACAGAAAGCTATAAGGTGTAAGTTCTAAGCCATATGGCATAAAACATATAGCATAAAGCATTAATGCCCAACTTAGTTCATCAGGGATAATTTGATTTTCTAAATCAATAACTAATATTGCAAGCAATATAGTAAATAGGAAATAGGTGATAGGAAATAGGGAAAACGAAAATAAATAATACAAAACAACAGCGCCAAGAGCAAAGAATAGTTCAATAAGTGGATAGCGAATGGAGATTTTTTTGTTACAACATCTACTTCTTCCGTGATAGTACAAAAAAGAAATAATTGGAATATTATCGTACCAACTCAAATCTTTTTTGCACAAATCACAAAAAGAACGACCCTTAACAAATCCCAAATTTCTTGGAATTCTGTAAGTAACAACCCCGACAAACGATCCTATAACTAAACCTAATAATATGAGTAGGAGAAAAATTCCCATACCCATATTATTCAGGTAAACAAATAACTAAACTCCCAGATGCCCAGCCAGCTGCTGTACTAGCACAGGCTGCCCCAGATTGAGCTGTTCTTATTGATGTAGCTAATGTATAAACATTTCCATCAGTACAAGCTTTATCTCTAATTGATTTAGATAGAGCTGTAAAACATGCATAAATTGACGATGATGAGCCAGTAGCCTTTCCAATTCTTATTTGGTTAGGTAAAGTAACACCTGACTTTGCAAAATCCCTATTTCTAAACTCTGTTTTTAGTTCGTTATTAGATATTAGTAAACCATCAACTGAACATGTTGCTCCACACAATCCATATCTTTGGAGTGTTGAGCTACCATAATCAACAGCAGAATCCGCAGAGGGATAAGTTACTGCATCAAAAGTAGTCCAAGGAAATGCTGTTTGGCTAACAAAATACCTCTCAATTGCGGAGACAAGTTGTCCTGCATCTGCTTTGTATTTAGTATCTCTTGCACGATTACTTTGTTCAATAGGATTAATTGCGGCAATAACTATTAAAGCAATTGCACCAAGAAGTCCAATGACTATTAATAACTCAACCAAAGTGAACGCTTTTAAATTTTTGATATAAATCACCTTCTTTCATATTCAGTATTATCTATTAAAATTGTGATGTCAAGTTATATATCGGTAAAATTATGGCGATGACAAGAAAACCTACTCCCAAACCTAAAATTACCATAACAATAGGTTCTATAGCAGAGGTCAAACCCTTTACTTTTTGGTCTGATTCTGTGGCAAAAACATGGCTTACTTTAGATAATACTTCTTCCATTTTTCCAGTTTCTTCTCCAACTGCAACCATTTGAGAAAGTATAAATGGAAAAGCATCAGGATGTTTTGCAAAAGCAAAAGAAACAGGAAAACCTTTTTCAACCTGCATTGACACATCTTTTAAGGCGTTTCCAATTACAGCATTACCAACTACTTCAGACGTAATATTTAAGCCTTCTAATATTGATACCCCAGCTCCTGTCATTAAAGCCAAAGTACTAGTTAGTTCAGTTAGTATTACTTGTTTTTGTAATTCTCCGATTATTGGAATTTTGAATTGAAGTTCGTCTAATTTTAGCTTTCCCGCAGGTGTCTTTTTGTATGATTTTAAAGCAAAAAATCCACCCACAACTGCAGCCAAAGTAATTGGCCAAAAATTAATTACCGCATCTGATATCCCCATTAAAATTCTTGTGGGAAGTGGGAGTTCTGCATCAAATTCATCATAAAGAGAAGTCAAACGAGGAACCACAAAAATCATCATTATAAAAGCAACAACAATCATACCGATAACAATTATAGAAGGGTAGATAAGCGCTCCTTTTACTTTTCCCTTAAACTCTTGCTGCTTTTCCATATCATCTGCAAGACGAACTAAAACAGTGTCCAAAACTCCACCAACCTCTCCAGATTTAACTAATGCAATACAGGTAGGAGAGAAAACTGTAGGATGTTTCATAAAAGCCTTGGAGACTGATTCACCACCTTCAATATCAGCCAAAATCTGTGAGACGACTTTTCCCATAGAACCTTTGGCTTGAGATTTTAATATTGTTAATGATTCGGTAATAGGAAGTCCAGCATTAACCATGGTTGCAAATTGACGAGTAAATGTAGCAACATCAGCCTGAGTAATTCTATTTTTTAAGTTTCTTAAAAAAACTATTGGATTTTCAAATACTGGCTTGATTGAAAAAACAAGGAGACCTTTACCTCTTACTAATTTCGCCGCATTACTTTCATCTGTTGCCTCAACCTCACCAGAAACTAATTTTCCACTTTTATCTTTAGCTTTGTAGATAAACCTTTTCATTTTGAACCTCTAATGAGTCTATTTAATTCCTCAGGTCTAACCGACCATTCCTGTGCAACATCAATTGTTATCTTGCCTGATTTAACCAGTTGAGCTAATGAATGTTCAAGTGTCGACATTCCCGCCTCAAGAGAAGTCTGTATAATTGAGTCAATAAGATGAGATTTACTTTCACGAATTGCAGTTTTAATGGCAGTCGTTCCAAGCATTACTTCGTGTGCAACCAATCTTGAACCTGAAATTCCAGTTACTAATCTTTGAGAAAAAACTGCTTCAAGAACAGATGACAATTGTAATCTAACTTGGTTTTGCTGATCTTCAGGAAAAACATCAACAATTCTATCAATAGTTTGGCTAGCAGAATTTGTGTGAAGTGTCCCAAAAACTAAATGCCCTGTTTCAGCAATGGTCATAGCAGCAGAAATTGTTTCAAAATCTCTCATTTCACCAATTAAAACAACGTCAGGATCTTCACGAAGAACAGAGCGAAGCGCAACTTGCCAAGAATGGGTATCAGATCTCATCTCTCGTTGTGAAACAATAGATTTAATTGGTTTAAACACAAATTCAACTGGATCTTCGATAGTAATAATATGGTTAGACCTATTTTTGTTTATTTCATTAATAATTGCAGCCAGTGTTGTTGATTTTCCATGCCCTGTTGGACCTGTAACCAAGATTAAGCCCTGTCTTAGAGTTGTAAATGTTCTGACTATTTGTGGAAGGCCTAAATTGTCAATTTCTGGAATATCAAGTGGAATTCTTCTGAAAGCCGCAGCCAAAGACCCTTTTTGAGTATATGCATTAACACGAAAGCGAGCTTTCTCTGAAAAATTTAAAGAGAAATCAATTTCCTTATTAACAGTTAGTCTTTCGATTTGATCAGTTGTTAGTACTTGTTTTATGGCCTCGGCGTTTAACTCTGGAGTTAATATACCAGCGTCAGCAAGTGTTCTTAACTCTCCTTCAATTCTTACAGTTGGTGGAACACCTACAACTAAATGCAAATCAGAAGCATTCAAATCAATTGCTTGTTGGAGTAAATGTTTAGTATCAATCATATATATAAGTTAAACTATTCTTGGGCAACACGCAAGACCTCTTCAATAGATGTTTCTCCAGCTAATACTTTCAAGTACCCATCTTGTTTTAAGGTTATCATTCCTTCTTCTTTGGCCTTTTTCTCAATTTCTAACGCTGGTTTTCTCTCAAGAATCATTTTGCCAATTGAATCTGTTACGGGTAAAACTTCAAAAACCCCAACTCTTCCATAATATCCTGTATTTCCACAGGCTTGACAACCTTTGCCTCGAAATATTTTTCCAGTTGCATCTTGTGGCCAAAGTGGTCCTAAAACGATTTTCATATCCTCAATTATTTTTGGATCTGGTTCATAAGTTTTTTTACAATCATCATGAATTTTTCTGGCAACACGTTGAGCCATAATAGCAGTCATTGATGATGTTAAAAGGTATGGTTCAGCACCCATATCAAGCATACGAGGTAAAGCACCTGCAGCATTATTAGTATGAAGTGTTGAGAAAACTAAATGACCTGTAAGAGACGCCTGAATTGCAAGGTCAGCGGTTTCACGATCACGAATCTCTCCAACTAAAATAACATTTGGATCTTGTCTTAAAAAAGCCTTAAGTCCTGATGCAAATGTTAAACCAACAGCGGGATTAATTTGTACTTGATTTACACCAACCATTTTATATTCAATAGGGTCTTCCAAAGTTACTATATTGACCTTTGGTGTATTAATTTTTGATATAATCGAATACAGTGTGGTAGTTTTACCTGATCCAGTTGGACCACAAATCATTATAATTCCATGGGGTCTTAGAATTGCATCTTGTAAATTTTTTAAAGCTTTTCCGCGAAGACCTAAAACAGGCAGATCAGGAACCCCACCGGTTTTTTTAAGAAGACGCATGACTATTTTTTCACCCCAAGCTGTAGGGAGTGAGGAAACACGAAGATCAGTATCTTCATTCCCAGCCTTAAAATTAAATCTACCGTCTTGAGGAATCCTTTTTTCATCAATTTTCATAGCAGATAAAATCTTAATACGGGAGACCAGCGAGTCATGAAGCTCTCTGGGAATTGTTAACTTTTCAACTAGTATTCCATCAATTCGATAACGAACTCGTGTTGCTCTCTCTTCAGGTTCAATGTGTATATCAGACGATCTTGACTTTACAGCAAATTCTAAAATATGACTTACAATTTCTGATATTTTTTCTTCTCTTATAAAACCGATTTTCAAATTTTGTGTAGGACTAATTTTCTTTTCTGTGGCAACATCTTTTAGTGCTTCAGTAACCTCTTGGGAAAGGGAAGTTGCATATCTTGTTGTAATAATATCTCCCAAAAGTCCCGACTCAACAGCTACAGGTTTAACCCGAAGTCCTGTCTTTCTTTCTACAAATTCAATAGCGGTTAAATCAAGCGGATCAACCATGGCTAAAGTTATTGATTTATTAGTCTTGTCTATTGAAAGAGGAAAAACATTAAATTTATTTGAAACCTCTTGAGGTAAAATAGACATTGCCTCAGGTGATGACGGAGCTGTTGCAAGGTCTACAAAAGGAATATTATAAAGGCTGGCTTTTGCACGAACTAAATCTTTTTCAGTTACCAGATTTTGTTTTCGTATTATTTCTTCTTGGGTTGTTCCATACTGAACCTCTGCCATTTTGATCTGCTCAGCACGAGCCAAATCAAGAACCCCCATAGAAACTAAAATATCGGAGACACTATTACCAGATATCGTGGCAGTTTGTCCCGATTGAATCGGGGTATTGGCAGTGGGCATATTAATAATATATCATAGTATAATAGTTTTATGCATGCATATTTACTCATCGGGCGAGAAATTACAAATAACAATCAACAAATTACAAATTTAGTAAAAAAACAAAAGGCAAAAATTCTTGAATTTCAATTACAAAAGATTGAGGATGCAAAAGAACTTAAAAAACTTGTTAGGTTTTCATTTCCAGAAAAAACGGCAATTGTTTTAAAAGATATTGACAATGCAACACCTGAAGCTTTAAATGCCTTGCTTAAAAACTTAGAAGAACCAAATAATAATTTGATTTATATTTTGACTGCTAGTAATTTAGAGGGTGTATTGCCAACAATAGTATCGAGATGCGAAGTAATTAGGTTACAGGTAACAGGTGACAGGTTACAGAGAAAACAAAAAAACTACAAGGATGCATTGAATATTAAAGACAGAGATGAAGCTATAAAATTTGTAGAGGATTTAATTTACACTGATTATGAAAAACCAGAGTTTAAAAATATGGAAAATTATTTAAAAACAGTTCAAGCCTTAAAAGCAAACGGAAATGTATCGTTGCAGTTACTAAATTTAGTTGCTAAAATGAACAGCCATGGCTAAGAAACAAGAATATAATGCAGATCAAATTCAAGTTCTAGAGGGTTTGGAACCTGTCAGAAAAAGACCAGGGATGTATATTGGATCAACAGATTCAAGAGGACTTCATGAGTGTCTTCGTGAAATTATTGATAACTCAGTTGATGAAAGTTTTGCTGGAACAGCAACTGAAGTATGGGTGCAAATCAAAGAAGATGGTTCCGCTGAGGTTCGTGACAACGGACGAGGGATTCCAACAGATAAGCATAAAAGTGGAGTTTCAGCTCTTGAACTAACCATGACCAAACTTCATGCTGGTGGAAAATTTGGCGGCGGAGCATATAAAGTTTCAGGTGGACTACACGGCGTTGGTGCATCAGTTGTTAATGCGTTGTCATCATATTTTAGAGTCTGTGTAATCAGGGACAAAAAAGTTGTTTATCAAGAATATAAGAGGGGAGTGCCACTTGATAAAGTTAAAGAGGCAACAGATAAACAAATATCGGATTGGAACATTGATGTATCAATACAAAAATCAGGAACAATTACAAATTTTATGCCTGACACTGAAATTTTCAAGGATTTAGTTTACGAAAAAAATAAAATTAAAAACTTGTTAAGGGATAGAGCATATTTAGTTGCTAAACTTGCATTTAATTTAGTAGATCATCGTGATGGTGACGAATCAAGTTATTATTTTGAGGGAGGAATAAAATCACTTGTTTCCCATTCAAATCGTGGTAAAAATGTACTTTCAGATGCTATTTATATCTCAAAAGACCTGCCTGCTGGCAAGGCAGGCGATGTTGCAATAAATGCAGAGGTAGCAATTCAATATACTGACGGCTTTAATGAAAACGTCAAAGGTTTTGTAAATGGAATTTACACAACTGATGGTGGAACTCATGTAACAGGATTTAGAACAGCACTCACTAGGTCAATTACCGACTATGTAAAGAAAAATCAAAACGGAAAAGACGAGATGATTTTAACAGGTGATGATCTTAAAGAGGGGCTAACTGCAGTAGTTTATGTCAAAATGCCTTCTGAAACCTTGCAGTTTGAAAGCCAAACAAAAGCAAAATTAAATAATCCAGAGGTTCAAGGATTTGTAGCAGTAGCAGTCAAAGAAGGGCTTGATCAATATTTTGAAGAACATCCACAAGATGTAAGGAAAATTATAGAAAAGGTAACACTTGCTGCAAGAGCAAGACTTGCTGCAAGAGCTGCAAAAGATGCAGTTTTAAGAAAAGGTGCACTTGATGGGGCTTCACTTCCAGGAAAATTGGCAGATTGTCAAAGCAAAGACCCCTCAGTTTCAGAAATTTATATAGTGGAAGGCGATAGTGCAGGAGGCTCGGCGAAGCAAGGAAGAGACCGTAAATTCCAAGCAATTTTACCTTTAAAGGGAAAAATTTTAAACACAGAAAGGGCAAGACTCGATGTAATTGTTAAATTTGAAGGTGTTAAAAACTTAATTATTGCACTTGGTGTTGGAATTGGAGAAAACATAAACTATGACAAGGCAAGATATCATAGGATAATTATTATGACAGATGCTGATGTTGATGGTGAACATATCAAAACACTTCTTTTGACATTCTTTTATCGGCACATGCCAGAAATTATAACAAGAGGCTATTTATATATTGCACTTCCTCCACTTTATAAAATCACAGTTGGCAAAGAATCTAAATATGTTTTTAATGATGAAGAAAAAGATGAGTTAATGAAGACAATTGGGGACAAAAAATATCAAATTTCAAGATACAAAGGTCTTGGAGAAATGGATGCTACACAACTTTGGGAAACTACCATGGATCCTGCTACAAGAACATTAAAGCAAATAACCATAGATGATATGGAAGTAGCTAGTAATATGTTTGAAATGTTAATGGGTGAAGAAGTCCCACCAAGAAAGAAATTTATTCAAACCCACGCAAAACTAGCAACACTTGATATATAGGTAGTGTTCATTTAAACGGTTGATGAAAACGGGTGTTTTGGGCTTTGTTTTGGG
>ERZ1292632.1758-Hain-H43-01um-R2-1758-length-19913-cov-10_pt1 | contig 19913 bp, 15 predicted proteins | sample MGYA00564407_ERZ1292632 | MGnify/ENA primary metagenome ERZ1292632 (study PRJEB36523, sample SAMEA6512637) | groundwater metagenome | collected 2019-01-08 | study: AquaDiva: Metagenomics assemblies of 32 groundwater samples | reverse complement strand
AGATACTGGAATGTATGCCATCGCCGCTGATACTCTTGGTTTCTCCACTGGCGGCACTAAACGTGCCTCCGTCTCCGCCTCTCGCTGGGAGTTCAATACGGGGGCATCGGTATCGGGTACGTTCTTCCTCTCCGGCATCTCCACTGCAACGGGTACACCAGATTCTCTCTGTCGCAATGGAACAGAGGTAACTGTAAATGCGGCTCTTACCTGTACTGTTTCTGCACGCGACCAGAAAATGAATATCTCCGATTTCTTCACGAAACCGTCGGGGGTTTTAGGCGGAGTGCAAAAAGACCTTTCTGCCCTAGACCTGGTAATGGCGTTGAATCCGACGCAGTTCGCGTATAAAGACCATCCCGAACGGATGCGCTGGGGCTTTATAGCCGATGAGGTGCAGGCAGTAGACCCGAAACTAGGCGATGGTTATGTGGATGGCGAAGCGCGAAGTATTGACATCGCAGGTATACTGGCACTAAATACGAAAGCAATTCAAGAGTTGAATGCCAAAGTCGAAGCTCAAGACGCCAGAATTGATGCTCTTGAAACACGCTTGGCGAAGCTTGATGGCAAGGAACCACCTACAGGAGGAACAATATCACCAGAGTCAAAATTAAGTGTCTGGCAATATATCTGGCATTGGTTAATCTCACTATTCACATGAAAACAGAATTCAAAAACTTTGGAGCATTAGTTGGATGGAAAATTACTGACTACCATGCAAATGCAAAAGTAGGAGCATTGCCGTATGAAATTCGTCAATCTGATGGCAATTATAAACCATTTCTACCTCTAGGTGAATGGCAAAGATCTGACAATGGAGATTCGATGAGTTGTGTTACATTTGCTGAAATAAACAGTGTTGAAACTCAAGAGGGACAACAGACAGGACAACAAATTAATTACTCTGATAGATGGATTGCAAAGATGTCTGGAACAACCAGAGAAGGGAACTATTTGAGCACTGTAGCAGAGACCATTCGTAAAGTTGGACTTGTTCTTGAGAGTGATTATCCAGCTCCTCTTAAATACACATGGGAAGAATACCATGCAACTATTCCAGAGCGTCTAAAGTCGCAATTAGAAGCAAAGGGGAAAGAGTGGCTCAATAAATGGAGTGTCTCATATGAATCTGTTGCAACAGATAGGACAAGTTTGATGAAGCACATCAAACACGCCCCTCTCATTGTAATTATTCCAGGACATGCTGTAATGAACTTCTATACAACACAAGATATTATTAATTATTTTGATAGTTATGAACCATTTTTGAAACAGACAACTGCTATTGTTAGTGCACTCAAACTTGTCATAACTCCAAAAGAACATGCACCAGATCCTGATTCTTTATTCACTGACATCAATTATGGTGATTGGGGATCGCAGATTGCAAAGCTCAAGAGGACACTGGCACGAAATGGATTCACTACAGAGAATAAAGGAGAGTTGTATGATGATGATTGTGCAAGATTGGTGTTGAACTTTCAGAAAGCAAATTTCCCAGATGTCTGGTGGAAGTCATTAGCTGCATGGACGAAGCCGTTGTTCTGGGAAATGATTAGAAATTGGCCAGGAAAACTGGTGGGGGTCGAAACCAGAAAGATAATAAATAATACATTAAATAAAAGATAATATGGATATAAATGTTATTGGATTTGGAACAGTTGGAGTATATCTTCTTACAGAGTTGGCAAAAAAGATTCCATTGATTCCTGTACTAGAAGGACAGACAGCTAGGATTAGAACAGTAGCAGGAGTATTGGCATTTGTAGGTGTCGGATTAAATGCTTATCTCAATGGTTCATGGAATGACTTTGTGTCAAGTCAAGATGTGCAAGTTCTGTTGCAGACTGTGGTGGTGTTTGCGGGAACATGGATTGTTCATAAAACAAGGAATGGATTCAGCAATCTTGTTGATCGTGTAAAAAATAGATAGCAATAATTAGATTCGTAAAAATCAATGGTTCTACTTCCAAAGATTGCAATTCGTCGTGGAGATTTTCCTGGGAATCAAATTCTGGTTGATCTTCCAGATCTGACAAAGTATGAAAAGACATACTTATCAGCAGATGAAGCTGCTGGTCAAACAGCATTAAGTGTTGTTTCAAGTGCAAATCTATCTGCCAATGAATACATCATCATTGAAAATCCAGGATCACAACTGGCAGAATTAAGATTGATATCTTCTGTTTCAACTGGAATTATAAATGTTTCATCTGCTACTACTTTTGCCCATAATAGAGGTGCAATAGTACGATTCATACCATTCAATCAAGTTGAGATCTCAACAGATGACAATTCATCATTTAGTTCTCCAACTACACTGGCAACTGCCAATCTAAGAGTTGATGCTCTTCAGACATTCTATGAGCACACCACAGGAGCTGCCACAGATTATTACAGAGCACGATTCTATCACGAACAAGGAACCAGATATTCAAGTTATTCAGAAGGGATATTGGCAACTGGCTATGCAGATAATACTCCCTATTCGATAAAGAAGAGAGCACTGGATTCATTGGGTGAAATAAGGAGTGGAAAGATAACAGAAGAATTCCTTGACCAAGCATTGCTAGAAGGAAGACGAGATCTTGACCAAGATCCTAGAATTCTACGATGGTCATTCAGAACAAAATTTGACACTGATATAGGGACAATTATTCCAGGACAGTGGAAAGTTTCAGCTCCAACGGACTTGAGAGATGAAAATACTCACAAGAACATTCTTGCAATAAGAATTGGAAGAAAGAACGACCCATTGGATTATCAAGACAGAGTTAGATTTAATCAGAATTATGTCAATATTGCCCATACAACTCTCAATGGTGCAATAATTACAACTGATACATCAATAACTTTAACTTCATCAGGTGACTTTGATGAATCTGGAAGCATCTACATTGCAGGTACCAGTATTGGCCATGTAGTTGACACAGTTGCCTACACTGCAAACAATGAAGGAACCAATGTTATATCAGGTGTAACAGGAATAGTTGCAAACAAAGCATCTGGAACAGATGTTTGGCAAGGAGGAAACTTTGGATTTCCAACTGCTTATACCATTCATGATGGTGTTATCTACTTTGATATTCCATTTGAAGATGATTTAGATGGTGAGAATGTCTATATGGATTACTATCAAGAGTTGCAAGCTCATGACAGTGATGCTGATGAACTTGACGAACCTTTTTATGATTTGTATGTTCCTTACTTGAGATGGAGAATTAAATATCTCAAATCAAATGGCAAAATAAAGAAAGAAGGAGATCCAGATTGGAAAGAATGGGAAGAAGGCAAGGAGAAAGTAGTATTGCAAGAAATTGGTGGTCAAGATGTCTACTTAATTCCGAGCTAAGGAACCAAGGAAAATGGTCTTCTTGATGAGTTTGGTGCAGAGGTGTGGAATTGACCACACACTGCAAAATGCACCACACCTAGACCAAATAAACAAGCCATTTTGAGTTAAAATCAACAAATGCCACAGTTACCACCACAAGAATACACATCAGTAGGATCTGGACTTATTACCAAGTCAGCAGTTTCAAAGTACAAACTTCCACTGGACAGTGTTGTGTTGGCTGTTAATATGCATTTTGACAAGATTGGCTCTGCAACCTTGCGTAAAGGAGTAACTCAACTTGGAAATACAATTAGCAGTACTGATATTCTTGGACTCCACAATTTTAGAGATTCTGGTACAGGGACGAATGATAAGATTGTTGCAGTAAATGGAACTGCTGCATATTATCTCAACAGTGCTACATGGACAAGTAAAAGAGAAGGTCTCACCAATGGTAAGAAGGCAAGATTTACAACATTCCTTGACTTTGAATGGATGGTGAATGGTTCTGAAGCTACAGCAATATGGAATGGAGATCCAGTATCAAACTTCTCAACTGGTGGAAATGCTTCTGGTGCTCCAATTGGAAAGTTTGTTGAGAACTTTAGATCCAGAGTATGGATTCTTGGTAATGACACTTATCCAGACAGGGTGTGGTATTCATCACTCCCCTCTGCAGCAACTACTCCAGTTATTACATGGGATACAGATGTTGCCACAGGTGATTGGATTGACATCTCTCCATCAGATGGTGAAAATATAACGGGAGGAAAAAGAACAAAGAGAGCACTCCTTGTGTTCAAACAGAATCACATTTATAGAATCTACAGCATCAATGAGACCGAGCCAGATCCAAGCATCAATGTTGGAACCTATAGTCACGAAAGCATTGTTGAAGCTAAAGATGGTGGTACCTACTTTCATCATCCAACTGGATTCTACAGATATTCTGATGGTGGAGTTCAAGAGATATCAAAACCAATCAAGGACATTGTTGAAGCAATTGCATTGTCAGAGTATGAAAATATAGCAGGTTGGATTGAATCTGGAGGAGATGCAGTGTGTTGGTCAATTGGAGATGTAACAATTTATGACAATGTTACCATTACCAATGCAGTTGTTCGATATACCATCTCAACACAATCATGGACATTGTATTCATATGCAACAAGACCTTTAGTTGGAATTATCTATGAAAATAGTTCATCAGATGCTAGTGAAGCTGTGTGGGGAAACAGTGCGGGTCAAATAATGAGACACAATATTGGCAATGATGATGCTGGGACTCCTGTTCGATATGAGATAATTCACAGACCTTATCTTGTTGATGGTCTTAATGCTACTGAAAAGAATATTGAGAATGTTATGTTTATTCATGATGGTGGTGGATCAGACACATCAATTCAATGGCAAAAGGAGAATGATTTAGAATCAGATTGGACAAAATCTCTAGGAAGCTTAAATGATAGGAATACCTTATTTCCAAATGCTGACATTAGATGTAACGAGGTAACATTCAGAGCTTCTGGTGTGTCATCTGGTGAACCATTCACTTATTATGGCTTCGAAATTATAGACAGTGATAGTACTGTTAACTATGCAAAATGAGTGATATCTACGAACAATTTGATCGTTCTCTGTATAAGATAGTTGATGCAGGAAGAATACAGACAAATGAGATTGATCCATTAGACATTGGGTCTGGACCAGTTGTGTCAACAATAATTCAAAATGTTGGAGCATTGTCATCTGGTAAGATTGATTTTACAAATATAGATGCTGGATATATTCTAGGAGTTGACAAAGGAGTATCAAAGTTCTATATAGGAGATAGTTCCAATTATATGAATTGGACAGGAACTTCTCTTTCAATTTCTGGGACACTATCAGCAGGAGCAATTGATATCGGCGGTTCTGATGCAACTTCGTTCCATGTTGATAGTGATGGCAATCTGTGGTTAGGAGCATCTACATTTGCTGCAGCTCCTGCATCAATATCTAATGTAGGAGCAATAATTGGTTCAAATGTTACTATCACTGGAGGATCGATTTCTGGAACTACAACTGTTGGAATTGCCAATGTAAATATAGCAGCTCGTGGTTGGACACAAACTTCAGTGTTCTCTGTAACTGATGCCGATACTGTTGCATGGGGAGCTGGAACATTTACTTCAGCTGATGGTACTGCTTATTCAATCTCTGGAAGCAACACTGGCAATATGGCAGCTGCTACTTATATCTATCTTGATATAGGAGTTTCAACAACTGCATACCAAACAACAACTACAGCTGCCACTGCTGTTGGAGCTGGAAAAGTCCTTATTGCAAAAGCACAGAATGGAACTGGAGAAGCAACTTTTCAAGTATTTGGAGGGATTGGAGGGCAGAACATCGATGCAGCTTCAATTGTAGCTAATTCTATAACTGCTAATGAGCTTTCAACCTCAATCACCTATGCTGGTTCCATCATCATTGACACCGCAGGACTTATTCGTTCAGGCCAAACGGCTTACGACACAGGCACGGGCTGGTGGATAGGGAACGACGGAGGAACGCCGAAGCTGTCCATAGGGAACTCGGCGGGGAATAAAATTACCTGGAATGGAAGCACGCTGACAGTTGTCGGCACTATAGTTGGTGGTACTTTCTATCGTGGGAACGGCTCTGATGGAGCTGTGACTATCAGTGTGGACACGACGCTAACGGGTGATAAGTATTATAGTTCTCTTACGGTGAATAATGGAGTCACTCTCAACACAGGTTCATGCAGGATATTTTGTTCGGGGACAGTAACGAATAACGGAACAATATCGCGTACTGGCAATACTGGCGGTAACGGCGGTGTAGGCGAAGGTACTCCTGGCACCAGCGGAGGTACTGCTGGCGCGGCAGGAGCGGCTCTCGCGGCGGGATATATGCCAGCAGGTTCACCTGGTAAAGCAGGAGGAGTAGGGGGTACTGCAAATCCTGCTGGAGATGGTTTGACTGGGACGGCAGGTGACAATGTTACAAACTCATTGGGTGCTACCAGTGTCGCTGGTGTCACTGGAGGTACTGGCGGTACAGGCGGACTAGGCGACCAGGGAGATGGTGGCCTTGGCGGTGGTGCAGGGACCGCTACGGCTCCGAGCAATAGCTTTATGAAAATTCTTGACCCCGCGATGGCCGCACTTATGATTTCTATTACGGCTGGCTCCAGTCCGGCGTTAATCAACACATCAGGTGGTACGGGAAGTAGTGGAGGTGGTGGGGGTGGTTCCGGCGATGGCGGCCCCCTTAGAGGCGGTGCAGGTGGTGGCGGTGCAGGATCAGGTTCGTCGGGCGGTTTTGTATTCATTTCCGCGCGCGAAATTATCAACGCAGGAACTATCGGTTGCAACGGGGGAGTAGGTGGTAATGGCGGTAACGGCGGTAATGGTACAGGAGGTAACGTTGGCGGCGGTGGTGGTGGCGGCGGAGGTTCTGGGGGGACGGGAGGACTTATTGTGCTTCTTTATAGTATTCTGACGAATACGGGTACTATCCAAGCAACAGGCGGCGCCGCAGGTTCAGGAGGTACCGGCGGCACTGGAAACGGAACGGGAACTTCTGGGGCGACAGGAACTACAGGTAATGCTGGCGCCTCTGGTAACATTATTCAGATACAGCTTTCATAACAAAATAACATGCCCATCACACCATTTGACTTCAAGAAGTACGGCGACCCGAATCAACCTAACTGGGACAGTCGGGGATATCAAAGTGCCGCACAACAGTATAAGAAGCAGTTTGAAGGATTAGGGTACACGCCGGAAGAAGCGAATATCCTTCTTGACATACAAGCCGCCTCCTCGGGATTCAGCAGATATGCTCCCGCCGAAGGACAGATGCGGAGTGCGATATCAAAAACACGGTTTGGCGATATCCAAGATGTCCAAAAGAACTGGGGCGGATTACAAGGACTGGCAACTTCCGTCCTTAGAGGCACAACGACACGGATGGTCGGAGCCACCGAGAGCGATACGGGCAAGGCGAAAGGATACAATGTATTCGCGCCAAACGCTCCACTTACTGTACAGCCCAGAGAAGACCTCACTGGGCAGTTTGGAAATCCTGCGTTTAATCCGCCCCCGAAGACCACGCCGCCAGTCTCCCCAGACCTGGTAGCATTTAACCAGCAGATGGTAGGGGGAGGGGGACAAAAACAAGGATTTGTAAGTATTCGTCGTGACAATTCCAATAATTTTTATGGTATTGATGCTCAAGGGAATGAAAGAAAGCTTACTGAACAGGAGGCATTTGTAGGAGGATTGGGAATCAATGAGACATTTGTAAGACCTGGACAGACTGTTTCATTTTCTGAAGCACAGACAGGACAAGCTATATCCTCTGAAGCACCATCTGGAATTGGTTCTAATAATGGTTCATCTTCTGTGGACAACAATGATTCTGGAGCTTCAACAAATACTCCTTCATCAATAACTGGAGTTCCACAACTTGATGCTCTTCTTGACAGAATGGGAAAATTGCTTGAAGATCAGATTGCATCTGGTAACAAAATTAATCCAAATATAGAACTTGAACCAAGTGTTATACAACAATTTATATCGCAAGCTGAAACTGAGATCGAACCATACTACAGTTCTCAGATAAAACTTCTCAAGGAGGATCTATCAAGCAATCTTGAATATCTTGGGAAACAATATCAGATAGGAAAGGAATCACAAGAGGATAAATTTAAGGAAACCATTGCGGGTGCTCGAGAGGGGAGATCTGGAGTTGGAACAATATTTAGTGGTGCACGAGGAAAAGAAGAACAAGGATTGGCATCATCACAAAGCAGAAATCTTGAATTATCAGCACTTGCTACAGAAAATTCTGCCAGAGGAGCATATAAGAGTGCTGAAGAAAAGATTGGTTCAAGGAATCTTTCAGGAATAACAACTCCATCAATTTCATCATATTCTGCTTCCAATGAAGGACTTGGAGGATTTTCTCCAAGCAGAACTTTGTCCTTCATGGGATCTGGTGGCGTTGTTGGTTCATTGGAACGCGAGAAATTAACTGCAGTACAAACAAGAAGGAATGAGTTAGAAGAAGCCGAGCGTAAACGACGCAGTTTGAATTTCTACTCAACATAGAAGTATAATTAATACAAATACATGGCATTGATACCATCACCAACCTACACTCCAGCACCAGAGAATCTTTCACTTACTAAAGGTGGGAAGTATGAGATTGATGAATTGAACAGAATCTTTGACAAGGAAACTGGTAGACAGTTGAATGAACAGGAAGCATTTGGACAGTTAGGATTGAATACAAAGTTTCTTCCCAAAAAAGGATCAAATCCAAATTATCTCTCAGAGGCTGATGATGGAGATCCAATGACAAAGTTCAACTTGGCTATTCTTGATATGCTGACAAAGGCACAGAATAGTGGTGGCAATATTGAATTGTTCAAACAGCAGAGAGCACTTCAGAGAGCTGCTATTGGAAGACAAGAAGAAGTTACACCAGAGGATCAAAGAATTCTATCACCAGCACAGCAAGCTGCAATTCGATCTGGAAAGATGCAGGCACTTGAACCTGAAATTGACCAAGTTGCAGCATCTATAAAATCACAAGATAGCAGATTGGCAAATTTTGAGAGGATTCTTGGAGATGTCAGAGAGATTGGAGGAGAACTGATAAAGAACATTGCACCTCCAAAAGAGGTGATTGAAGGATATCGGTTTATGATACGAGCAGGAGCAAATCCAACTTCTATACCAGAAGAGATACGAAACAAAGTAATGGGATCTCTAACTCCAGAAGATTGGGGTGCTTGGAAAGCTGCAGATTTCAAAGCAAAGACAGCAGGATTGACAGATTATCAGAGAGTGCAGACCTTTAATGGCATTGTTAATCAATACAATAAATCTCCATTAATTGCAGCTTCTGACAGAACTCCAGTACTAAGAGATGCAATTGAATCTGTAAGAAACAATCCATCTAATGGTGCTCTTCAACTTAATCTTTCCTATGCATACATCCAAGCACTTGATACCTATCAGTCAGCTGTAAGAGAAGGTGAGTTGTCAAATCTTAACAGCATTGATTCAAAAGTTGGAGAAATACAAGGATATGCACAGAAGATCTCTAATGGTCAGATTGTCAGACCAGAAGTTGCCAAGAAGATTGCAGATGCTGCTGAACAAGTAATCAATACAATTTACAGTGCAGCAGATTCAAAGGCAAAGTCATTTGGAGCACAGGCAGAAGTAGCTGGAGTTGGAACTGAATGGAAACAGTACATTGGTCAATTCCAACCATCATACAAACAAGAAGAAACATTAATTCGTGGAGGGGCAACATTTAAGAAGAATTCTGATGGAACTTATACACGAATAAAATAATATGGCATTACCAAAAGTTGGAGAAACAATTAGTGAACAAGAGTTCAATGCTTTACCAGCAGTAGGAGAAACCATATCAGAGAGTCAATTCAATGCTCTTCCAGATTTTTCAGCTCCAGAAATCCCATCAAAAGAAAGCACAGCTGGATTTGGAAGGAGATTGAAACTGTCATTTGGCGGAAAAGAAGCACAAGAAGAGAGAAAGAGAATTGAAGAAGCACAAGGAGTTGCTGGAAAATTTGATGTTGGAGATATAGCGGATGTTGCTGGAAAAACATTGCCATTCATCACATCTACTATTGGAGGAATACTTGGTGCTGGTGCTGGTGGAGTTGGAGCTGTTCCAGGAGCTGCTATTGGAGCTTCTGCTGGTGAAGCTGTACGAAGAGGAGTTGGAAGAGCAATTGGAGCACCAACTGATACAATTGGAAAAGATGTTGCTGAAGTTGCAAAAGAAGGAATTTATACCTATGCTGGTGGAAAGATTCTAAGTAAAGTTGGGAGTTATATTGCTAGCAGATTGCCAAAATTCCTTGGACTTGCAACAGGTGAGAATCCAAATCTAATTAAAGTTGCACTTGAAAATCCAAAAGTTGCTGATCTTGGAATCAAAGAAGGTGATTCTGCTCTTCGAACAGTTCTAAAAAAAGCTGCTGACTTAAGCATTAAGATGAGAGATGCATTCATAAAGGGTCATGCACAAGCAATGAAAGATCAAGTATTCAAAGACATTGGTGCATCTTCAGGATGGAAGAGAGGTGCCAAGAATGAAGTTGTTGAGAAGTTTAACAGTATGCTTAGAGGGAACAGAGTTAAGACAGTGGATGGCAAATTGGATTTTTCAACAAGTTCAATCAAGACAAATCCAGGAGAAGTGTCAAAAGTAACAGATGCATTTAATGCTATTCAGAATTGGAAGAATTGGTCACAATATGGAATCCATAGATTGAAGCAACTTGTTGGAGATTATATAAAGTTTCCAACAGAAGCAGGAGGTACTGCAAAATCATCATTCTTAAAAACATTCTATGGATATCTCAATGAGAAGGCAAAAGTAGGATTGCCAAATAGCAGAATAAAGTTGTATGAATTATTGAATAAGAAGTTTTCAGACAATATTGACTTGTTTGATGATATGGTCAAGTCCTTCAACAGTGGAGATCCATTCACAAGATTTGCAAATATCATGTCTGAAAACAAAGATTCATTAAGACAGATATTAGAATTCTATGAATCGAGTACTGGTGAAAAGATACTTCCAGTAATAGCAGGAAGAGCTATCGCAGGTGAGAGACAAGCTGCTTTTGGACTTCTAAATCCACGAGAATGGATAGATTTCTTTTACTCTCCAATGGCACAAGCTAAAACTGTTACTTCATTGGGAAGATTTGCACCAAAAGTAAAAGAGATGGCAAAGAAGATAGCACCTTCTGTTTATACAGGAGTTTCAGAAGGAGTTCGAAAATTATCTGAATAACAATTTGCAGATCTTTGTGAAGATGGCAAGAGTGTACCAGAATAGAGTTCCGACAACAATAGTACCAATCCAAATTAACAGAATTATACTAATGATATGAAACATATAATTATTATACTTTATTTAGACAAACAAATCAAATGGAGCAATTTCTAACAATACAGAATATAACATTTACGCTAGGTGTTCTTGGTATTCTTTTCACAGTTTATAAATATTTCAGAGATCCTGATATTGAATCTGATAAGAAGAGTTCAATATTCGATTACAGATTGACAACTATTGAAAAACAACTCAGCAATGATATCCAGCACTTTGATGCAATGTTAAAGGATGTTCATCAAGATATTTCAGAGGTTAAAACAAAGGTTGTTCAATTGGCAACAATCATTGATGAGAGAGTTCCAAGAGTTGTAAAATAAGGAAAGTGGAGGAAGACATGAAACCAGTATTTTGTCTGCGTTGCAAGGAACCAATTACCAACCCAGACGACGTAGTTTCAACCGACCATGGAAAGTTCCATGCTGAATGCTGGGAGAAAGGAAAAGAAGAACACAGTAAGCCAACAGTGCTTCGGATTGCATCATGAAGCGAGCATTGCAGATACCATGGAGCTGTACTGTGGGTGGCAGGTTGCATTTCCATAGCCATCTGTTTGCCTGTCATGTCCACCGCTACTGGCTCGTATTGCTGGCAGCATTCGTTATCACAATCTTTGCCATGAGTTAGGAGGGGACATGAAGAAGAAAAGAGATAAGTGGTTCCGAAGTAAATGGTTCAAGCGTTTGCCTGCGATGGTGTTTGCACTACTGACAGCTTTGGTTTTCTACTACGCAGTGCAGACTGCCATCTCCATCGAGGTGTACTTCAAACTCCGCCAGTCGGAGCAGAAGCAGGAGCAGAGACCATCGAGGTTTATGCCAGGAGTTCTTTCTGTGGGACTGACTAGCCATCAGTCCCTTTTAATTGTGAAAGATTTACAACCTCATTCATAAAAAACATCCTGATACCCGATCCCATCTTTCCTCCAACTATAACAACATCATCTTCTTTTACATTCTCAAATAATGAACGATATTCTGGAAATGTATAAGTTCCAACTCTAATGGTAATGAAATCATCATCATCTTCCAAATTGAAGTTTAGAAAATCTGGTTGCTCTTCTTTGCCATTGTATTTTTTAGGAATCCAAACCTTTCCTCTGCTTGCCAACTCCTCTTTTTTATTCTTGTAGTTCTTCTCTGTAATTATTCCTATCAAATAAACTCCTTCTTGTCCAGACATTGTCTCAACTGACAGATTTGATATATCTGTTACTTCTACTTTGAACTTCTTTTCAATATATTTATTCCATTTTTCATGGAGATTCAATTCGACCATATATGGACACAATGAAATAATATCTGATTTTTTCGGCTCTCCAAAGGAATATTCAACAGATCCAATCTTTGCTTTCATGGCTCCAAATGCTCCAATTTTCTTTAACAGTGACACAATTTTTGTTCCATCTCTAAACTTATTCTTCTCAAGAAATTGATTGTAAGTTGAGTAGGGTTGATTTTCTGTAATCTGTTTTGCTGTTTTTTCACCAATTCCTTTTATCTGACTGAAACCAACTCTAATGCCATTGAAGTTATTATCAATTGAAAATGATTCCTTGCTTCTTTGGATATCAATTGGAAGTATTTTGATACCTTCTCTTCTGCACTCTTTTACAATCTTTCTAATCTTCTCATTGTTTATTGTCTCTGACATTGTAACAGAATAGAACTCAAGAGGATGGTGCATCTTCATGTACATTGTCCAATATGCTATATAGGCATAGCTGATAGAGTGACTCTTGTTGAAAGCCCAACTATTGTGAACCACAAAATTATTTGCAATGTAGTTGTTCCATGGATATGGCATTGCAATGTCATAAGTCATTTCTCTTTTAGGGGAATAGATTGACTCTATTTTTGACCATCTTATCTGAAATCCTTTTTTGAATGGTATCGGAGTTGGACAAGTTTTCTTATGACATTTTCTACAAATTGGAACCAAATTCTCCCAGTTGTTATTCATTCTGTTATTGTCTCTGTGATGAGTTTCTTCATTTTTGAACTTGAAACAAACTTGACACAATTTGTACTTTTTCCTTAAATATTTCTGTCTCTCCAAGAACAATTTTGATTGACCATGTCTTTTGTTATGGGCACCAGAGCCAACTCCTTTGTATTTTTTTGATGGAAACTTATCTCCTTTAGTTGCAACTAAATCTCCCAAGTGTAATTCTTCCAACTTCTTGTATCCTATAGGTGTATAAAATTGATGGTCCATGGTTGCTCTTATTTCTTCTCCTGATTCTGTTATAATCTTATAAGTGGTCTTAATTCCACTTTTATAAATATCGACCATTCTCTCTGTTTTTATGGCATCTTTTTTAAGAGTTAACAATTTAACCTTTCTGTTTTTTTGAGCCCATCTGTTTCCTTTATCTTTGGCAATTTTAGCAACTCCATTGTTTTTGAATAAATCTTTTATTAGAATTGTTTTTGGAGAGTGCTGATTTGATTGTGGAATTTCCAATACAGTTTCTCCAGATAAGCATCCAAATGTACAAATTGAGCTCCATATTGTATCAATTTCTTTGTTTGTCAATCCATTCTCTCTTGCGCCAACTGCAAATTTTTCTTTGAATGTATTAAATTTCTCAACACCTTGTGAACGACTAATCAATTTTCTTATTTCAGCAGTGTCTTTCCATGACATATTTCCAACCTCTCTCATTGTTTTCATTACTTGTTCTTGATACACAACGATGCCATAGGTGTCTTTTGTTACTGCTTTCATTGATGGATGAAAGTATTCTGTTTTCTTTCGTCCTTCCTTTCTCTCAATAAACATTGTTGTGGATCCAGAATTGAGTGGTCCTGGTCTTGCTAGTGCATTGATGTCTCCAATCTCTTCAAAGGTTGTTGGTTTTATCTGTCTGCAAACTTGATTGACAGCTTGTCCATCAAATTGGAATACTCCAAATAGTTTATTCTCACAGAATCCTTTATAGGTCTTTTTATCATCCAATGGAAGTTTGTAGTAGTCAATATCAATATTCTTTGTTTCTTTGATTTTCTTCTTCATCTCCATCAAAGCTGAAAGTGTTCTTATTCCAAGGATATCAATCTTTACCAATCCTATTTCGGCAGCATCTGCATAGTCAATACTTAATATTTGTTCTCCATTCTTCTGGTAGATTGCACAATAATCTGTTACATTCTCATTTGAAATGATATAACCAGAAGCATGTTCTGATAGATGTCTTACTTGTCCTTCCAAATCAATTGCATATTGTAGTTGTGGATACTTCTTTATCATCTCTTTTGGATAATCAAACAATTCAGATGTAAATGTATCTTCAAGAGTAAATGATGCTCTTGAATCTCCTCCAGATCTTTCAATTACCATTGATTTTAATTTGTCAATCTCATCAAATGGAAGTTTGAATGTTCGAGCAACATCAACAATTGCACTCTTACCATGGAATATTGAAAATGTTGCAATGTTTCCAACCTTCTTCTCTCCGTATTTAGCTGATAGGTATTCTTTTACTTCATGTCTTCTTCTATCCTCAAAATCAATGTCAATGTCTGGAAGATCTTCTCTGTTGATATCAATAAATCTTTCAAAGAGGAGGTCAAATGGAAGAGGATCAACTTCTGTTATCTCTGTCAAATAGCATACCAATGAACCAGCAGCAGATCCTCTTGCAGGTCCCACTAGTATTCTGTTCTTCTTTGCCCATTGCACAAGATCGGTGACAATTAAAAAATAATCAACAAAGTTCTTCTGAATAATCATGTCAATCTCATACTTTGCTCTTTCGATGTATTGCTTGTTTCCAGAGAGACCTCTTTTCTTTAGTCCTGATGAACATAGCTTCTTGAAGTAAGAGATCTTCTCTTTTTCTTTCATGGGAAACTTCATTGGAGTTGCCTTTGGAAACTCAAATTCAACACTATCAGCAATCTTAACTGTATTGTCAAGTGCCTCTGTAAAATCAAGGTCTGGATATATCTCTTTAAATGAAGTTTCCATTTCTTCTCTTGACTTGAGATAAAAATCATCTTGGTCAAATTTCCATCTGCTTGGACTGTTCCAATCAGTATTTGTCTGGATGCAAAGAAGCACTTCGTGTAATTTTGAATGCTTCTTTTCAACATAATGGCAATCCATCGTTCCAACCATTGGAATCTTCATTCTTTTTGCCAATCCATATAATTTTGTTATTGCATTCTTTCCTTCTAGAAATGATAGTGGAGCAACTTCAATATAGTAATCATCAAATGCCTTTCTTTGCATCTCAATTTCTTTGACAATGTCATTGTCAGATTTTCCTTCTGTTATCATTCTTGCAACTCTTCCAGAAAGACATCCAGAAAGAATAATAAGTCCCTCTTGATTCTCCTTTAGTTCATCAAGAGTGATTCTCGGTTTGTAGTAGAAATTCTCAAGCCATGATTTTGTAACAAGTTTAAGAAGATTCTTGTATCCCTTATTATTCTTTGCAAGTACTGTTATGTGGTTGTATTCTCTCTGTTTCTCTTCAATCTGCTTTGCACTTTCAACAAGATACATCTCACAACCCAAGATCGGCTTAATGTTTCTTTTCCTGCATTCTTTATACCATTTAAAATGTGAACTCACATTGCCGTGGTTTGTTGTTGCCATTGCAGATTGTCCTAATTCTGCACATTTTTTTGAATATTGTTCTGGTGTGCCAAAACCATCTACAAATGAATAGGTGTCATGTAAATGAAGATGGACAAATCTATCTTTGTGATTACTTTGTTTTATTTTTGTATCTTCCATCTTTGAAATTTGGCTGCTGTTCTGATGGCAATCCTTTGTTGTATGGTTTGTGGTTCTTTTTGTATCCATGTGTCCTTCCAGCCATTTTGCCCCATACATTGTTCTTCTGAAATCCTTTGATTCCTTTAGGCATATAATTTGTTTGTTTTAATCAAGGAAAATCAGTTTAGAAGGACATGTTGGTTCTTAGGGTAGCTTTCTATGCTTGGACAGATTTGCACCACACCTAGACCAAATTTGAATGCCATTTTTACCAGATATCATCATATTCATCATCTTTTGTGGTATTTTCATCGTTCTTACCATTCTGTCTTTCAAGTTCCTTTGATTCTAAATCACTACAGATATACCAGAATTTATCTTCTGCTATCTTAAAATCACAGCTATGACATCCAAGAAGTTTTTTCTCTGAATTAAATGTTAATGGAGATTCACATCTTGGACATCTGTTTTCTTTCAATCTGTACCATTTCATTTTATTTTGTATTGATCCATAACTTTTTCTAGATCCTTACATTTTGAAGTTATAAATTTGAAGAATTCTGGCTGTAGGTATTTCATTTGTTTCGCCATTAGACAAACTATATAGGTATGCTCATCTTGAGCAATACTTGAAGTTCTTCCATTGAAGTATTCAATCATATCACGCAATCTCATCGTTATGCCAATCTTTGTGCAAGTTCCCATTGGCATGATGCATCTTGCCTGCTCCATTGGAACTCCATACTCAATTAATTGTTTGTACATTTCTCTGACATTTCTTACACAAAGTATATAAATCTTCTTCAAATCTTTAGCCAACTCATCACCTTTGTCAATCTTTTCTTGCAATGTAACAGGAAATCTGATTGGATCTGAATAGCAAGAGCTTACTCTATAACTCTGTTGGCCAAAAGCCATTTGTCTGTGTCTTACAATCTGATGCGTCATTGCCCTTGGGACACCAGTTATCTTAAAATTGAATACAGCTGATTCTAATGCTACTGATATTGGTCTTTTTGTAAGCATGAAGAGCAATCTCTTTTCCATTTCTTCAAATGGTCCTTCAATCAATTTGCTTACTGGCAATTGAGGAGTTGTATCCCAAGTACATAAACTGGAATAAACTGCACCTTTTACCCAATCTCTGTAGTTGCTACCAGATAACAATTCAACCTCTATACTCTCATATCCTGCAACTTGCTGTTCTGGTTCTTCAAAATTATGTCCTACAGGTTCTCCTAGAAACTCTGTTTCTTCATCTACTATGTATTTAGTATTTGCTTCTTTATTAGCCATATTTTTATTTTAATAGTTTGTCTATGCTGTCCTCTGTCTTATTTGAATCAATTAATTGAATTCCCATAATTAGATAGACAATCATATCTCTTAATGTATCGCGTAATGGTTCATTCTTTGGATCCTTTCCACGAAGATTCCACAGCCTAACAAATTTCGACCCAATTTGATAATATATTCCATTTAGACCAAATATTTCCCACGACCTGCCATAGTCATGTGATTTTTTAATCTTTAGTTCAAGAACTTCACCAAGAACTCTTTTGAAGTCATTTATTTCATTTTTCATAATCAATTTTATTTATAAAGTATTTCCATAAATCTAAATAATCTTTGAATCTGTGAACATTGCCATTAACCTCTCCGACATTATAGAGCCAGTCCAAAAGAAAAACTTCTTTTATAATTCCAGAATTTGATAGTGTATTTGATTTGTTCCTCTGGTCATCAATTGCATATATCTCATATTCTGACATAGTTTCTCCAATCTTCTCTTTTTCATCCTTCCATATCTCAAGCTCTTTCAGCATGTTAAATCCTCTATTCCATATAATGTCATCATAATAAAATCCATGCTTGTTAAGCCACTCCTTAGTATACTCTTTTATTATTGGATATTCATGTGTTGGTCTTTCTGTCCAAATTAATATTTTATAGTGCTGTTTGACCATATCAATAAAATCTTTCGCACCCTCAATTGGTTCAAGATACAGTTTCTCACCACTTAATCGGTATACTTCTTTTAGAGATTCATATAAAGGATCTTGGATATTAAGATTTAATCTTTCACTTTCATATATCCCATTTTTCCAATTGCTATTTCTTCTAAGAACTCTATTTGAAAATTCTGTCAATCCTTTGCTATAGTTTGCTATAGTGTTGTCAATGTCTATAAGAAATATTTTTTTGTTTCTGTCCATGTTAATTTAATAGATTCTCTTTTAATGATTCATATGTCTGTCCATTCTTCAAATATTTGACAACTTCATTTGCTTGTTGTATAGTTGAATGCATAAGTAATTTCCTGTTCCAGAGCCCAAATCTCCCCAGTAAATAAATATTGTTCTTTGCAAATTCATCAATATAGTCAGATCGTTCATCTTTGCTGATACTAACAATCTTTCCAGTTTTCCATTCATATTCTGAATACTTTGCTGGGTCAAAATTGAATAGAACTGTCAGGACACCAGAAGCTGAAATATCTTTCTGTCCCATTCCTGTATATGCTGGTGTATCATCATATTTGACAGTTGATTCAATTGACAATGTTTTATTCAATACAGAAAATCTATAATAAGGAAGAACAGGATCTGGAATGTAGATGTTTATAAACCAGTCTGGCGACACTCCTTCTAACTGGTAGTTTCTAATAAATATTGTCTGAAAATTGAAATCTGTCTTACTGTCTTTTTTACAGATACCAGTCATCTTGTTTAAGGGAACTGTTGAGATAATGGTCTCATATTCTATCTCCATTTCAGTGTCTTTGCTTTTGAATTTTGCTAGATTGTTTTTAACATCAATGCTTTCAAGCCATGCACCATAGACAAAATGGTCATTTCCATTATTTATATACTTTTCAAATGAACTAATCAAATCATTCATATTGTTTGATTTTGGAATCCATACTTCGTTTGTTTTTCCAACAGACATGATGCTATTTGGTTGGCTAACTCCCATTGCCTTTTTTGAATATTCAATAATGTCCTGTAGATTTGCCCTGTCTCTCCATTCTTTATTTGATGGCCACCAGATTTGTTCTGTTAATGGTATTTTCTTCCAATCAAATCCAAATGGAAGATCGAGATTGATGCTGTGCATATAGTGAACACCATTGTGCAGATTAAGAGGCAGTGAATCTTGTCCTTCAAAGATAAGAAAATCCACTTCTCCTGCTTTTTTCAAAGCAGCACCAGTAGCAAGTCCACCTATTCCGCTCCCTAATACGAGAGTTTTTATTTTCTTTTTCATGTCGCCATTGAGCTAAGCGTTTAATGGGTTGGTACTTTGACTTCCAGCCCCTCGCCTGATGGGACTTTTATTACGTCATGGGAGCGCACTGCATATTCACATGAGCCGAAGCCCCTTTGGTGCTTGAATCAAATCAGCTCCCACGACCCTGGATTTCCTTGCGGATGAGCCATATTATGTACTCGTTTTTGCAATTGCATCCTAGCGATAATCACCCAAGAGACCATCGCCAACTCGCCAGAGGAATCATGGCAAGACGTATCCATTCCTCACTCGCAACCCTCAAAACGAGTGAGGGCGCAGATTCTATTATAGGCGCTCGTCAATCGGCTAGTCTTTCCAGAAGTCGTAGTATGAGCTACAGAGATTTCGTCTTCAAGTATTCTCTTTACTTCCTCAATCGTTTTAGTGCGGGACTGTAGTAATAATCCTTCGCAATGCCTTGCCTCCTCCGCGCGGATACGATTCTCTTGTGAGGTGAGGAGAGAGCGGATGAAGAGTTTTACTTCTGGCGGAAACTCTCCCGTCCCATAAGCCCCGTCACAATTACGGTTAAGTATCTCGAACTCCTCCTCCCACGACGTGCCTTGTGGGGAGTGGCCTTTATCGTGGCTCGCTAAAT
>ERZ1292632.1305-Hain-H43-01um-R2-1305-length-24676-cov-7_pt2 | contig 19913 bp, 19 predicted proteins | sample MGYA00564407_ERZ1292632 | MGnify/ENA primary metagenome ERZ1292632 (study PRJEB36523, sample SAMEA6512637) | groundwater metagenome | collected 2019-01-08 | study: AquaDiva: Metagenomics assemblies of 32 groundwater samples | reverse complement strand
GACTGATCAGAACACTTCAAAATCCCCCTTGCAGACGGGGCGGGCCATACGTTTTCCGGGTTAGGGGTTGGTTCAAATTAGTAGGCCTACGCTACTCTGATTTTCGCGCATTTTCGCAGACAAAAGCCCGCTTAGCGGCTCGGAACGCTAAGCGGGCTATTTTCCGTATCGCGGAAAAACCTGCGGACAGCGTTCCGAGTACCGTCCTCAAATCTATTTATCTTCTGCGCTATTTGAGCCGCCGTTTGTGAAAGATGACAGAATGTTGAGCTGCGCCTCACGCATCACGTCAGGAATGATGGCGGGCGATCCTTGGTCACGCAAGAGTGGAAAATTGAAATCCACGCAGAAATGCCAGCGATCATCCCAGCTTTTCCCATCCAGATCATTGATGTCATAGATCAGAAAATGGCTCTTCTCCCTATCTGGCACTCGATGCGCGAAACTTTCGTACAGGGCTTCGCATTTCCGGCTCAAGGCTTTTTCCGCTGCTCGTGATCCTTGTGACATCGCCAATCTGCCATAGGCGAGGACGGATCGTGCTTCGGTCCAGTAGTCCAGGGCATCGGCGGATAGGGCCGGGATATTCGATTTTGCTATTGTATTGTAATTGACGAGGGAGGCGCGTTCTTCCTTGATACGTTCGGCAATTGCCGTCCCAACCAAGCGTTTTATGGTAGGCACGGGGTGTGCATAATCGGGGTCCTCCATCAGTTTCTTCAGAAGAAGCTTTACACCTGCGGCCTGAAAATCGGTCAGTTCCATGAAATCCTCCACATTGTGCGGAGCGGGGTTTCCCCCGCTCCAGACGATTAGCCCTGCGCCGAAGTCGTGGAGGTCGGGGTCTGAGCTTTGGCACCCGCTCGCGCGGCCAGTTCCGCCAGATAAGCCAGACGCTGCTCCTTGTTCATGCCGTTGAACAAAGATGCCATGCGCTCTTCGACCCGCTTTTCCGCTTCATCCTTCATGCGGGCCATGCGCTCCCGTTCGTCGCGCGCTTTCAGCAGATCCTCATAGCGGTCGGCCGCCAATCTATTGACCTGCGCCGTGGCGTCCTTGTTGATGACGCCCAGCAATTCAAGGCCGCCATCCACTACCCGACAGGCGACGGTCACGAACTCTGCCGCGTCTTTAGGCATCGCGAGGGAGGTGGTCACGCGGGATGGAATGGTTTCTGCCAGAAACAGCGTGCGCTTGGTGAGGGCTACAGCCTCGGCGCCGGAGTTTTCGGCCTGAGCAAGCCGCTTCTTGCGGGTAGTGGCCATGGCTAGCGCGCCGCCCTTGTCGAGTATGAAATCGACATGATTGGCGGTAACGCCGAAATGCGCCAAATCCTCCATCGTGTGATGATAGACTTCCATCGAACGATCGGGCACCCAAATGCGCTGCTCCACGCCATTGCAATCGGTGAAGGTCTGTTGCGGGTCCGGATGGGGTTCCCCGAAAATTACCTTGATCCACTGACCATAGGTGCTGGCATTTTCCACATATGTCAGTCCATGCTCGTCAAATATGCCAAGTTGCTCTTCCGCGTTCAGATTATCAATGATGTCTTTGATGAGGATGAACCCCTCAACGATCATCTGCGCCAAAGCGCGTGAACCACGAGCGTTCTTGAAGCCGATTTGCTGGGACGTGATACGCGAACGGGCGGTGTTGAGGTCGAGCGAAGAAGTAGAAATGATAGTCACGTGTTTGCCCCTTTCCGAGCAAACGCGCAGGTTATGTGGGGAGCGGATCACACGGATGCACGGCACCGACCACGCCTGAGCGTTGGTTGATGCCGCTGCCTGAGCGGCTGTTAACCGGGGGTCCTTTTAGCCCCGCTGTCACGGCAATCATGGCCGTGGAGCGTTTCCGGTCGGGGTGTCTTGCGACATACGATGCCTAACGCCGCCACCAACAAGCTTTTTGCTCAGGACGATCGACCTGAAAGGTCGAGAAGGCATGAACCCCACAACAGCTATTCCGCAAGCCGTTGTTCAGACATGCGACGGATACCATAAGGCTGAACAACGTCAAGAATAATCAAAGTGAATAAAAATGGTTAGGGAGATTCGCGCGGCTGGATTGCAGATTGACGAAAAGCGTTGTCGCAAATTTGATAAGTTGAACGGGCTTACCTTTAAAATTAATCAATAATTTCAAGTTTTTAACATATCAATGCCGTTATTATAATGGTGCCAGGCCATGATCGCCGCCGCGCCGCGATGCGGCCGCCACGCTTCGGCCAGTGCGCGCGTCGCCTTCTCGCTTGGCCGTTCGGGCAGGCCCAATATCCGCCCGACCTCGATCTGCACCGCCAGGTCGCCGGCCGGCCAGATATCGGGCCGCCCTTCAGCGAACAGCAGATAGATTTCCGCCGACCAGCGGCCGATCCCCTTGATCCGCGTCAGCTGCGCGATCGCTTCCTCGTCATCCTGCGGTAGCGCGTGCAGGTCAAGTTCGCCCGACACCACCAGTTCGGCGAGGCTGCGGGCATAGCCCTGCTTCTGGCGGGAGAGGCCGCACGCCCGCAGGGCGTCGAAATCGCGCGTCAGCAGCGTTTCCGGCGCGCAGCCCTCGCCCAGCTCCGCCTCCAGCTTGCGCCACACCGCCGCCGCCGCCGCAACGCTGACCTGCTGCCCCACGATCGTGCGCAGCAGCGTCTCATAGCCGGGCGCGCGCACGCGCGGTTCGGGATAGCCCACTCGCCCCAGGGCCGCGACGAAGCCCGGCTCGATACCCGCGATCGCATCCAGGCTGGCGCGCAACTGTTCGGCGGTAGTGACCATCGTTCCGTTTCCAGCCCTTGATTTCGCGGCGTCCCTCCGCCAGAGCGGCGGGGAAAGTATAAGGGGTTTGGATAGATGCCGAAACTGATCGTGGTCAACCGTGCGGGTGAGGAACAGGCTGTCGAGGGCGACACTGGCCTGTCGGTGATGGAGGTTATTCGCGACAGCGGCTTTGACGAGCTGCTCGCTCTGTGCGGCGGCTGCTGCTCCTGCGCCACCTGCCATGTCTATGTCGATCCCGCTTTCGCCGGCGCGCTGCCCGCCATGAGCGAGGACGAAAATGACCTGCTCGACAGCAGCGACCACCGGAACGACACCAGCCGCCTGTCCTGCCAGGTAACCCTGACCGACGCGCTCGACGGCATGCGCGTGACGATCGCGCCCGAGGAGTGAGGGGCGCCCTCGCAACAGGGATCAGCGCGCCAGACGCAGCACCGCCATCGGCGCTTCGCTCGTCTGCGGCGTGATCGTCCAGACGATCCGCTTGCCCTGCGGCCCCGTCTGCGCGCCATCCTCCTGATTCTGGCTGACGATCTCCGCATCGGTCGTCAGCGTGAAGCGCCCGTCCAGCGCCTTGGCCGCATCCCGCCCGCCGCCCATTCCCGTCGGCCCGGCGCTCTTGTCGAAGCCGATGGAAAAGCCGGGCGCCTTCACCCGCACCCGGCCGTCGCCGCGCAACTCCGCCGCGACGAAAGGCAGCACGATCTGCGCGTCGATGTTGAAGGGGAAGAGGAAGGCGTGGGTCAGCGTGCCGTCGATCGCATAGTCGATCTCGAACTTGCGCGCGCCAAGGTAACGGGCCGAGCGGAAGCCCTTCTCCTTCATGAGCGCGTCGGCGATGGCCTGCATCTGCGCTGCCTCCTCCTTGTCGTCGGCCACGCTGAAATCCTCCTCCTTCGCCGCGATCTGGAGCAGGGCCGGCCCGGTCTCCGCCTCGCCGTCCGCCTCCACCGGAGCGATCCCCTCCTTGCCGCTCTCCGACGCGATGATCTCGCCCTTGTAAGCGAAAGCGAAGCGGCCGTCGGCGCGGATGTCCAGGCTGGATTCGAACTTTCCCGGCGTCACCAGGCAGGCGGACAGGCAGAGCAGCGCGGCGAGCGCCCCCAGCGATCGAAAAACAGATGCCATCGGCCGTTCCCCCAAACGGCCCCCGGCCGCTACCGGCAGGTCGCGGCGTAGAGGGCGATCGCCGCGGCGTTGGAGACGTTGAGGCTCTCCATGCGCGGGCTGATCGGCAGTTTAGCAATAATGTCGCAATGCGCCATGCTGTTGTGGCGCAGCCCCTCGCCCTCCGCGCCCAGCACCAGCGCGACCCGCGATTCCCCGATCGCATCGGCCAGCACCGTGTCGGCGTCGCCATCCAGCCCGATGCGCCAATAGCCCGCCTCGGCAATCTCGTCGAGCGCGCGGGACAGGTTCACCACCCGCACCCAGGGCACCACCTCCAGCGCGCCCGACGCCGCGCGCGCCAGCACCCCCGATTCGGGCGGAGCGTGCCGGTCCTGCGTCACGATGCAGAGCGCATCGAACGCGGCGGCGGAGCGCAGGATCGCGCCGACATTATGCGGATCGGTCACTTGGTCCAGCACCAGGATCGGCCGCTTATCATCCTGCCCTTCCTCCAGCACGTCGCCCAGCCAGACATCGTCCAGCGGCTCGACCTCCGCCACGATCCCCTGATGCGGCGCGTCGGAGGGCACCATGCGGCCCATATCGGCCACATCGGCATAGACGATCGGCAGCACCGGCGGCAGCTCCAGCGCGTTGAGCGCCTCGCGCGTGCCCCATATCTTGCGGACGACGCGGTTGGGATTGGCGAGCGCGGCGGTCACGGCATGGCGGCCGTAAAAACGGGGCAAATTGCCCTTGGGCTTGGCGGAACGATGCGTCTTTTTCATGGGCAAGCTCTTTTCACAGGAGGCCATTGACAGGCAAGCCTCCTTTCGCCATTGAGCCGCCTCCAGCGCAGGAAAGCCTTGCTTCTCTCCCGCGTCAGGCACTGGACAGGTGGCCGAGTGGTTAAAGGCAGCAGACTGTAAATCTGCCCGGGTTTCCCGTACGCTGGTTCGAATCCAGCCCTGTCCACCATCCTCCCCGGCAATAGTTTGCAATGCAACATCGCTCGCGCTTCCGCGTTGGATTGGACAAGATGCGTTCATCCATGGTCCTATATTCCCGCGCGCGATGAGTATTGACCGACGCGATCTGCTACTGGGCGCCCTGTCCGGCGCCCTGACCCTCGTCCGCCCTGCGCGCGCCCTCGCCGCCGATGAGGTCGCGCGGGTCGATGCGCTGATTGCGAAGATGACGCTGGAGGAGAAGGCGGGGCAGATGACCTGCCTCGCCGACAGTTTCCGCCCCTTCAACCCGCCCAATCCGCAAGTCGGCATCCAGGACGAGAAGCGCCTCGCCGAGGAAATCCGCCGGGGCCGCGTCGGCTGTCTCTTCAACGGCATCGGCGTCGCCGGCGCCCGCCGCGCGCAGGAGATCGCGGTCGAAAAGAGCCGGCTCGGCATTCCGCTGCTGTTCGCGGGCGACGTGATCCACGGGCTTAAGACGATCTTCCCCGTCCCCCTCGCCGAAGCCGCCAGCTTCGATCCCGACCTCTGCCAGCGCACCGCCCGCGCCGCCGCTGTCGAGGCGACCGCCGCTGGCCTGCACCTGACCTTCGCGCCGATGGTCGATGTCGCCCGCGACCAGCGCTGGGGCCGGGTGGTGGAGGGGGCAGGGGAGGACGTGACCCTCACCGGCCTCCTGTCCGCCGCCCGCGTGCGCGGCTTCCACGGCCGCGACCTGCGCCGCGACGACGCGCTGCTCGCCTGCCCCAAGCATTTCGCCGCCTATGGCGCGGTCGCCGCGGGCCTGGAATATGGCAATGTCGACATCAGCGAGGAAACGCTGCGCGAAACCCATCTGCCCCCCTTCGGCAAGGCGTTCGCGGCGGGCGCGCTCACCACCATGGCGGCCTTCAACGAGATCAACGGCGTCCCCGCCACCGCCGACGGCGAACTCCTCACCGACATTCTCCGGGGCGAAATGCGGTTTCGCGGCTTCGTCTTTTCCGACTACACCGCCGACGAGGAACTGGTCGCGCATGGCTTTGCCGAGGATGCGCGCGACGCCGCCCGCCTGGCGGTTCTCGCCGGGGTCGACATGTCGATGCAGAGCGGCCTCTATATCCGCTACCTGCCCGATCTGGTGAAGAGCGGCGCGGTGCCGATGGGCACGATCGACGTCGCCGTCCGCCGCATCCTCTATGTGAAGGCCGCCACCGGCCTGTTCGACAATCCCTGGCGATCGCTCGACGAGGAAGCGGAGCGCACCCGCATCTTCACCCCCGCGCACCGCGCCCTCGCCCGCGAAGCCGCCACCCGCTCGATCGTGCTGCTCAAGAATGACGGCGACCTGCTCCCCATCGACCCCGCCAAGGGTCAGAAGATCGCGCTGATCGGCCCCTTTGCCGAGGATCGCGACAATCTCTACGGCCCCTGGGCCTTCTACGGCGATCCCGGCGCGGGCGTGGACATCGCCAGTGGCCTGCGCGCTGCGCTACCCGATCCCTTCCGCCTCACCGTCACGCGCGGCTGCGACATCGCCGCGCCGATCGAGGGCGGCATCGCGCAGGCCGTCGCGGCGGCCAAGGCGGCGGATATTGTCCTCCTCGCCATCGGCGAAGCGCAAGCCATGTCGGGCGAGGCCCAGTCCCGCACCGTCATCGAAATCCCGCCCGCGCAGCAGGCGCTGGCCGACGCGATCGCCACCACCGGCAAGCCCGTCGCCGTGCTGCTGCGCCACGGCCGCGCGCTTGCGCTCCATGGCGGCGTCGCCGACGCGCAGGCGATCCTCGCCACCTGGTTCCTGGGAAGCGAGGCGGGCCATGCGATCGCCGACATAGTGCTGGGGCGGGCCGACCCGTCCGCCAAGCTGCCCGTCAGCTTCCCCTGGGAAAGCGGGCAGGAACCCTTTTTCTACGACCGCAAATCCACCGGCCGCCCGGTCACGGGGGAGGGGCAGACCGAATATAGAGCGCGCTACGCCACCACTGACAACAGCGCGCGCTTCCCCTTCGGCCACGGTCTTGCCTACACCGACTTCGCGCTCGACCAGCTCCGCCTGTCCGACACGGCGCTGCGCTGGGACTCCGCGATCGAAGTCACCGTGCGCGTCACCAACAAAGGCAAGCGCAAGGGCAGCGAAGTCGTGCAGCTCTACACCCGCGACCGCGTCGCCAGCCGCACCCGCCCGATCCGCGAGCTGAAACGCATCGAGCGCGTCACCCTCTCGGCTGGCGAAAGCAAGACCGTCCGCTTTTCCCTATCGCGGGTTGATCTGGAATTCGTCGGCGCCCGCAACCAGCGCCTAGCCGAACCCGGCACCTTCGACCTCTGGATCGGCCAGTCTAGCCTGGGCGGGTTGAAGGCCCAATTCACCTTATTCGCCGCGCCGGTGGAGGCGGGGTAGGGGAGGGCAGGTCTGCGCTGATGGCCGGGATGCGCCCATTACCTTACCTCCGCTGGCATGACGGAGATGGGTGGGAAGCGGACTGGCCGGTTTTGAGAAAGAATATATCAGAAGCGGCCATTCGCCCCGTCAGGAAACATCTATACCGAACGTCACATGTGGATTGGCTCAGCGACCCTGTTCTCGAACGCGACTGAACGGGTGATACTGATCCTCAGGCGACTATCGTCCCGTTCTAGGCCGACGGCATAATCACCCGGCTCGAAATCGAGAAACATGCCTCCATATTGTGGGGCTGGTTCATCTCCTCCGCCAGTCAGCATCTCCCCAGGTCCTATGAAGATGCGGCCACTGGGGAAACAAAGCGAAAACCTGGTAGCAACACCCTCCTCTTCAACGATGTCTAGATCATAAAATCCGTCGCCTCCGAGGCCTACGATCAGCAGGTTACGTAGATTTATCTCGGCTAACTCTTCCGCTGGATCGGCCCACCAATCCACATCGTCATTAAGTCGATGCTTCAACGCTGCTAAATCGTAAACGGCTATGGTGCTTGTGCTGGTGTAAATACCGAATTCTTTCTGTCGGTTAACCGAAACGGCGTCGTCGAAAGCATCGGGGCTTTCCCTCGAAGGAACATATTTCTTTCCGAACCAACGTCGCAACAGACCCATTATTCATCTCCCCTTTCAGAGCTGATTTATCGTGCATTGGCCTTCGGCGCTAGGCAAGGCTACCGGCGAGTATTTCATTCGATACGGCCGTTCCAGTATTACAAGCGGGAACTAGATGTTTTCTATAAGCGGCGGCTTCGATGCGCGGCAAAAGCCCAATTCAATGGCAACTTCTGGTCGTTTGCAGACACTTCCCCTCCCGCTTGCGGGAGGGGCAGCGAGACTTACGCGCGCAGCGCGTTAGTCGTAGCGGGGTGGGCACATCGCCTAGTCTGCCCACCCCCTAACCCCCTCCCGCAGGCGGGAGGGGGAATATTACCAATCTCGTCGTCCTCAGCGCAGCACAGACCCGTTTATACCCTTAACTCCACCGCTTCACCGCAAAACCCGCCGCGCCACCAGCATCCGCGCATAGAGCAACTGGCCGACCGCGATCAGGATCACCAGGATCGGAAAACCCGCCGCCACCACGAACCCTTTCTGCGCGATCAGGTCGGTCGCACCCAGCGTGTAGCCGAACTGCACCAGCACCGCGATCAGGCTGACGAGGAACAGGCTGGCCGCCGCCGCCTTCCTCATCAGCAGCAGCACCGCCCCGATCGTTCCCGCGCCCACCGCGACCGCGTAGGCAATCCATAACCATCCGGGCATTTCAGCGAAGATGCGCGCGCCCACCGGATCGGTTTTGGCGAGTTCCCCAAGGTCCATGCCATATTGCATCGCAAAGGCCGCTACCCCCATGAGGTTCCAGAGCAGCAGGATGATGCCGATGACAAGAACCGAGCGCGGCGTGGACATGGCGAAACCTCCCCTGACGCGGCGGCGAGTCTGCCCCGCACCGCCTTGCCTGCATCATACAGCAATGCGCGTCGATACGATAGCGTGATGAGCGCGCCGATCATCGTCAGCGCGCTGATGGGGCCGGCCGATTTCGCCTGGGCCGACGCCCTGCGCCGCGCCCATTTCCCGCCGGAGCGCAACCATCTGGCCGCCCACATCACGCTGTTCCACCACCTGCCTCCCTCGGCGCTGGCGGAGGTGACGGCCCGCCTTAAAGCGCTCGCCGCCAGCCCGCCGCCCGCAGCGCGCCTGACCGAGGTGATGCTGCTGGGGCGCGGCGTCGCCTTCCGCATCGACAGCCCGGAATTGCTCGCCATGCGCGACGATCTGGCCGATGCCTTCGCCGGCCTGCTGACCCCGCAGGATCAGGCTCGCCCGCGCCTCCACATCACCGTCCAGAACAAGGTCGATCCCGCCACAGCAAAGGCGCTCGCCGAGCAGCTCCGCCGCGACTTCAGCCCCCGCCCGCTCGCCATCGCCGGCCTCGCCGCCTGGCACTATCGCGGTGGGCCGTGGGAGCTGGCGGCGAAGGCGATGTTCAGGGGGTAGAGCACAAGCCGCCAATACTACTCTCCGTCATTCCCGCGACCCGAAGGGCGACCGCAGGTCAAAGCGGGAACCCATCTCCCGACCTTGCATTCGACGATAGGGCGGGAGATGGATCCCCGCCTACGCGGGGATGACGGTAGGCAGGCAACTCGTGCGGCGCGCGCAGCCATATTGCGGGTCGCGCGTTGGGGCGGCGATGCGCACCCTCTGGTTCATCGCCAACCCCCATAGCGGCACCGCCACCGCGCAGAAATGCGCGGCGATCGAGGCCATTTTCGCGGAACATGGCCTGACGCTGGCGGGGCGCACCGCTTTTCCCGACGAGCCGTTGCCCGATGCGGCGGCGCTGGATGCGGCGGGGGCGGATACGGTGGTGCTGTTCGCCGGCGACGGCACGATCAATGCCGCGCTGTGCCGGCTGGCGCGCTGGGACGGGGCGATCCTGATCCTGCCGGGCGGGACGATGAACCTGCTCGCCAAGGCGCTGCACGACAGCCTGGACGTGCCGACGATCATCCATGCCGCGCATGAGCGGGGCCGGCGCGTGGCGCTGCCCTATGTCGAGGCGGGGCCGCATCGCGCCTTTGTCGGCCTGATCGTTGGGCCTGCGGGCAACTGGTATCGCGCGCGGGAGGCGGCGCGGGAACGGCGGGTCGGGGCATTGCTGAGCGCCGCCCGTTCGGCCTGGCGGCGCACCTTCGGCCGGGGCGTGCGGATCGCGGGCGCTCCGGGCCTGCGGCGCGGCTATCAGGCGGTGTTCGTGACGCCCGAGCCGGACGGGCTGGATGTAGCGGGGGTGGACGCGCGCGACTGGGGCGCGATCGCGGAGCTGGGCTGGGCCTGGCTGACCGGCGACTGGGTGAGCGCCCGCGCGGTCGATCATGCTTTGGCCCGCACGCTCCGCATCCTGGGATCGCGCCCGGTGCGCGCGCTGTTCGACGGTGAGCCGGAAATGCTGGAGCCGGGGACGGTCATCCAGGGCGGCATGGGCGCGAAGATGCTGATCGCGACAAAGGCGGCGGCATGATCCGCCTGTTCCATGTCAGCGACCTCCATTTCGGCGCGGAGGACAAGGCCGCGCTCGACTGGTTTCGCGAGCGGACGCTGGCCGAGCAGCCCGACGCGGTGATCCTGACCGGCGACCTCACCATGGCGGCGCGCGCGCGCGAGTTCGCCGCCGCTGCCGCCTGGCTGCGCTCGCTGGAGCGGCCGGTGACGGTGGAGGTCGGCAATCACGATCTGCCCGTCTATAATCCGCTGCTCCGCTTCTTCCTGCCCTATCGCCGCTATCGCGCGCTCGAAGCGATGATCGAAGCGCCGCTCGACCTGCCGGGGGTGACGATCGTGCCGCTCAAGACGACCGCGCGCCTCCAGCTGCGGTTCGACTGGTCGAAGGGGCTGGTGACCGGCCGCGCGCTGCGCCGCAGCCTGGCGCTGATCGAGGCCGCGCCGCAGGGCGACGTCATCCTGGTGACTGCGCATCATCCGCTGGTCGAGGGCGGCACGCGGATGGACGGGCGGACGCGCGGCGGGCGGAAGGCGCTGGCGGCGCTGGCCGGGGCGGGCGCGCAGGCGGTGCTGACCGGCCATGTCCATGATCCGTTCGACCGGCCGATCACGGCAGCGGGCCGCGCCATCCGCCTGATCGGCGCGGGCACGCTGTCGGAACGGGTGCGCAGCGCGCGGCCATCTTATAATGAGCTGCGGATCGCGGCCGGGGCGATCGATGTGACGCCGCATTTCATGGCCGACGCGCCGGCCGCTTGATCCCCCGCGCCCCCGCGCCTACACCTCCCGCCCATGACCTACGCCCCCTATCCGGCGCTTCGCCTGCGCCGCACGCGCGCCACGGCCTGGAGCCGGGCGATGCACGCCGAAAACCGCCTGTCGCCCGCCGATTTCATCTGGCCCTTGTTCGTGACGGAAGGGCAGGGGGCGGAGGAGCCGATCGGCGCGCTGCCGGGCGTGTCGCGCTGGTCGGTGGATCGGATGGTGGCGCGGGCGAAGGAGGCGCGCGACGCCGGCATCCCGTGCCTCGCGCTCTTCCCTAACACCCAGCCCGAACGGCGTAGCGACGATGGCGCGGAGGCGCTCAATCCCGACAATCTCATGTGCCGCGCGATCCGCGCGATCAAGGACGCGGTGCCCGACATCGGGGTGCTGACCGACGTGGCGCTCGACCCCTATACCGCGCATGGGCAGGACGGGCTGCTCGATCCCGACGGCTATGTCGTCAATGACGCGACCGTGGACGTGCTGATCGGCCAGTCCTTGAACCAGGCGGCGGCGGGCGCAGACATCATCGCGCCGAGCGACATGATGGACGGCCGCGTCGGCGCGATCCGCGAGGCGCTGGAGGAGGAAGGCCATGCCAATGTCCAGATCATGGCCTATGCCGCCAAATATGCGAGCGCCTTCTACGGGCCGTTCCGCGACGCGGTGGGATCGCGGGGCCTGCTGAAGGGCGACAAGAAAAATTACCAGATGGACCCGGCCAATGGCGAGGAGGCGCTGCGCGAGGTGGCGCTGGACCTGGCCGAGGGCGCGGACAGCGTGATGGTGAAGCCGGGGCTGCCCTATCTGGACATCGTGGCGCGGGTGCGCGACCGCTTCGCCGTGCCGGTGTTCGCCTATCAGGTGTCGGGGGAATATGCGATGATCGAACATGCCGCCGCGGCCGGCGCGGGGGACCGGGACGCGCTGGTGCTCGAAACGCTGATGGCGTTCAAGCGGGCGGGCTGTTCGGGCGTGCTCACCTATCATGCGCTCCATGCCGCACGGCTGCTGAATGGGTGAACTCCGTATCGAGACCGATCGGCTGATCCTTCGCGCGTGGCGGGAAGCGGATATCGATCCCCTGATGCAGGCGCTCGATACGGAGGATGTGGCCCGCTGGCTCGGCGGCCGTCGGCCCCGGGCTTATTATGTCGATCTGTATCAGCGCATGGCCGCCGCCCAGCGCGACATGGGGCATTGCTACTGGATCATGGAAGCCAGGGCCGACGGCGGCATCCTGGGCATATGCGGCCCTCGACGCGGCCGACATACGGGCACGCCGGTTCTGGGCGAGCTGGAACTGGGCTGGCGTCTGGCGGCAAGCCATTGGGGGCACGGCTATGCCAAGGAAGCGGCGCGCGCAGCGATCGACTGGTGTCGCCTGAATCGGCCGGATGACAGGCGGATCATTGCCTATACCGTGCCGCAGAACAGCGCGTCATGGGGCCTGATGATCGGCCTGGCCATGCGCCGGCGGGAAGATATGGATTTCGATCATCCTGATTATCCGGTGGGTCATCCGCTCAGCCGGCATATCGTCTATGCGCTGGAGGAATCGGCATGATGACATTTGGAACCCGTCCGCGCTTCGTGCTGACGATCTGCGCGGGGTCGTTCCTGCTGTTCCTCGTCCAGCCGATGATCGCGCGCATGGCGTTGCCGCGCCTTGGCGGCGCGCCGGCGGTATGGAACAGCGCGATGCTCGTCTATCAGGCGCTGCTGCTCGCCGGCTATGCCTATGCTCATTGGCTCGGCCGCTTCCCGGCGCGGCGGCAGGCGGCGATCCACCTTGTCCTGTTCCTCGCGAGCGCCATCTTCCTGCCGATCGGCCTGGCGGGCTGGGAACCGTCCACAAGGATCGCACCGGCGCTCTGGGTGCTGTGGCTGCTGGCTGCGTCGATCGGGCCGCTTTTCTTCGTGGTTGCCGCGCAAGCGCCGCTGCTCCAGCGCTGGTTCGCGCTGTCGGAGGATAGCGATCCCTATCCGCTCTATGCCGCGTCCAACCTCGGCAGCTTTGCCGGGCTGCTCGCCTATCCGCTGCTGGTCGAGCCGCTGCTGACATTGAAGGCGCAGAGCCTGCTCTGGTCGCTCGGCTATGGCGCGCTTTTCTTCCTGGTCTATGCGAGCGCGCGGCGGTTGCCGGCGGGCAGTCCGGGCGAAGCGCCGGTCGCCGCCTCGGACGCGCCGCCGCCGCCTTGGGGGACCATGGCGCTGTGGCTGGCGCTCGCAGCCGTGCCGTCGGGGCTGATGCTGGCGACCAGCCTCTATCTCACCACTGACATCGTCGCCATGCCGCTGCTCTGGGTGCTGCCGCTCGGCCTCTATCTGCTGAGCTTTTCGATCGGGTTCGCGCAGAACCGGAAACTGGCGGATATTTGCGGGCAGGTCGCGCCTTTGGTCCTGCTGATCGGCGCGTGCATCGCTTTTACCGGCACGATCCATTTCCCGGTCTTCATCGCGATCGGCATCCTGACCGTGCTGTTCGTGACGGCAATCGCGCTCCATGGCCGGCTCTACGATCTGCGGCCCGCGCCGGCGCAACTCACGCGCTTCTATCTGGTCATGTCGGTCGGCGGGATGCTGGGCGGGCTGTTCTGCGCGCTGGTTGCGCCGCTGATCTTCGACTGGACATATGAATATCCGATCCTGCTGATCGCCGCCGCTTCGCTGATGCCGGCGCGCGACGCGATATTGCGGCTGCCGCGCCTGATCTGGGACCATCCGCGCCGCCGGCACTGGCTCGCCGCGCTGATGCTGGTCATCGGGCTTTTGCTGTCGATGATCGGCGGCGGGCTGATCGGGCCGGACCCGACGCCGCAATGGGCCAAGACCGTCGCCTTCCTGACGATCATCGCGATGGGCGTGCTGGCGCTCGGTCACCGGACGCTGACCGCCGGGATGCTGGTCTATCTGATGCTGTGCCTGAGCGGTTGGGAGAAGCTGTCCCAGTCCGCGTCGGGGATGCTGACCCGCAGCTATTTCGGCGTCTATGGCGTGGCCGACAAGAACGACCGGCGCATCCTGTTCCACGGCACGACGCTGCACGGCATCCAGCTGCGCCGCGCCGGCTGGGAGCGGACGCCGACCAGTTACTATGCGCCCGATTCGGGCGTCGGTCTGGCGCTGCGCCAAGCGCCCGCCCTGGTCGGGCCGCGCGCGCGGATCGGCGTGGTGGGGCTGGGGGCCGGCACGCTCGCCTGCTATGCCGCGCCCGGCCAGAGCTGGCGCTTCTACGAGATCGACCCTGCGATGGCCGCCATCGCGCGCGATCCCGCGCGGTTCAGCTTCCTCTCGCGCTGCCAGCCCCGCGCCGGCATCGTGATCGGCGACGCGCGCCTGACCCTGGCGCGGGAGCCGGCTGGCAGCCTCGACCTGCTGGTGATCGACGCGTTTTCGTCGGACAGCATTCCGCTGCACCTGCTGACGCGCGAGGCGTTCGCCATCTATGCCGACCGGCTGTCGCCCAAGGGCGTCCTGCTGATCCACATTTCCAACCGCTATCTCGACCTGCGCCCGGCGATCGCGGCGCAAGCGGCGGCGGGCGGGTGGAAGGCGCGGTGGCGGCATTACACGCCCGACAAGCGCGACGCGCCGCGCCATTATGCGGCGTCGGTGTGGGTTGCGCTGTCGCGCGATCCTAAGCAACTCGACCTGCTCGCCGCCTCCAGCCCGCTGGGCGCTTGGCGGCCGCTGCGCCCAAGCCCCGGCTTCCCGCTCTGGACCGACGACCATGCCAGCATCCTGCCCGCGCTCAAGATACGACCATAACAAGGAGAGAGACGTGTCGCACCCGGACTATCCCGACGTCAGCATCATCGCGTTCCGCGGCAAGACGCCGGTGATCCACCCCAGCGCCTTCATCGCGCCGGGATGCCGCATCATCGGCGACGTGGAGATCGGGGCGGATGCGAGCATCTGGTATAATTGCGTGATCCGCGCCGACGTGAACCGCATCCGCATCGGCGCGCGCACCAACATCCAGGACGGCACCGTCATCCATTGCGACAGCGCGGGCGAGCGCGACGACGGGCGTCCGCTGGATGGCTGGCCGACGATCATCGGCGACGATGTGCTGATCGGCCATATGGCGATGGTCCATGGCTGCGTGCTGGGCGACCGCGCGTTCGTTGGGCTGGGCGCGATCGTGATGAGCGGCTGCACGGTCGAGAGCGACGCGATGCTGGCGGCGGGCGCGATGCTGACGTCGGGCAAGACCGTGGCGCACCGCCAGCTCTGGGCCGGGCGTCCCGCCAAATATATGCGCGACCTGAGCGACGCGGCGCTGATCGACATGCGCGAAGGCGTCGATCATTATGTCCACAATGGGAAGGCGCACAAGGGCGCGGTGAAGGCGCTGGGCGAGAGCTGAGCGCCGCTCGCCGCGCTATCCGCCGCGCCCGTAACGCTGCTGGAGCAGGCGAAACATGGCTCTCAGCCCCAGCGCCTCGCCGCCCTTGGGCCGCCCCGGCTTGGCGGACGGCCGCCAGGCGAAGGTGTCGAGATGCAGCCAGGGCGTCCCCTCCGGCACGAAGCGCTTGAGGAACAAAGCCGCTGTGATTGCACCCGCAAAGCCGCCTTCGCCGGCATTGTTGATGTCGGCGATGTCGGACTTGAGCATGTCGGCATAGCCGTCCCATAAAGGGAGCCGCCACAGCGGATCGTCCACCTCCATAGCCGCCGCCGCCGCGTCCGTCGCCAGCACATCGTCATTGGCGAAGAGGGCAGGGAGGTCCGGCCCCAGCGCCACCCGCGCCGCGCCGGTCAGCGTCGCAAAATCCACGATCAGCTCGGGCGTCTCCTCGACTGCGCGGGTCAGCGCATCGCCCAGCACGAGCCGCCCTTCCGCGTCGGTATTGCCGATCTCGACCGTCAGCCCCTGCCGCGTGCGCAATATGTCGCCGGGGCGGAAGGCGTTGCCGCTGATCGCATTTTCCGCCGCCGGGATCAGCAGGTGCAGCCGCACCGGCAGCCGCGCTCCCATGATGAGCTGCGCCAGCGCCAGCGCGTGCGCCGCGCCGCCCATATCCTTCTTCATCAGGCGCATACCCGACGAAGGCTTGATGTCCAGTCCGCCGCTGTCAAAGCAGATGCCCTTGCCGATAATGGCGATGCGCGGATGGGCCGGATCGCCCCAGACCAGCTCGATCAGGCGCGGCGCGAAGCCCTTGTCGGCCGCTTTGCCGACCGCATGGATCATCGGATAGCCCTGTTCGAGCGCATCGCCCTTCGTCACGCTGACGCTCGCGCCATGCGCTTTCCCCACCGCCAGCGCCGCCGCCTCCAGATCGGGGGGGCCCATGTCGGCGGCGGGCGTGTTGACGAGGTCGCGCACAAGCGCGACCGCCTGCGCGAGCTGGCCCGTCGCCTCGATCCGCGCGCCATCCCCGGTCAGCAGCACACGCGGCGCGGGGGCGCTGTCCTCCTTGCGATAGCGGTCGAACCGATATTGCGCCGTCAGCCAGCCCAGCGCCGCCGCGCCCGCCGCGCTGTCGGCAAGGCGATAGCTCCCCTCGGGCAGCGCCTCGGCCAGCTTTGCGAGGCACCAGGGGCCAAGCGCCGCCCGGTCCGCCACGCCCGCCACGACCCACCAGTCGTCCGCGCCGCCACCCGGCAGGATCGCGAACTCATGCGCCTTGCCCTTGAACTTCTGCGCCGCAACCATCGCCCGCAACGGCGCGGGCTGCGCCGCCAGCCAAGCGTCATGGCTTTCCGCATCGACCAGATGGATCGTCCGCGCGGGCTGCTGGTTGTCGGCTTTGAGGAGGTCGGGAAGGTCGGTCATGCGGGCGATCTAGCGACAAGCGGACACCCGAGGAAAGTCCTATTTGTTCGTCGCCGTCGCCGCACGACCGGCCCTTTCTTCCTTTGCACAAGCTGCGCGAGCAGCCTAGATTCGACCCATAAGCAACAGAGAAGGAGCAGGACGATGACCCAAGGTGACGATCGCAGCCTTCAAGCCGCCCGCGCGCGCGCCTATGCGCTCGCCGAGAGCGGTGAATTCGCCAACAGCCATGCCGTCGAGCAGGCGCTGATCGCGGAAGGCTGGTCCAACGCCGCCCGCGCGCTCGAAAGCGCCTATGCGCGCCAGGCGATCGGCGAACGCTGCCGCGCGGCTCGGCCGCTGGCGACGGCGCATTGATGCGGGGCGGGGGAATCGCGCTCGGCGCGGCGGCGCTTGGCCTCGCCGCCTGCGCGCCGTCGGCAGAGCAGCCGGCCGGCAATGCGACGGCGAACGCGGCGGCCAGCCGCTTCGCCGACCGCATGGCCGGCACGCCGCCGCCCGCGCCCCCCGCCAAGCCCTTCGCCACCAGCGAGAAGACCGACTTTCTCGACTATGGCTATGCCTATCCGGCGCAGGCCGCCGCCATCCCCTTCCTGGTCGCGAAGTTCGAGAAGGCGATGGCGGCGTCGAAGGCCGATGCGCTCAAAATGGCGAAAGAGGACAGCGCCTCTGCCAAGCAATCGGGCTATCCCTTCCGCGCGCACAGCCTCGACACCAAATGGGCGGTCGCGGCCGACACGCCGCGCTTCCTGGCGCTCAAATCGGAAACCTATGTCTATACCGGCGGCGCGCACGGGATGACCGCCTATGACGTGATCCTGTGGGACAAGCCGCGCCAGCGCGAGACCAGCGTCAAGGCGCTGATGACGTCGCCGCAAGCCTTCGCCGCTGCGATTCGCGACCGCTTCTGCGCCACGCTCGACGCGCAGCGCGCCGAAAAGCGCGGCGCGCCGGTGGTGCGCGGCGACGATGATTTCACCCAATGTATAGACCCGATGGAGCAGGCGCTGGTCCCCACCTCCCGCGACGGCAAGGCGATCGACGCGATAACCGTGGTCGTCGGCCCCTACAGCGCCGGCCCCTATGCCGAGGGGACATATGAGGTGCCGGTGCCGGTCGATGCGGCGATGCGCCGGGCCATCAAGACCGAATATCAGGATGGCTTTGCCGGCGGCGAGCAGTGACCGGAACCTTCAGCGACTTGTTCCCCGGCCTGCGCGGGGGAACAATGAGTGCGTTAGAAAAGCCCTCTTAACAGCCATTGATACGATAGCCCACGCCACGCCCCTCTCGCTTTCCGTGGAACGTGCCGCCATGATGCTCGTTACGTGGGGGTAACGGCAAATGGGGAGAGGCATGAACCGGAAATTCGCAATGGTCGGCAGCGCAGGCGCGGCGCTGGCGCTGGTCCTCGGCGCGCCGGCGGTGACAGGGCAGCAGCGCGCAATCCGCACCGTCTCCTCGATCAGCCAGCAGGACAAGGCGAGCGGCGCGAAGCAGCACCCCGAATTGCTCAAGGAATTTGGCGGCGCCTATGCCGGGCCGCAGTCCCGTTACGTCGAGGCCGTCGGCCGGCGGATCGCGGTGCAATCGGGCCTGTCCAATGCACAGAGCGACTTCACCGTCACCCTGCTCAACTCGCCGGTCAACAACGCCTTCGCCATCCCCGGCGGCTATGTCTATGTGACGCGCCAGCTCATGGCGCTGATGAATGACGAGGCCGAACTGGCCGGCGTCTTGGGGCATGAGGTCGGTCATGTGGCCGCCCAGCACGGCCAGCGCCGGCAGCAGGCGGCGCAGCGCAACGCGATTGGCGGCGCGCTGCTTCAGGTGCTGACCGGCGCGCTATTGGGCGATTCGGGCTTCGCCGGCCTGATCCAGAAGGGCATCGGCACCGGCAGCCAGCTTCTGACGCTGCGCTTTTCCCGCACGCAGGAATATGAGGCGGACGATCTTGGCATCCGCTATCTCGCCTCGGGCGGCTATGATCCGCGCGCTTTATCGGGAATGCTCGCCTCGCTCGCGGCGCAGAGCAATCTCGATGCGCGCACGAGCGGCAGCGCCCGGTCCATGCCCGAATGGGCGAGCACCCACCCCGATCCCGCCTCGCGCGTCAAGCGCGCCGCCGATGCCGCCGCCAAAACGCGGGCGGTCGGCACGGCGCGCAATCGCGACGCCTTCCTCAACGCACTCGACGGCGTGCTCTATGGCGATGATCCCAAACAGGGCGTGATCGACGGCAATCGCTTCCGCCATCCCGACCTGCGCCTGACCTTCACCGCGCCCAGCGGCTTCGGCATCGAAAATGGCACGGATGCCGTCTCCATCACCGGATCGGGCGGGCAGGCGCAGTTCGGCGCGGCCCCCTATTCGGGCAATCTCGCTGCCTATGTAGATAGCGTTTTTGCGAAGCTCGGTGGCGGCAATGGCGGCGTTCCCGCCGGAGAGGTCACCCGCACCACGATCAATGGCATCCCCGCCGCCTGGCGCACCGTCCGCGCGACCAGCCAGCAGAGCCAGGTGGACGCCACCGTTTTCGCTTATGACTTCGGCGGCGGCAAAGCCTATCATTTCCTGCTGCTGGCCCCGGCAGGCCGGGGCGTCGGGCCGTTCGTGCCGATGGTCCAGTCGGTCCAGCGCCTCTCCGCGCAGGAGGCCGCGGGCATCAGGCCGCGCCGGGTGAGCGTGGTCACTGTAAAGGCGGGCGACACCGTCCAGTCGCTCGCCAAGCGCATGGCCTATAGCGACTATCCGCTCGAACGCTTCCTGACGATCAACGCGCTCGCCACCAACGCCAGCCTGCGGCCGGGGCAACGGGTGAAGATCGTGACATGGTGAGGCAAAAGGAAGGCGATTGTGTCCTTTAGAGACATAAGGCGAAAATCCTCCCCTGTAAGGGGAGGTGGCATCGCAAAGCGATGACGGAGGGGTGTCCCGCTCTCGATAGGGCGACACCCCTTCACCACCAGCTACGCTGGCGGTCCCCCTCCCCTTACAGGGGGAGGATTTTCGTTCTGGGTCTGCAAAGCACATCATCACCAAACGAGAAGGGGCGGG
>ERZ1292632.1755-Hain-H43-01um-R2-1755-length-19939-cov-5_pt1 | contig 19939 bp, 18 predicted proteins | sample MGYA00564407_ERZ1292632 | MGnify/ENA primary metagenome ERZ1292632 (study PRJEB36523, sample SAMEA6512637) | groundwater metagenome | collected 2019-01-08 | study: AquaDiva: Metagenomics assemblies of 32 groundwater samples | reverse complement strand
GGATTTTGCATATTTAACTGGATCATAAAAAACTTGCTCCTGTTCTCAGCTCTTATTATCCCACCAGACGCATCTTTGATAACTTTGGCTTCAAAGCTAAATTCGTAATCCGCCCAGATAAAACCTCTTTTTGATATACAAACGTCCTGAGAATCGGTCACGCTTAACACAGGTGAGTTGTTTTCATATTCTATCTTCCACCCCTCTCCCCCATAATCCCATTTAAATAATCCGTTTTTAAAGTCATCTTTAAATTCGCCTGCAACAATATTTAACTGTCTTTTATATCGCCACAGCAACCATAATAGAGTTAAGGCAAAAAAAACAGCTATTGAAAACAAAAAGGGAACCTCTGCGAAATCATCTTGGATGGTTTTTAGCAGCTTATTTAATAAACTAATTGCAGAATTAAAAATAGGAGTAACTATATTCCACTTAAAAAGATAATCCATGATTGCAAGGACAAAAAGAATGATCGCACTTAAGATGGGAAGATTTTTCTTGAAAGAAGAAAAGAAATTGATTACTTTTTCTTTTATTGTAATTTCCATTGCCGTTTAGGCAGAGTCGGGAAATTATACCAAATACACTTGCTTATTACTACGTTATGTCGCACAATAGTGGGTATACGACACGGATTTGAGGCTAAACTCTCTTCACTAAAATTGTCTTGAGGCTAGATCTGAAACTATAAGACGTATTTCTTAGATCTTGGAAGCAGATTGCTTGTTGTCTTCTCTAGCATCAATTGGGATCACGTTCTCTTTATTTGTCAATCCTAAATTGTTTAGAATTTTTCTCAAGCCACTTGGAAATTTCCTCGATAGATAAATGCTCGTTATCTACTTTTATAGCAAACTCTACCTCTTCTTTCTTAGCGTTTATGAGTTTATATCCGTTTAATCTCAAGAATAAACCCGCAGAAGTAAGCGCCGTTCTTTTATTCCCGTCTACAAACGGATGGTTTTTGAGAAGTGATTGAAGTAACGCTGCGGCTTTATCAAAAATACCAGCGTACAGATCATCTCCGTCAAAAGTTGCCTGAGGTCTATATACAGCTGATTCCACCAATCCTATATCGCGAACTCCATGTGATCCGCCTGTTCGCTTTACAACTTGGTCGTGGATAAAAAGGGCCTTCTGAGGAGTTAAATATTTCACCTTTGAGCGAGTTCTTTCAGAACGTCTTCATGATCGGTTATGAACTCGTCGACCATTTTGGCAAATTTCGAGTCAACCCCACCTACTGATTTTTTTACTGGCTTAACATCCACCTGAAGTTTATCCCCAACTTTTATCTTTTTTTCCTCTAAAACGTTTTTTGGAATGATTACCCCGACTGAATTTCCGATTTGAATAGCTTGCTGAATCATAATATAACAATGTTATAACAGATAGAGAGGGATGTCAAGGGGATTTAGTTTTTTTGGCGTAAAAAGGCCGGTATATCCCAAACCTCTTCATCATTTTCCTCTGCGGGATGGTTTGGAACACTTGGCGTAGGATCTTGGTTTCCGGAAACATTCTGACTTTGACCTTGATTTTGATTCTGATCCTGATTGGCCGGTTGCTGATCTTCCTGCGGCTGCTCTACGTTTTGACCAAAAGATTGACCTTGGCGGAACTGCTGAGCGGGCGGAGCGACAAATTCTCTGAGAGTTTGGCGGGTAGAATCAAATCCTGTTGCAATAACAATAATCTTCATCTGATCCCGCATAGTTTCATCAATGATTGCTCCAAAAATTATATTTGCATCTGAGTCCGCGGCTTGGGCAATAATCTTGGCCGCTTCATCCACCTCATTCATTGTAAGATCCGGACCTCCAATAACATTAAAGAGTACACTTCTTGCTCCTTCCATGGTAATTTCAAGAAGAGGAGAGGCAATAGCTGATCTTGCTGCAGCTTGTGCACGGTTTTCTCCTACTCCTGTTCCAATTCCCATAAGAGACGACCCGGCGTTTTGCATGATAGTTCTGACGTCTGCAAAGTCTACATTAATAAGTCCCGGCATTGTGATAAGGTCTGAAATTCCCTGCACACCTTGAGTAAGAACCGAGTCTGCAACTTTAAATGCTTCAAGAAGAGAGAGTTTTTTATCAACGACATCCAAAATTCTCTGATTCGGAATTACGATTAGAGTATCTACTTTATCTTTAAGCTGTTCGATTCCTTCTTCTGCTGCCACCATTCTCCTAGTTCCCTCAAATGTGAACGGTTTTGTGACAACTGCCACAGTGAGCTCTCCAATTTCTTTTGCAGCCCGGGCTATAACAGGAGTTGCACCCGTTCCGGTTCCTCCGCCTAGTCCTGCTGTCAGGAAAACCATGTCAGTTCCATCCAGAATATCTTTTAATTTCTCGTATGATTCTTCTGCGGCCTGCGTTCCAACTTCCGGGTTACCTCCCGATCCAAGACCCTTTGTCATTTCTTCACCGATTTGGACTTTTGTAGCGGCTTGGTTTAAAAGAAGAGACTGTGCGTCGGTATTTACTGCTATGAAATCTACACCTTGGATATTACTTCCCGAGATCATGGAGTTTAAAGCATTTCCTCCGCCTCCGCCTACACCCATAACCCGGATCTTCGCAAAGTTAGTTGTTTGAGGCTTGATGAGCATAGTTGACAAATCGTACCAAATGAGTAATGGTTTTGCAAGCCCCTATCGCTTCGCTCTAAATCAAAAATCAAAGATCAAATCTCAAAAATAATACACAGGGAAAAGCGAGGGGTGGTGCGAGAGGAAGGGATCCCGGCAGCGCGGAATCAGTGAGTCGTGAATGAGCACTGACGGGAGGGAAACGAACGACAGGACCCCGAGCGTTCTACTTACGGGATGAAAGATTTTATAAGGTCAGCTATTTTTTTTGAAAACTTACCAAACCTAAGAGATGGAATACCAGGGAAAGACATTTTAAACTTAGACGTTGATTCGATCCCCAACAGTGCTCCGTAAATTGTAAGCCCGACTACTGCTGCATAAGGTGTTGCCTGTATTTCATCAATTATTCCTTTAATATTTTGCGGTTCCCCGATTCTAACCGGCATAGCAAGCATTCTTTTGGCAGAGTCAACTGCACCAACTGTTCTTGCTCCTCCGCCTGTAATAACCAGACCTGAAGGTGTTTGTCCGCCAAATCCTGACTTTTTAATTTCAAGACCCACCATAGTAAAAATTTCATTAATTCTGGGACGTATTATTCCGTCAACTAAAGTTTTCTGTGAAACACGGCTTAGCTGCTCGGGAAGACCAAGACTGGCCAGGTCAATTTCATCTGCCGGTCTTTTTTCTTTATGCTCAGCATTTTCTTCTTCATACTGCAAGACTTTTTTAATAGGACGTGAAAGGAATAATTTCACTTTCTCAGCCGACTCAAGAGAAATCCTAAGTCCAATTGCCAGATCATTTGTTATGTGCCTTGCACCGATAGGAAGAACAGATGAATATGCAACTGATCCGTCAATATAAATTGAAATATCCGTTGTTCCTGCTCCGATATCCACTAAAACTACTCCCAGTTCCTTTTCAGTGTCGGACAAAACAGAAAGACTTGAGGCATAACCCGAAAAAACCAAACCTTGCACATCCACCCCAACCTGAGAAAACGCTTTTTCCAAATTCCGGACAGTAGGACTTCCCGCAGTAACAATATGAGTTTCAACTTCAAGCCTTGTTCCCGTCATCCCCACCGGATCTTTAATCCCTTCCTGCCCGTCAACTGTATAGCTTCTTGGTAAAACGTGTATTATTTCCCTGGTGGAAGGAAGAGAAACTGCTTTTGCAGCATCAATTACCCGTATTACGTCATTTTCTGTTATTTCTCCTTCAGGATTTGCAACGGCAACCACACCGCGCGAGTTTTGAGATTCAATATTACTTCCGCCAACGGAGGCAATAATTTTACTTACAGATACGCCGGCCATTCTCTCAGCTGCTTCGATTGAAGAATTAACTGCTGCAACTGCTTCTTCAATATTTACTATCTGGCCCTTTTTAATTCCCGAGGAAGGAATCTCGGAAACTCCGAGCACATTAACCAATTCATCAACTTTTGTGATGATTGTGATTATTTTTGAGGTGCCGATATCAACGCCGACTACGATTTTTCCTTCTGTCATGAGTTAAAATGAAATGATAGGTTTTTGATACCTAAAATCTAAACGCTTAAACGTCTTACCCTCTATTTTAAGCTGTGAGAGGATAAATTGTAAAGAGGACAATTGCTCCTCGATATTCTTCTTTGGGTCAATTATAACCTCCTCTTTGTCTGAGAGTTTTATAACGTAGTACAGATCTTTTGAAGTTGAAATATCTTTATAGCTAATATTTTTTTCTTTAAGAATCTTATTAATTTTTGCAGTTCCTGATACCTGATCCTTTGAGAGAGGACTTGTTATTGGTCCGGGTTTTTCTAAAAATGCTATATAGAAAATAGAAATACTAACAAAAATTAAGCCTATGAAAAGGAGGGCTAGTCCAAATCTTTTCCGGGCTCTTTCCTTCTTTTGTCTTTTAGTGATTGTTTTTCGCTGCAGCATAGATTACGTCAATTATTTTAGCAGCGGCATTTTTTGGAAAATATTTATCGTCTGATTTCAATTTATAATTTTTAATATTTGCGGTCATTTTATTTATAACTTTCAAAAACTCATCACTTGTTAAATTTTTTTGCTCTATAACCTCTCCAAGCCCTAATCTTTTAAGAAACTGCGCATTCTTTAATTGTTCATTTCTCTGGGTAGTTGGAATCGGGATCAATAGAGAAGGTTTTTCTAAATAAATTAATTCCGATACGGTATTTATTCCTGCTCTTGTCACAACAAGACTGGACCGCATTAAAATATCTCCTACAACTTCCGGAGAAAAGAATTTAGAAATAATATATTTATCTCTTTTATTGTTATTTAAACCTTCTTTAAGAATTGAGAGCCGGTCAAAATCTTTAAACTCCTGAGTGTCTCCTGTTTGATGAATAACTGTGTATTTGTCTAACAGTTTTGCTAAACACCCTGAAACCAGTAAATTTATCGCATGGGACCCTGTACTTCCGCCTGTTATATAAATAATAGGATAATCAGTTTTTATATCAATTGTTTCAATAGGGCCGCTAATCGACTTTCTGATCGGATTTCCTGTAAGGATTGTTTTTTCTTTAGGGAAATATTTAAGAGAACTTTCAAAGGAGATACAAATTTTATCAACAAATTTTGAAGCGAATTTATTTGCAGCACCTGCCTCCAAAGTCTGTTCATGAATAACAGTCGGGATTCTCAAAACGCTTGCGGCAAATATTACAGGGAAACTAATATATCCGCCAAATCCCAGTACAACGTCCGGCTTAATTTTCTTAAGAATTATCATAGCTTGACCAAAACCAACAGGAATTTTAGCAAGAGATGGGATAGTATGACGTGTTAAAGAACGCTGAATCCGTCCGGTTTTAAGAATTACAAAAGGAATGCTTTTTTCTGTAATAGTTTCGTACTCAAGGGAAATTGCACTGTCTCCCTCTAAGCTGTATTTTCTGCCAAGATAAATCACTTCAGCTTCTTTTGGTAACGCTTCAATTACGGAAAGCGCCGGCGTTAAATGTCCACCTGCAATTACTATTCTCATAAGACGTTAATTTTCAATGAATTTTTCAATGCTGCATACCCGTGCTTTGCCGGGATATGTTTAGTAAAATTCCAATTGATACTAAATTTATTATAAGAGCTGATCCTCCGTATGAAATAAAAGGAAGAGGGACCCCGGTCAAAGGGAGAAGAGCGGTTTGAGCACCAAGATTAACTATGGTTTGGATTGCAATAAAAGATGTTATTCCCCCGGCGAGCAGTTTTCCAAAAGTATCCTTCGCTCTAACCGCAATGTAAAACCCTCTGTAAATTATAAAAAGCAGTATGAGAATTAAAACAACAGCGCCAATAAAACCCAGCTCTTCTCCAATTATCGCAAAGATTGAGTCGGTGGTGCTTTCAGGAAGATATGCGTATTTTTGCAAAGAATTTCCAAGACCCACTCCAATCAAGCCTCCCGATCCCAATGCAATTAAAATTTGTCTTAAGTGGTAGGAAGCGCCTTGAATTCCTGACTCAGGATTGAGAAAAGTTGCCAGGCGTTTCATACGGTAAGGTTCTGTAATAATCAGCGCCAACCCGCCAAGAACAACAACCGGGACCAGAGAGAGTAAATGCCAGACACTTCCTCCTGACAGGAAATATAAAATCATTCCTTCTCCCAAAATTATAACTGCAGTTCCCATATCCGGCTGTAACATTACCAAAAATATTACAAGACCAATTAAAAGAAGGAATGCTATGAATCTTCCTTTTTCTTTTGCACTAAACCATGCAGCTAAATAAATAGTCAAAGCAAGTTTTACGAATTCAGAAGGCTGAATAACAAAAAAGCCCAAGTTAATCCACCTGCTTGCTCCCAGAACTTTTATTCCAAGCCCCGGAATAAAAACCATGAATAAAAGAATAATTGATCCGATTAAAATAGGCAGAGCTAAATTATAATATTTATGATAATCAAAAAAAGACACTATTGAAAGAGCCACAAATCCAATAAATACCCAGAATATCTGATCCTTAAAATATCTGTATTTATCTGCAAAATCTCTAAAGGCTACGTAGCTTGATGCATCATAAATCATATAGAGACCAAAGATTGTAAGAATAAAAACTGAGGCGAGAAGTGCAAAGTCAGCTCTTTTTACCGTAATTTTTTTAATCTTTATCATATTCATAGTATAAACTAAAAAAACAAATGCATAAAAGAGGAGGGCTTATTTTGATAAGGCTGCAATGAACAATCCTACAATTGCAAAGAAAAATCCTAAAAGCCATGCGCGCATAACAACCTTTGGCTCTTCCCAGCCACGCTTGAGAAGTAGAAGATGGAAAGGTGCCACGGGAAATATTTTTCTTTTCAAATATTTTTTTGCAAGAAGCTGGATCATAGAAGAACCTACTTCAATGACAAACACTCCTCCGATTATAGCTAATGCAATTATTTTCCCGTTCAGGAGCCCTATTACAGCAAGTATTGCACCAAGTGACATTGACCCGACATCCCCCAGCCAAATTCTTGCCTTATAAATATTAAAATATAAAAATGCTGCAACTGAACCTATCAAAATTGCAATAAAAATAGCCAGTGTCTGATCAAGCTGGCTTGCAGAGATTGCCAAAAACGCTCCAAGACATATTAGAAGGAGTCCGGGAGCAAGACCATCCAGCCCGTCTGCAATATTAAAAGCATTAACAAAGGAAACAATTGCAAACATGGCAACAAATATAAAAATATATCCTAGATCTAAAACTCCAAAACCTCTAATAAATATTGAAGAGTAGCCAAGCTGGAAATACAACACCGCTGCAATAATAAATGCTAAAATCCATTGAATTAGAAATTTGTAGCGGAATCTGAGACCAAATATAGGATATTTATTTGAGGAGTTTACTAATTTTTTCAAATCATCATAAAGACCTAATACTCCAAAGCTTACAAAAGTAAAAATTAATACAAAGACCTCCCAAATATTTGCGTTAGTATTAAAGATTCCATAACTCCAAAGAGATAATACTGTTACTACTCCTATAATGAGCACTCCTCCGCCAAAAGGAGTACCGACTTTCCAGCTGTTAAACTTATCAAAGAGCGGAGTAGGTTTATTAAACATATCTACTGTCTTTTGATTTTGACGCCTGAGCTTTATTTTATAGAGGAAATCAATGAAGGGAATAATTAAAGCTCCCGTTACTAACAGTGAGAAGATCGTTAAACCTAAAATCTTAACCTGATCCATAAAATATAATTATAGCAATTAATCGTCAGTTGTGCGTATTATGTCTGCTCCCAGACTATTAAGCCTATTTTCAAATTTCTCATATCCTCTATCTAAGTGGTAAACCTCTAAGATTATGCTGGTCCCCTGTGCTGCAAGAGCAGCGAGCACTAAGGTGGCGCCTGCCCTAAGATCTGTCATCACAACTACTGCGTTATGAAGATGGGACGGACCAATAATTTTTGCTGCATGCTTATTTTCTTTATTATCATCTGCAATGTTAAACTCATAAACTCTCTCAGGATTCTTCACATCTAGATTATATAGCTCAATTTTTGCGCCCATTTTTCTAAGCTGCGTGACATAACTGAAACGGCTCTCATAAACTCTCTCATGAATTGTTGAATCCCCTTTTGCTTGAGTCATAAGAACGGCCCAAGGTGCCTGCCAATCAGTCATAAAACCAGGATAAATTGAAGTTTCGATATCAGATGCTTTGATTTCCCCTTTATAAAAAAATCTAATTCCGTCAGTTTTTCTCTCAACTCCTGCTCCTATTTCTTTCATTTTTTCGATAAATGAAGAAAGATCAGATTTTCCTGCATCAGTTATAAAAATATCCCCTTTTGTAATTATTGCCGCAACTGCTAAGGTTACAATTTCATTTCTATCTGCACCTACTTTAAGCTTTCCTCCATGAAGAGTTTCAACGCCCGTAATCTCAATGACTTTTCCTGTTTTTTTAATCTTTGCTCCCATGCTTTTTAACAGTTCGATAAGTTCTTCAACTTCCGGTTCCTCCGCAGCGTTCCTAAGAATTGTCGTGCCTTTTGCCAGAACTGCGGCCAAAATCAAAGTTTCGGTACCTGTGTGAGTACTTTTTTTAAATGTGTAATCAACGCCACGTAACCCATTAGGTGATTTCATGTAAAAATATCCGTCTTCACTTCTGTAAGAAACATCTACTCCCATTTTCGTTAAACCATCAATCGTGCGGTCAATTGGTCTTGCCCCTATCCTGCATCCGCCCGGATTCGGAATAACAGCTTCTCCTTTTCTTGCCAGCAATGGCGCCATAAACATTGCTGAAGTTCTAACCTCAGCTGCAGTTTCCAGTCCAATTTTGGTTTTTACAAAATCTTTCATCTGTATTGTTATTGTGTGATTTTTTGTTTCCACCACACCTCCTAATTCCTCAATGATATCGGTCATGATAAATAAATCAGTAATCAAAGGAATATTATCTATCACTATTTTTTCAGATGACAGACAAGCGGCAACAAGAGCTTTTAAAGCCACGTTTTTAGAACCGGAAACTTGGGTTGTTCCTTTTAATTTTTTACCTCCGTTTACAATAAATTTATCCATCCAGTAATTTTTCTCCTACTTTGTATATATCTCCCGCACCCATGGTAATTACAAGAGTGTTTTTACCATATTTTTGAGAAGTCACGTATTTTACCACATCTGAAAGAGCAGGGAAATAGATAGCGTTTTTACCAAATTTCTTTATTTCCTGAACGAGTAAGCTTGAAGAAAAATCAGGGTCTTTTTTCTCTCTGAATGACGGAAAAATTTCCGTAATCAAAACCTCATCCGAATCCGGAAAAGAATTTGAAAAATCATTAAATAATTTTTTTGTACGTGAATACATATGGGGCTGAAAGATTGTAATTATCCTAAACTTTGGAAAGCTTTTCTTAAATGCGGACAAAGTTTCTTTTATTTCCTTAGGGTGATGTGCATAATCATCGTATACAAGACCCCCGCTCTCTAAATTTCCAATAAACTCTGACCTTCTCTTGGTACCTTTGAATTTAGAAAGTCCTTTTTTAATTTTCTCAATAGGTAAACCGATCTCGAGCCCAACAATTATCGCCGCCAGTGCGTTTTGTGCATTTTGTTCACCAAAAATTTGCATTGAAAACTCTCCAAGAATTGTTTCTTTAGATTTTATCCAAAAAAACATTTTTTCAGGAGATGAATTGACTCTTTCCAAAATATAATCATTGTTTGGAGAAAAACCGTATGTTATTTTTCTGCCATTAAAAGAAGCTATAAACTTTCTATTCTCTTCCCCATCTCCGTTAACAATCAAAACTCCGTCGGGAGGAATTTTTTTTGCAAATTCTAAAAGAGCATCTGAGATTTCCCCAACTGATTCATATATATCCGGATGATCATAGTCTACATTTGTAATAACAACAATAAAAGGATTTAAAAATAAAAATTTAGGAGTTTTATTATTAACCACATCTGCAAAATATTCATCTGCTTCCGCTACAAAATATTTGCCTTGTCCGAAATGACCGGATAAACCAAGAGATGGAATCTCTCCCGTTCCTATTGCATACGAGGGATTTAGATTATTTTCTTTCAAGATCGTTGCAATGATGGCTGTGGTTGTTGTTTTACCGTGAGATCCTGCGATACAAATGCCTTTATACTTTTTACCAAAAATTTCTCCATCCTGAAAAATACCCAGCGCATCTCCTTGAGTTAAAACGCTTATGTTACTATTCACTGCTTCTTTCACCTCTATATTTTCCGTGCCACCGTGTGCTCCGGTTGCAATAACCAAATCAACATCTCTGACATTCTCTTTTGAAAAACCTATAAAAGGGTTTATGCCGGATTTTGTAAGTTCTATATCTGTAATAAATGGCTCAGCTACATCACTTCCCGTAACAATAAATCCTGCTTCTTTTGCAATTATTGCAAGGGGGGTCATCCCGACTCCTTTTATCCCTACAAAGTGAATTTTCTTAATATTTTTATTTTTCATTTTCTTGTTTTTATTGCGTTTTCGATGACTTCGTATTCATTCCATGGAAAGTCTTTGTTTCCATAGGTCATTGATCTTTCATGCGCTTTTCCCGTTATAACAACCAAATCTCCTTTTCCTGCCATTTCAATTGCTGCATTTATCGCATCTTTCCTGTTGATTATCTTAAACACTTTTGCGTCTTTTTTCTTAATGCCTGAAGCAATTTCATCAATAATTTTATTCACGTCTTCACTTCTTGGATCTTCTGCTGTAAGAAATAGAATATCGGCATGTTTTGAAGAAGTTTCCCCCATAAAAGGGCGTTTTGCATGATCTCTTTCCCCTGCTGAGCCAAATACATGAATTATTCTGCCGGTTGTCTCCTGTCTGAGAGCACCCAAAAGCTGATCAAATGCATTTGGTGTATGAGCAAAATCAATTACAACTGCGAATTCTTCATCATATACAAAATCAAGTCTGCCAAGCGGCAACTTAAAAGTCTTAATTGCTTTCCTTATGTTTTCGTCACTAATTCCTAAAGTCTTGCAGACTGAAACCGCCGCTAAACCGTTATATTTATTAAAATCTCCCATTAGTATATGGGATTCAAACGGAAAATTTTCCAAATTAACATCAGCAGTCTCTGAAAAACCGTAGGTTATCCAATTTCTATTTTCTGTTTCATTTTTTGACTGAGAAAGCATGGTATAAGATCCATCATCCCGGTTTACTATCGCTATCTCGGCATTTTTTAAAAGTTTTTCCTTTACGTGGAGATAATTATCAAAAGTTTTATGATAATCCAAGTGCTCGCTTGTAATATTTGTTAAAACTCCAATTTTAAAAGGAACTCCGGTAACTCTATGCTGGTCAAGAGCGTGGGACGTAACTTCCAGAACGAAATATTTATTTCTATGATGTAATGCTTGTCTTAAAAATCTTTGGAGTGTAAACGGGTTGGGAGTTGTTACATGAAATCCTGTTTCGTATTCTTTCTTCCCGATAAATGCACCGATACTGGTAAGCATTGAGGCGCTCATACCATTCTCTTTAAGAATATGATAAATAAGGTTAACCGTTGTTGTTTTTCCGTCTGTTCCCGTAACACCAATTACAGTTAATTTTTTTCCGGGAAAAAAGAAGACCAAATTTGCTAAAATAGCTACAAAATAATGAAAAATGTTTTTTAGGGACTGAAACATAGTGCTATTATACCTATTTAGGTGCTTTCCTTTCTCTTTTTGTCCCAAAATTCTCCGCGTCTGCAAAGTTTCCCTGCATCAATCTTTTTTTCCAGAAGAATTTCAACAGCTCTCTCTAAAAAAAGAGTATTTTGTGAACCTTTTACCAGAATTGTGTCTCCTTTTTTTATTCTTTCCGGAAGTGTTAATTTAATTCCGGAAAACGTATCAAATGCTTCATAGTTAAAGTTGCCTTCTGAAAGAATAGGTGCAACAAATTTTTTCATCTCAGGACCTATTAAGATTGCATAATCTAAGTTCTTTAGAATAATCCTTGCCAGCTCTTCATGCTGAATTCCCGATAGCCCTCCTAATTCTCTCATATCTCCTAAAATACCTACTTTTCTTGTCCTTGCGATTCTAGAAACAACCTCAATTGCCCCTTTAGCAGATTCAAGAGACGAGTTATACGATGAATCAAGAATTACAGAATCTTTTATTCCCTTAAAGACAGAAAATCTTCCCGCAGGAATACTAAAATTGTTTATAAGATTTGTAATACAATCTTTAATATTTATGCCGCATGAAAAACACGCGGCAATAGACAAAATAAATGAGTGGGCGAAATATTCAGGCAGAGGCTGCATTATTTTTATTTTGTAATTCTCATTTAAGAAAATAAAGTCAACCTCGAAACTGTCTAGCTCGGTATTTATTTTTGAAATATAAAAATCAGCGTCTTTTCTTTTGGAAGAAACAGTTATGGTTTTTGATTTTAAAGGAAGAAGATTTGAGATATTAGGATCATCCAGATTAATTATGCCCCTGTCCGACTCTCCAAGAGATTTTAAAAGAAGACCTTCTTCTTTAGCTGTTGCAGCTATAATTTCTTTTTTTCTATCCGTATCTTTTTCGGACTTTGCTAAAAATTCAAAATACTGACTATGCTCAAGATCGATGCTTGTTAAAATTCCTATCTGTGGTTTTACTATTCCAAGAAGATATGACATATTTTTGGGCGGAAATGGACTATCAATTCCCATTTCAACTACATAAATATCGTATTTCTTAAAATTTGTTAAAAGGCGCCAGGGAGTAAGAAGAACTACCTTTATCCAGCTAAACCAAGAATAATCATCTATATTAATATCCAGAATATTTAAAGGAATTCCTGTTTCGCTATTCTTTTCTTTACTTTGTAATACGCTGAATTTCTGACTTAAAATCTGAGAGATTAAAAGAGATACCGAACTTTTTCCCGATGAACCGCCTACTCCGATAATAAGAGGCTTAATCTTTATAAGCTGAAGCTTTGCAAAAAACTTCAAATACCACAAAATAAATGGTGCGAAAACTCTTTTCATATTACTACTCAGGACTTATTCCGTAATAGGTAAATAGTCCCTGTGCTATTCCAAAAAATATAGGCGCTGCTGTTTCAGCTCCATAAATTGATGACGTAGGACGGTCTACTATAACAATCATCACAAATTTTGGATCGCTTGCCGGAGCAAATCCGATAAAAGACGCAATTGTCTGATTTGGATCATAGTGACCTGCTACTGGAATTGATGCCGTACCTGTTTTTCCGGCAACTCTATATCCTTTGATTTTTGCGAATTTGGCTTCTCCTTTTTCAACTGCATTTACTAAAACTTCAGTCATAACTTTACTTGTGGCAGAAGACAAAGGCCTACCTAACTCTTTAGGTTTAATAGTTGATATTTTACCATTTTCGTCCAAAACTTTGCCAACAACGTGAGGCTCCATCATTATTCCATCATTCGCAATCGAAGAAAAAGCAGTCAAGAGCTCAACCGGAGTTACGTTTATTCCCTGTCCGAATCCTGTTGTAGCCAAGTCTACCGCATACCACTCATTTTTCGGCTTTATTAAAGGCGCTGTCTCTCCTTCCAAATCAATTCCCGTAATCTTTCCTATTCCATATTTGTCCAAATAATTAACCATTTTAGCAAGCCCCAGCTTTTGAGCGGCGTAAATCATGCCCGTATTATCCGAATGCTCTATAACGTCCAGCATAGTCGTATTTGGATAATATTTATCATTCCATGTGTGAAGTTCATATCCTCCAACCGAAACAGGCCCGCTGCATCTTGGACATCTGCTCTGAGGAGTTAATAATTTTTCGTTAAAAGCGGCAGACATAATAAGGGGTTTAAAAGTTGATCCAGGCTCATATAAGTCCGAGATAAAAGCATTTTTATATAGATCGTCCGTGTAGTCTTGATATTTTTTGGGATCAAATGACGGGTATGTCGCCATAGCTAGAACATTCCCGGTTTTAGGGTCCATAATCCCTACCATACCGCCTCTTGCTCCATATTTCTCAATACCTTCTTTTAACTTTTTCTCTGCCAGAAATTGCACGGACCTGTCTACGTTCAGGATCAAACTTTTTCCGTCAGTTCCAAATGAATCATCTCCATTAGCACGAGCCAGGATGGGCCGTCCCAGCGCGTCATGAATTTGAATAGCAGCGCCCGTTTTCCCGCGGAGTAAGCGGTCATAATATCCTTCAACTCCCGAATATCCCTTTGAATTACCCGCTTCATCTTTTCCAACGAAACCTAAAAGATTCGCAGCCATGGAGGCCTCGGGATAAAATCTTTCAAATTGTTGCTCAAATCCCACTCCCAGGATATTTTTAGCTTCGATCTGTTTCTTTAAATCAGGACCAATTCCGCTCTTAACAGGAACCCAAAAAAGATCTTGAGAAATCTGATTTTCAAGAAAATTCCGGTCAATTTCCAGGTTTTCGGCCAGAAATTTTGCCGTATTCACCTTATCCTTTACTTCCTTTGGATTTACAAAGAGAAGATAAGAAATTTTATTAGCAACAATCGGAAAACCGTCCGATGTCTCAATTTCGCCCCGTACAGGCTCTATTTTTATTGAAGTGCCATATTGAATCTGGCCAAGTTTTGACAGCTCTTCTGCCTTAACAACTTGCCAATAAAATAACCTTAGAACAATAACAGCAAAAACAAACGTGAAGAATCCTAAAACTATTCTGTAGCGCATCATTGCGTCCGGGCAATCGGCATACTGCGCGATATTGCGAGCGCTGATTTACTCTCAACAAAGCCCATTTCTGCAGCAATGGAGGAAACATGGGTAAATGATGCAAATCCGAATATTTTTTCCCGGAGTAGGGCGTTTTCTGTTTTGTATGTTTTAATTTCATCCTCCGTTACGCCCAGCGCAACGCCTGATGTTGAAATTCTGTTGGAAACAACAGTTCTTACTCCAAAAAGACTTATCATTATAATGATTAGAATGACCAAAATTAAAACTGGTTTTTTCATATTATTATTTTTTTTCAAAAATTCGGAGTTTTGCCGCTTTACTCCTGCTGTTTTGTTCTATTTCTAAATTACTCGGCAATACCGGTTTTTTAGTAACTACTTTTCCTTTTCCGGAATTTTCAAACTCCAGAAACTTCCTTTTTACAATTCTGTCCTCCAGAGAATGAAAAGTAATAACTACGATTCTTCCCTTTGCATCAATTAGTTCTAAAGCTTTCGGAAGAGCGGCTTTCAAGCTTCCAAGCTCATCATTCACAGCAATTCTTAGAGCCTGAAACACTTTCTTGCTGCTCGTCGCTTTTGCAAATTCAGATATATTGTTAAATCCGTATGAGCTTGCCAAAATCTCAACCAAATCATTGGTTGTTTCAAATGGCTTTACTCTACGGGTGCTAATAATAGATTCAGAAATGGCACGTGCACGATGTTCATCGCCAAGTTTAATAAATATTTCATATAGTTCATTCTTTCCTAAGGCATTTACCAGATCGCTTGCCTTAACTCCAAGTCTTTGGTCCATTCTCATGTCCAAAGGCCCAAGATTAAGGTAGGAAAACCCTCTTTCAGGTTTATCCAGCTGGTGTGATGAAACTCCTAAGTCAAACAATATTCCCGAAACTTTCTCAAATCCGCTTTCTTTTGCAATTTGATCAATTTCAGCAAAATTCCCTCTCGCAAGCCTTAATTCATGATTCTTAATTCTCAATTCGAGGGTTTTTGAAACAAATTCAATCGCTTCTTCGTCTGCGTCTATTCCAAGAACAATTCCGCCTTTTTCGATTATCGAACTAGTATGGCCGCCGCCACCCAAAGTGGCATCTATATATTTTTGACCATTCCGGACGTTTAGCGCATTTATAACTTCTCGTAAGAGTACTGATTTGTGATAATTGTTCATTTTTCGGCATTTAGTTTTTCAGTTATTGGCTCAATTCTTTTTACGAGTTTCAGATTATGCTCTTCCCAATGCTTTTTGTCCCAAATCTGCACATATCTTATAATTCCTAAACAGCTAACTTCTTGTGTCAAATTTGCATATTTCTTCAAATGTTCCGGAATTATAAATCTTCCTTTGCTATCGAGCTCTACTTCTTCTGCAGAGCCTAAAAGAAACCTTTCTATTTCTCTTGCAGACTTATCAATAATGGGTTTTCCCTCTGTTCCTTCAAGCAAGAGCTTTAACTGTTCCGTTGATATAACTATCAAAGAGCCTTCGAATCCCTGGGTAATTATTAGACTGTCCCCAAGTTCTTTTCTAAATTTCTTTGGAAAAGAGATTCTGTTTTTTTCATCAATTTTACACTCATGCCTGCCTATTAACATATTTACCCCGCCTTTGGCGCGGGCTGCCTGATCCAGTTCAAAGCTAAACTTATCCCACTTTTTCCCACTTTGTGCTAGATATATACATTCTGCGGTTTTCACAAAGCCCTGTCAAGAGGCAAATGAAGCAAAATAGTGTGGAAAACGGCGCTAAAACACTAAATGTTGTGAGAATATTGGGGGAAAATTATCGGTAATTTATTTTGTAGATTTGGGCGGCGTTTTGGGACTTGAATAGACTTATCTTTCCTGCTTTTTGCATGTTTGAAAGTGCGGAAACAAAGTTTTCTCGGCTTTCCAGAAGTTGAGTCAAAGTTGCTCCTTCATGGGTATCTATTACTAAATACTCAGGTTTGCCTCCGAAATCAAGCCACCAGCACTCTTTTTGACCGGAACATAGCTTTAGATCGCTCTTTTTCCGAGGCCAAATGAGGTAAATGTACTTCCTATGTGAAAGGTGCGGCACAAGGCTCTGTTGGGAGGCTACAGAGGCGTTTTTAGGAACTTTAGCGATAATTTTCTCGTTATCATCCATCCATGCGTAGTTGGCATAATATATGGGTTTTGTGAGCTTGTTTAGAGGGTTGTGATTTTTAAACTGAAAGAAGGAAACAACAATAAAAGCACCGAGCAGTAGATACGCTGTGTTTAACCCTCTTTTTTTAAGAAAAAGTATGCCTTGAAGGCTTCCCAAAGCCAGGATTGGAGCTAAAATTACCCTATGGTGGAAAAAAGGGGTAATCATATGCGGGTATTGTTTATCGGGAAGGAAATATTGAGATAAATCCAGCATCATGGCTAAAATAGAAGGCGGGGAAAGAAGGGGTAGGAATGAAAAACTGCTCAGGCTATATTTCCAGACTAAAATCTTATCGGGGGCGTCAAAATATCGTTTTAAATAATCTATTGGATTTAGATTGAAATGCGGACTATATTCGTATCCTGAAGGTGAAAAGTAAGAGATAATTCTGACCTCTGCCAAACTCGTTAATAAACCGCCCAGGATAAATAAAACGGCGTTTCTTCGGTGTTCTTTTTGGAAGAAATAAATAATGCCAACTCCTGCAAGAGCAATTCCCGTATTCTCCTGGGTTAAAAGGAATAAAACCAAGCTTAAAAAGAAAAGTTTGATTCTTTTGCTTTCATAAAAATAAATTAACCACATAAGGATGGCCGCGGCAAAAACAATCGGGTGGGCGTCAAAATATACGCCGTACTGGATTCCATAAAACAAACTGTAAATTACTGCAAATAAAAACGAGGCAGAATGAGAAAGCTTGCGGATACGGGCTATTAGATAAACGGCAAATGATGAAAATGTAATAAAGAACGCCTGGGCAATAAGAAGGGAGCGGACATTATCCCAAATGTAAAATAGCGGAGAAAGCAGAGGCAGGGTAATTGTAAAATGATCTCCAAGGAGTAACCTTTCTTTTATCGTACTGTAAGGTGTCTCCAGATGTGAATAAAGCCAAATCCCTTGATCATAAATCCCCAGATCAAAACCGCCTGACTCAAAATGATTATGACGGGTAATTGATAGGACGGAATAAGCAAGGGACAAACTAAAAACCCAAACTAGGAGCAGGAGAATAATATTTCGTTCTTTTTTAAAGATTAACAACTTTTTCTACCTGGTATTCTTTTCCGTCTTTCTTTGTAACTTTAAGAGTTATTTTTATGTCGGATACTACATTGTCATACCTGCATCTTCCTGCAGAGCATGTTCCAAACTCCCTAAAATCTGTTCTTGTAATCCCATCTTCTCCAATATTCATCTCTCCGAAAATTCCCTCAGGAACTTTTTCTCCGTCAATTTCTTTCTCGTATTCAATTGTATACTCAACTTTACTAATGTCATCCGCTTTTGTGAGCTCAAACATTAATGCCTTACCATCTTTCCTAACAGTAACTACCATTCCTATATCTTCCGGAGAAAGCGAAGGAAGATTTGATGTCTCGAATGGACTCTCCTCTGTGGGCGCACTCCCTTGCCTGTTCATGAAGAAAACTGCACCAAGAACTGCCAATATTAAAAAAATAGCTGCTGCTGCTAAAACTTTTCTGTTTTTTAATTTACTTAACTGATTTGGCTTTGCTTGCTGTTCCACTAGATTTAGAATAAACGAAATTTTGATCTCTTGTCAAGCTGATCTTATGCGCGGGGAGCTGATGAAATTTCCTTGAATTCCTAAAAGACGCTGGGTATTCCATTTATGAAACTTCTGAAAGACGGATGGCAAGCTATTTTTAATCTAGAACAAACCTCGGAATCCGGCTTTCATTAGTGAGCGAATCAAATTCTAAGTTCAAATCAAGAGTGCGAACGTGTTGAATAAATGTGGGTACCCGGCGTCTTAAGAGAATGCCTACTCAAGCTTTTTTGCAACAAATGCGGCGAGTTCTGAAACTTTTACCCTTTCTTGCTCTGCTGTGTCGCGGTCGCGGACTGTGACGGTGTCGTCTTCAAGAGTCTGGAAATCTACGGTCACACACCATGGAGTACCTGCTTCGTCTTGGGATAGATATCGCTTGCCAATATTTCCCCTGTCATCCCACGCAGTCATAAAACTGGGTTTTAAAGAATCGTAAATCGAACGAGCTTTCTCAACCAATTCCTGTTTGTTAGCAAGCAATGGAAATACCGCTACCTTATATGGCGCAAGACGCGGATGTAGTTTTAGCCAAACCCGTTTGCTATCATCCTGATACGCATTAAGCAAAAAGAAGAGAGCTGAGCGGTCAACTCCGCCTGATGTTTCAATAACCCAGGGAGTAAATTTTTGCCCCTGATCATCCATGTATCCTAATTTGTGGCGGGACAAATCCCAATCTCCCCTATGATGAATTCCTTCAAATTCACTCCATCCAAAAGGAGCTTCAAACTCAATATCCTCGGCATATTTTGCGTAGTGAGCGCGCTCGCTATCTTCGTGTTTTCGGAAACGAAGTTTGCTTTCGGTCAAACCTAAGCTTTTGTACCATTCCAAACGCTCTTTTTTCCAGTAATCAAACCATTTATCTCCTTCTTCCTTCTCCGGTCTGACAAAAAATTCAAGCTCCATTTGCTCAAATTCTCTACTCCTATATGTGAAGTTTCCCGGAGTTATTTCATTTCTGAATGCTTTTCCAATCTGAGCAATACCGAAAGGAATTTTGACACGATTAGAGGACACAACGTTTTCAAAATTGACAAAAGCACCTTGTGTTATTTCTCCTCTTAGATAGACTTTTTGTTTCTCTCCTTCTACGACTCCAAGCTCTGCCTCAACAAGTAAGTTGAATTTTTTTGGACTTGTCCATTCAACCTGCCTGCCGGCAGGCAAGCCTTCTGCTTTGTGCGAATTTTCATGCCCGGCGATTTCTTCTCTTTTGTCAGCCCGAAACCTTTGGTGACAAACCAAGCACTCAACTAAAGGATCTGTGAAAGCTTCTAAGTGCCCTGATGAGCGCCAAACCTGCGGATTCATCATTATAGCTGCATCTATTCCAACAACGTCTGAGCGCAGCCCAACCATAGACTTCCACCACTCATTCTTAATATTTCTT
>ERZ1292632.1754-Hain-H43-01um-R2-1754-length-19951-cov-4_pt1 | contig 19951 bp, 24 predicted proteins | sample MGYA00564407_ERZ1292632 | MGnify/ENA primary metagenome ERZ1292632 (study PRJEB36523, sample SAMEA6512637) | groundwater metagenome | collected 2019-01-08 | study: AquaDiva: Metagenomics assemblies of 32 groundwater samples | reverse complement strand
ACAGCAAAAATAGACCAAAACGCCATTTGTACTTGAACAGAAATCCGTAAAATCGACTAAATATTCCCAGCATATGTTTTTGGGCACGCAAAACCCCACTTGATCTTTGTGTGCGGGGCCAAAAACATTTTAACCTATTCAGCGGGACTTTGCCACAGAGTATGGGGTTAAAGGGTGTAGAAGCTGGTATTGTGAGGGGTATGGGGTTAAGGTAATTGCCTTTTGAAAGTCGTCCAAGACTTTCCTAGATTATAAAGCTGGCGCACTGAGATATCATATGTCTTCACAAGATCATCAGTTACCGTGGAATCAATCTTGTAAAGATCACGCGCCTGCTCAAGACTGACAATCGTCTCATTACATTCCCCCATCGCGTCATCAATATACTTTTGGAACCCCATTTTCTGGTGTCTTTTTGCATAACCTTCAGCTATCAGCCGAGGTATGGCCTTCGAGGATCTGCTTAGTTGATCTTTCAAGTCAAACCTTTCCGAATCAGGTAGAAGTGGAATAATCTGCTTTCCCACACCCAACATTGCCTTATATGTGTTTTGAAAAACCTCTAGGTCCCGAAAACTTCTAATTGGATTCGACACAACCCATTTTACCCTTACCCTTCACCCCTTTACCATACCAGCGTCCAAACCTCTTACCCCCTCACTCTTTCAACGTCTCGATAACCAATATCAGTTCTATAGTGCAAATTATTTCCTTCAATAGATATCATTGCCATTGCTTGGTAAGCACTTTCCCGTGCCTCAGACACACTCTTCCCCTCTCCCATTACGAAAAACAACCTGCCTTGATCTGCATAATATTTCCCACCCTTTTTATTTACCCTCTTTCCAAATATTTTAACTCCAGGCGCATTCCTTGCTCTTTCCAAACCAAAAACTCTCAAACCCCTTGTGTTTACGCCTGGTCTTGATGCCCCGCAAACAGCAACTCTAACAAGTTTGTCTTGTTTTACTTTTAGCTTCGCGACCCCGCCTAAAGCAATCGCCCTTCCAACATCATAAAAATCAGTTCGAATCGACGGAATCAAAACCTCAGCCTCCGGATCTCCCCATCTTGCATTAAATTCAATTACAAAAACTTTCCCTTTTACAATAATTCCCCCAAGATACAAAACTCCTTTGTATTGCCTGCCCTCTCTTGCCAAGCCATCAAATGTGGTCTTAAATATTTTTGATATTTGAGGTCTAATTTTTGCATTTACCACGGAAACCGGTGAGGAAGATCCCATACCACCAGTATTCTCACCTTCGTCAAAATTAAACATCCTCTTGTAATCTTGAGCCGATCCGACAATCTTAAAGTCTTTGCCATCACAAATCGCAAATGCTGAAAACTCCTCCCCAACCAGCCACTCTTCCAATAAATATGTCTCCCCCGCTCTCCCAAATTTCTCTAATTCGCTAATTCTCTGTTTTGCTTCTTTACTGTCCCTTGCCGGTAGTGCCCCTTTTCCCCCAAGAAGCCCATTTGCTTTAACAAACCAGGCCCGATTTTTCGTATTCTTCAAAAACTTTACCCCCTCCTTCTGGTTGTGGAAAACAAAAAACTTAGGAATAGGCAGTTTGTACTTCCGCATAAATCCCCGGGCCCATGCTTTATCCCATTCAATTTGGGAAGAAATACGTGTTGGCCCAACAACTGCAAATCCCACCTTCTCCAAATGATCTACAACCCCAGCCTCTATCGCCTCCTCCGGCCCAACGTCAATAAGATCAACCTTATACTTCTTGCATATTTTGAGAATCCCAAGAATGTCTGTTACCCCAACGCGAGGTATGGTCTTAACCTTTTTGGAGTTAAACTGCATGAGGTCATTTCCTGGAATCGCCAAGACCTTGCCAACTTTCAAACTTTGGGAGTATTTATAAACCAGAGCATCACCCCGCCCACCACTGTCTACAACTAAAACTGTCGCCCTACTCACAACCTTTTATACTCTATTCTTATACTATATTCTCTACCGCGCAGCGGCAAGCTTCGCTTATACTCCATACTTCATACTATTCTTTACTTCTCTTTGTCTCTCTTTCAAAAAATCTGATCCTGTCTCCCTTAAAGAATAATTTAATCTGCCTCAAAGGCCCGTTTCTATGTTTTGCAATATCAAGATAAAAATTCTCGTTATTTTCTGCATCTTCTCGAGATAAAAACATAACAACGTCTGCGTCCTGCTCAATCGCCCCTGACTCACGAAGATCTGATAGTTGAGGTCGTCCAGACCCCCTGGACTCAACAGCGCGTGAAAGCTGTGACAATGCAATAACCGGAATCTTAAGCTCGCGCGCAAGATTTTTTAATCCTTGAGAAATCTCCGATACCTCCTGGACACGATTTTCCAAATTGCGGCCACGGACAAGCTGTAGGTAATCAACAACGATCAAGTCCAAACCGTGCTCAACCTGCAAACGCCTGGCTTTGGTTCTCATCTCAAGAATTGTCGAAGCAGGAGTATCGTCAATATATATTGGTGCATCGGCCAACTCTCCCATAGCGTCTGAAAGTTTTGTAAAATCAGTCTCTGATAATTTTCCAGTTTTAAGTCTCCAAGCGTCAATGTCTGCCTGGGATACCAAAAGCCTGTCAACCAATTCCTCCCTGCTCATTTCCAAAGAAAAAATACCCACAGGCCGTCTTCCTTGGGTCGCAACAAACTGCGCAATATTTAAGGCCAAAGCTGTTTTTCCTACTCCCGGCCTTGCTGCGAGAATTATAAGATTAGACTTCTGAAAGCCTGCAAGCGCATCGTCAAGTGAGGAATAACCCGAGGGTACTCCCCGAAGCCCCCCTGACTGTTTATGAAGCTCGTCCAATCTATCGAAAGATTCGGCAAGTGCCGCCCTTACCGGAGTAAAAACATTCGGCAAATGGGCTTGCGTCAAGGAAAAAATGCTTTGCTCGGCGCGATCTAAAAGTTCATCCGCGTCCATCCCCTCATCAAAAGAATTTTCCACCAATTTTGCAGCAGCCGTCATCAAAGCCCGCTTTGTTGATGCGTTAAAAACAATCCGCGCATAATGTTCAACGTGGGCAGCAGTCGGAACACGGTTTACCAAATCAGACAAATATGTTGCTCCGCCTACAATATCCAATCGTTTTTTATGGCGCAATCGGTCAGAAACCGTCAAAACGTCAATCGGGTTCCTTGATTCATAAAGCTCAATCATCGCCTCATAAATCGCACTGTGGCGATCATCATAAAAATGCGAGGGGCTCAGGAATTCTGCGACATTTACAATCGCGTTTTTATCCAATAAGAGGGCGCCAAGAACTGAAACCTCAGCATCAGTTGAATGGGGAGGTATTCGGAGGCTCTTGCTGCCATTCTCTTTGGTAATGGTTGGACGTGTAATCGTTGGCATTTCAGTAGAAGCAGGGGCAATTTGAAATTTTCAATTTTAAATTTTTATTGAATGTTTAAAACATTTCAAATTCATTTCAAATTTTAAATTACAAATTAAAAATTAGTTTTTAAGTTCTAAAATGACTAGTTGTCTTTCTTCCGGCAATTTGTCTGAAGTCACATTATATTTTTCCACCTTGGTCGGTTCCATCCCAATTTCTTTGACAAACGCCTCAACGGTCTCAAGATCGTATGCCAAGCCAGGAACTTTGTAGTGCATTGGGATGATAATCTTAGGCTCAATTGCGCTAACTGCCCCAACTGCTGCTTCAGCATCAATGGTATAGACTCCGCCTACCGGCGTAAACAAAATATCAACCTGCCCAATTTCCCCCAACTGATCCTGGGTCAACTTATGTCCCAAGTCCCCCAAATGGCAAAGGTGAAGCCCATCCATTGTTATTGAATAAACCGTATTGCGTCCGCGCTCTTTTCCCAAGGAGTCATCATGAAATGTTTGAATTCCAAAAATCGAAACCTCTTTGATCTCGTATTCACCAGGCCCAGAAACCACCTTTGGCTCGCCACCGATTTTTGAAAGATCATTGTGATCTTGGTGGCCATGAGAAATTGTAACTATATCGCAATCAGTCTTGGGGAATTTCAAGCCAGTGGACGCAGCATACGGATCGGTAACCAAAGTCGCATATTTGCCCTTTATGCGGAAGCTCGAATGCCCCAACCAAGAAATATCCATAATTTTCTTTTGTCACCACGAAGTGGCAAGGTCCCGCTTCGGGTTCTTATTGCGAGGAGCCAACGGCGACGCGGCAATCTCGTTTCGTCATCTTACCACCGGGTTGTAACATTGACAACAGTATATCGTCATGTTAACTTTTCCAGATGCGAAAAGAAGTTCTCTTTGCCATCCTCTTGGGGGGCATAATTGGGGCAGTCGTCGCCTTTGGTTTGTGGCGAGCAAATAAGGCGCTCACAAACAACAATCCCAAAGACTTCATACAAACTGCTCCAAAAACAGAAAAAAATGAAATGAGCTCCGGGGCCTTGGTAGTAGACTCCCCCGAGACCAATTCAGTAGTATCCTTAGATTCAGTAAAAGTGATCGGAAAAACAACTCCCGAGTCGACCGTAATCTTATCAACCAAGGAAGAAGAGGTACTCCTTGAAGCAGACAAAGACGGTAAATTTGAGGGCACAATTAAGCTTGCAGGCGGGGCAAATTTGATAAAAGTAACCTCAATTGACAAAGATGGAGAAAAAGAAGAAATCGAACTGGCCGTAGTATACTCAACGGAACTCGAGTAAATATCAAAGATGAAACATCAAAAATCAAAAATGCATATCAAAATTGAAAAATTTTGCATTTTGAATTGTATATTTGCATTTTGCATTTTGATATTTGCATTTACCTCTGTGCCGGCTAGGGCACAAGAGGAATCTACTCCTTCAGTAAGAGACCTTGTCCGCGAAAAAGTAAAAGAAAAACTAAATACACTTATTCACAAACCCCAAGCAGTAATTGGCGTCGTTTCCCAAGTTACAGACCATACAATTGAGATAAAAACTGAAAAAGACTCAAAAACACTAAGCCTTGTTTCAACAAACGAGGAAACAAAATATTTCCAGATTACAAAAGGTAAAAGAAAAGAGGTTAAGCCAGAAGACATAGCAATCGGCCAAAACATTCTAGCCCTCGGCTACAAAAATGAAAAAGACGTTTTAGAGGCAAAAAGGATAATAACCTCAGACGTTCCAGCCCTAGAAAACAAAAAGCAGGTTGCGCACGGAAATGTAATTGTTGTCGGCAAAACAACCTTTACTCTGAAAAGCAAAAAGAACGAAGAAAGAACTGTAAAGGTAAGCCAAACAACAAAAATAACAGGAAAAGAAGATGATGGAAGTGTAAGCACAATTGTCCTCCCAGATATAAAGCTTGAAGACAAGGCAATAGCAATAGGAGAACCAGACGAATCCGGAATGCTGATAGCAACAAGAGTCCATGTAATTCCCGGTCCAAAGAAAGAAGTTACACCGATTGTTAAGCCCACCGCTGTGCCAACAAAAAAGCCTACACCAACCATTTCCCCCGCACTGTAGTAGCGCAATTCATTGCGCGCTCTTGACAATATAGGCCTAAAGTGGTATAATAGCCTCACAAGTTAACCAAATGCGTTTGATCGGAGTCACGACCCGAAAGCAGCGAGCCAAATACTCGCCAGAAGCCAAACTGTTATCAGCCAAAGGCTGACCGTCCTCTGGACGGAATCAGGCAGTCAGTGTCGCCCGAGCGGAGCTGATCCAAGAGTCCAGATTTAGCAATAATTCTGGAAATAAGGATGGGACCGCGGGAAGCGGTCTTTTCTCGTTCTAACGGGGTAAAGACGCCTCTCGTTCCTTAAATCTCATGTCATTCTGGCTTGTCCAGAATCTAAAAAACATGGGGCTTAACGAACGGGAGGTCTTTTTGTTGATAGAAGCATTTTGCAAATATGGTGACTGTAGCTCAATTGGCAGAGCACTGGTGTGTGGCACCAGGGGTTGGGGGTTCAAGTCCCCTCAGTCACCCCCAGGCATTTTGCTTGGAGAAAGGGAGGTGCCTTATGGGCGGCGGCAGCCACGGCTAATCCTTAACTCAGGGCGGAAAGTATGATTGGAACATTTCTTGTTTCACTCTGCTTTCCGCCCAATACTCTCATGCTGTATGATATCTAAAATGGACAAACCACAAACATTAAAAGGCTTCAGGGATTTTCTACCCGAAGAGGCCAGAAAAAGAGAATATGCAACCAACATTCTGAAAGGGGTGTTTAAGCTCTATGGTTTCGAGCCTTTGGAAACCCCAGCTTTAGAATACGAAGAAATCCTGATGGGCAAATATGGGGAGGAAGGCAATAAGCTCATGTATCAATTTACCGACAATGGCGGCAGAAGGGTTGCCCTAAGATACGACCAAACAGTACCTCTTGCGCGCGCAATTGCGCAATATGCAGATATGCTCCCCTCCCCGTTTAGACGATATCAAATCCAACCCGTCTGGCGCGCAGAAAATACCCAAAAAGGCAGATACCGAGAATTCATGCAATGCGACATCGATATAACGGGTGCAGATTCAGCATTGGCTGACGCTGAAATTGTTGCGTGCACTCTTGATGCGGCCAAAAAACTTGGCTTCACAACCCTAGCAATGAACATAAACGACCGAACGCTTTTTGAGGGAATTGATCCAAAATATTTAATCGTTGTCGACAAAATTCCAAAAATTGGCCGCGGGGCTGCTGAAAAAGAATTAATAGAAAAAGGAATGCCAAATTCTGAAGTTGAAAGTTTCATGGAAAAAATAACATCTCTTAAACCTTCAGAAAATCTGCTCAAACTTTTCTCATACCTTGAGCAAATGGGGTTTGAAAAAAACAAAGACTTTATATTTAACCCCCTGATCGTCCGTGGCCTTGATTACTATACAAGCACAATATTCGAACTAGTCGACAAAGACACTCCCTCTCTTTCACTTGCTGGCGGAGGAAGATACGACAACTTGATTGGCATTTTTGCAAACCAAACAATTCCTGCAACCGGCATTGCGTTTGGGTTTGACAGATTGCTTGAAACAATGGAAAGTCGCGGATTGTTCCCAGGCGAGCTTGCCTCCGCAACACCAAAAGTCTTAGTCACAATATTTTCCCCAGAATTGGCCGAAAAATCCGTGGAAATCACCTCCGTGCTCCGTCAAGCTGGCATAAACACAGAGATCTACCCTAATGAATCCGCCAAAATTGAGTCCCAGCTTAAATACGCCGACAAACGGGCAATCCCCTACGTTGTAATCCTCGGCCCAGAAGAGGCAGAAAAAGGAACAGTTGTATTAAAAAACATGCAATCAAACTCCCAAGAAACCCTCAAGGTCTCCGACCTCCCAACCGCCCTAGCCTCGCCAGGCCACGCCTTGCAAGGCTAATCGCCTGGTGATACCATGAAATATGCCTCCCCGAAATCGCCAAAAAGAATACTCTGAAAATAGCTATTATCACCTTTACAATCGGGGTGTAAACAAACAACTTATATTTCTAGAGCCTCAAGACTGTGGTGTTTTTCTCTCATACATTAAGGAATATCTCATGCCCAAGGACGAGAAAGCGCTGATGGAAAAGCTGTCTGACCCCACAATCGATTACCACGAAAGAGACAAGATATTAAAAGCTCTCCGACTGAACAACTTTTATGGCGAGATCACCCTACTCGCCTATTGCTTGGCCTCCAACCACTTCCACTTCTTCCTCAAACAGAAAAGCGCATATTCAATAGATAAATTTATGAACTCGCTTTGCACTCGTTATACGATGTACATCAACCGTAAATACAAAAGAATCGGGCCGTTATATCAAGACACTTACAAAGGTGTGGCTGTTGTAACAGACCCACAATTTGTATACCTATCTAAGTACATCCATCGCCACAGTTTAGCCTCGCCAGGCCACGCCTTGCAAGGCTGGGAGGCACAGCCAAGTTCTTACGAAGATTATTTGGGCAAAAGGAAAACCGAATGGGTGCATCCTGAGGAGGTACTTGCCTACTTTAGAAAATCGGCGCAAGCAAAAGATTACCAAGCCTTTGTTCAAGATTCTGAACTCGGTCCAATTGAAAATATACTTCTTGAAGAGTAATTTTTTGCTTCTCTCCCCTAACGGGAGTACAATAACCAGTGCACATTAAGGCAAGAAAGAGGTTTTGCATGGCCAAGCAAGTCATTATGTACGACGGCGAGGAAGAACTCCCAGCAAACGCAAAGGAACTGCACGTCCCCTTTTGGCAAGTGTTCGGCGGAGCCGCAGCAGGTGTGTGCATCATGATTGCAACCCTCTTGTGGGATATCCCAAAACCGTTCCACATGCCCATAACGCTTGTGACACTCATTACGGCATGCGCCTGCTTCACCCCAGCTTTCGTGGCCATGTTCGGCTATGAAGTGGAAGACGAAGAAATTCCCGCCCAAGCATAGGGCTACCAAAAAAAGGAGCACAAGCGAAATGGCAGTAGATGCACCTCCCCGCCCAGCACCGACACCAACCCAAGCGCCGCCAAGAGTCAACATCGAGACTCAGCCGACGCCCGCACGCACGCCCGAACCGGTTGAACAACCCGCCGCACCCAGGCGAGTCGCACACTGCGTCGCACGTCGGACAGACCTTCAACCAAGAGAAGGCTGCTAACGCAACCCAAACCCCGGACTCTTTCTTCTTTCAGAAGACTGTAATTCGGGGTTTTTCATGCCTTGCACAAGTACCCAAAAAAGCCTTACAATAATAATGTTTCCAGGTTTAGGAGGCACATTTCAAATTTCAGGGGGTTCTTTTGGTCGGAACATCACGCTGGAGAATTGGCCAAGGTCCAAGTTCGCAAAACGCACAAAGGGTTCGGACAAGATTTGGGCCCACACACATTCAAGCCGCCGCTTTTCTAGACCGGCAGACAGCCCGCGTCCGCCCAACGGCTACACAGCCAGATCCGCATCTGGGTTTGCCTGCATGGCTTAGGGGCATGGATCCATGGATAATTGAGTGCGCAACTCGTGGCCAGGTCACGCTTTGGCTAAGAGAACTTTCTCGATTATCAAACGAAAGACTCAAGCGCATCAACGGACATCCCCTGATCCAGGCAATCGCCCAAAAAGGGCATGACATGGGAATAACTTTCCCAGTCCACATACCAATCGTGGAAAAAGCCTAAAACCCAAAAAGACAAGGCTTTCAAGCCCAACTGGGGTGAAAGGGCACCCCTGCCGGAGCGGAGCTCTGCATGATTCCTCTTCATCATGCATCTCCCTCCGGTGGAAATTTCAAAACCCGGCAATATGTTTCTCCAAGAGACAGAAGCCGGGTTTTTTGTGTTTTTAATAATCAGGTGTACAATATCCCCAAAGCAATTTGCTCTTGAACAAAGAAAGGAAAAGCCGGTGTTAAGATACATCGCAATTAGCCTTATGGGTGTTGGGGCTATCTCATTCGGTTCCGCTCATCGCGTCACTGAAAATTTGATCACACAAGCATTTGCAATATCTTTGGGACTGATGGTCTCTGGGTTGGCTCTTCATTATCTTTATCTCGGGGCACCCCGTCTCCTACCTATAGGGATAACAACAATCGTTGGATCTTTAATGCTCTTAATTGGCGGAACTGTGGTTGGATTGGCATTTCCACCCTTCAATGCCATAGGATTGGGGGTCCTAACCGTCAGTGCAATCTTCACCGTCGTGGGATACCTGATTCTCCTCCATCTGCCGCGAGGAGCCCAAACTGCTTCAACCGCCTAACCCCTGGCCCAGACATTTGTGTCAAAAACACACCTGACTGGGCCTTTTTTGTGCTTTTTAACCCCATAAGGTGTATACTTCTGACAAGCAGCTGGAAATTCCAGCCACACTTTGACTAATTAAGGAGAATCAGATGAGGGACAAAATAGATGTGTTGCTGTGGAAAATACGCTCCAAGGCCTGTGACCTAATCCTATCCTCTATCATGATTGGGCTCTGCGGAACAATCGCAACGGTCACAACTGCAATTCTGGCAGGCTCAGCATTTCTGTTCGCTAGCTCTCTTACCGCCAACCCAGAAACTGCCGACATGCCCCTCCGCATAGCGGGCTCATTCATCCTTGGACTGATCGGCACGGGAATAGCAGGCGCGAATCCCAGCGCAGAACCAAAGTTCCGCTATCGCAATGACTCGGCTTTCTTTACCATCTTTGGCGGACTTGTTGGAGGACTGGGTTTGCATGACCTAGTGTCATCAAACCACAAAATCGCTGGCCTAGTCATCTTCGGAGGATTCACAATCTGCTGCTTGGGAGTGGCACTCGTGTCAAACACAGTGATGTGGCTATGGAGTCCCGAGACCAAGACCTGGAAACACATCGATGTCATCACCCCACCCTCTCCGGAAGTCCAAACCGCCTAACCAACGGCCCAGTTTAACTGTGTACCAACACTTTAACCTGGGCTTTTTCGCGCAATGAATTGCGCTACTACAGCTTCAAATGATATAATTCCCTTGTGAAAGCAACAATCCACCCACAATACTACCCAGAAGCCTTAGTAACTTGTGCCTGCGGCAACAAATTTACAGTCGGCTCAACTATGCCTGAAATAAAAGTCGAAATCTGCTCAAATTGTCACCCATTCTTCACAGGCCAAATGAGATATGTCGATACAGCAGGAAGAGTTGATAAATTCAAGGCAAGAGTTGATAGCCTAACTGCTTCAAAACTAGACAGAATGTCAAAAAAGGAAAGAAGATCGGCAAAGAAAAAAGAAAAGATCGAGCAAGAACTTTCAAGGCCTACTTCTTTGGAAGACCTTCGAGCCAAGTAATGGAACCTCAAACAGTTTATCTTGAAATTCGCCCCGCAGCAGGCGGAGACGAAGCAGGAATCTGGGCAACAGATTTAATGCGCATGTATATGCGTTACGCCACAAAAAAGAATTGGAAGACAACTCCAATTGACGAACAAACAGTAAAAGTCAGTGGAGCCGGTGTGTGGGTCAGTTTGAAGAATGAAGCCGGAGTCCACAGAGTCCAACGCGTCCCAAACACAGAAAAAAGAGGAAGGATACATACCTCAACTGCAACAGTCGCGGTCGTCCCCCAAATTGCACAAGGGGTAGTACAAGTTAACCCCTCAGATTTAGAAATCCAATTTTTCCGCAGTGGGGGCTCTGGCGGCCAAAATGTTAATAAAGTTTCAACAGCCGTAAGATTAATCCATAAGCCAACGGGAATTGTAACTTCTTCTCAAGTCGAAAGAACCCAAGAACAAAATCGAGAACTCGCGCTCCAACTTTTAAAATCAAAACTCGCACAGCGCCAAGAAGAAGAAAGAAAAGCCAAACTCCAGGGATTTAGAGCAGCAGTCGGAACCGGAGACCGTTCAGAAAAAATAAGAACCTACAACTACGCCCAAGACAGAATCACAGATCATAGAATTAACAAGAACTTTGGAAACCTTGAAGGAATCGTCGATGGAAATCTCGATAAACTAATCGAAGCAGTAAAAACTCTCGAGTAACACTTATTCCGGAGCTTCCGACAACGCAACACTTAGCTTCTGATTTTGTCCGTCGCGCCAAACATCAACCTCAACAACCTCCCCAACCTTATGTTTATTTACCAAAGTCGCAAGAGGATTCTTCTCCTCCACTTTCTCTCCCCCAAACTTGGTAATTATATCCTCAACTTTTATCCCTGCCCGATCCGCAGACGACCCAGAAACAACATCCCGAACATATGCTCCCTCAGGAACCTCATTTTGCAAAGCGGCAGACTTTGTAATTATTTGGTACTGTACCCCCAAAAATGGCCTAGAAAAATCTCCAGTCTTATGGAATTGGTCAATTGAAGTTTTCAAGATATTTACTGGGAGGGCAAACCCAATATTATCTGCCCCAACCGCTACTGCAACATTTACTCCAACAACCTGCCCCGTGCTATTCAAAAGTGGCCCTCCCGAATTCCCAGGATTGATCGCGGCATCAGTTTGGATAACATTATCCAACTGCTCTGCATACCCTTCAAACGGGTTCCCGCTTCCTGCCTCAATAGTCCTTCCAATTCCTGATATCACACCTGTTGTTACCGAGTGCCGAAACTCCCCAAGTGCAGTCCCAATTGCCGCCACATATTGCCCAACCTGAATTTGGTCTGAATCCCCAAGATCAACAGTAGTAAGCAAAGTGGCATCAATCTTCACAAGTGCGAGGTCATTTGAAGGATCCCTGTAAATTCTTTTAACTTCATATTCTTTTCCGTCTTTTGTAATAACTTTATATTTGACCCCTGTCGTTGCAACAACATGCTTGTTTGTAACAATAAGCCCATTTGCATCAACAATAAATCCAGTTGCAATGTCTTGCTGGCCACCTTGGGTCTCTGAACGAAAACCGCCGAATGGATCAAATTGTAAAACTTTTCTTTGGGGTTCTTCAATCGCAATTGTGACAACGGCTGGAGATACCCGCTTTGCAATGTCTATTGTCCCAGATTCCTCGTGCAGTACTTGCCTTGAAGTAATGTTCCCAACCCCAGATCCTCTTGGAAAAAACTTGTCCAAAGGCCGAAGCCCAAAAACCCTATCTGCAACTGCCCCGCCAAAAAGGGCAATAATTCCAACTACAGCAACTGCTACTAAAGTTAGCCTGCTTATTCTGTTTGGTGACTGATCCATTGGTAATTTAAAATTCGAAATTTAAAATTTGAAATGAATGTTTTTAAAATTTAAATCTTAAAAATTTAGATTTGATTAAAAATTTCAAATTAAAAATTGAAAATTATTTCAAGAGCTCTAAAGCTTTTGTAAGTTGTTCATCTTCTTCCGTATCCGTCTTGTTCTCAACAACAACATCCGGCTCCAAACCTTTCTCATGCACCCACGTCCCATTGGGGGTTAGCCATTTTGCAATTGTAATATGAAGCCCTGAATCTCCATCTACCGGCCTTGCTTCCTGTATTGTTCCTTTGCCAAAGGTTTTTTGTCCAACAAGTTTTGCGCGCCCACGATCCCTCAAAGCTCCTGCAACAATCTCCGATGCAGACGCAGATCCTCCATTTACCAAAACTACAACTTTTGTGTCCTTTGGAATCCTCATCTTGCCTGTGACAGCCATCTCTCGCTTTGAATCCCCTGACTGCTGAATAACCACAACCCCATCCTTCAAAAAGTCCGACACAATATTGACAGAAGTTGGCAAATATCCTCCAGGATTATTTCTTAAATCCAAAACAATTGCAGTTGGTTTTTTCGTTTGGATTTGTACAATCGCTTTGTCCCATTCTACCTGGGTATTCCCCCCAAATCTTTTCAATTGAAGATGCGCGACATTATTATCCTTAAATGACAATACAACCGACGGAACCTCAATCTTCGCGCGCGTTATCTCAACCTCCCTGGGTTTATCCTCCCCATCTCGTGTAGTAATCAAGGTCACTTTTGTCCCGGCCTTGCCGCGAATTTCAGAAACTGCATCAATCAAGCTCATTCCCGCTGTCCCTGTCTCAACCTTTTTCTCAGAATCCTTAATACCGGAGGTTGAAGAGCCTTCTGAGGCTTTTATACCAATAATATAGTCGCCTGCTATTATTCCCGCCTTCTCTGCAGGGCTCCCCTCAAGGGGCGCAATAACGGCCAAACGCGAGCCTTTAAATCCAATCTCAATTCCGACTCCTTCAAATTCTCCCGATAAATCTTCCTGTGTTCGCTTTTGCTCATCAGGCGGCAAGAATGCAGTATATGGATCCCCCAATGCAGAAACCATCCCTTTTATAGCCCCCAAAACCATTTGAGATTCGTCTATTTTTGACTTGTCGTAGTAGTCGCTTTCAAGCTTGTCCCAAACTTGCCAAAAAAGATCAAAGCTAACATCTTTATGTTTTGATGGAATCGCACGATCTATCTTTAGAGTATTTGCAACACGAAACAGCGTACCGCCAGTATTGTATTTCGCATTTGCAAACCAACCAAGCGAAAATGTGAGAAACAAAACGGAGATGTATATTGCGAATCGTCTAATTTGGGGCAAGGTGAAGCGCATACTTAAAGTGGTCTAATCGCAAATGGCAAAAGCGCAAGGTGTCTTGCCCTCTTTACTGCTTGAGCCAAGTGCTTTTGGTGTTTTGCACAAATTCCGGTTCTTGAACGGGGAAGAATTTTCCCGCGATCCGAAACAAACTTTGAAAGATCTTCCCAACTTTTATAAGTAGGAGTAGTTTTTGATTGGCAATATGGACAAACAGTAGGACGCCTGGAAACAAACTCTCGCCTGGAGTCTTTTTTACCATCTTTTTCGTCTCGTCTCTGACGTCTTGCTGGCATAAAAATTAGTGATCGAGTGAACTAGTGAACGAGTGATTAGAAGGGAATATCTTCATCACTTAAGTCCTCCAGTTTCTCCTCCTTCTCTTTCTTGACTTTTCCCTTGTTCCCTTGCCCTGCGTCAGCAGCGGAATTCCCACTTTTCTCTTTTTTTGGTGCTTCTCCAGAACCGAAGTCAGCAGGTATATCAATGTCTTCAGATTGTGCAGATTGAGCCCTCGCAGCTCCCCCTCCGCCGGACAAGAATATTACTTCGTTTGCAACAATTTCAGTTGTTCTTCTTTTTGTTCCGTCCTGGGCTTCCCATTCGCGAGTTGAAAGTCTGCCTTCAACATAAATTTGGGATCCTTTTTTCAAGTATTCTGCAACTATCTCAGCCAATCTATTCCAAGCAATAATTGTGTGGAACTCTGCATCTTCCTTTTTTTCTCCCTCGTCAGTTGTCCAAGATCTATTCGTTGCCAAACCAATAGTCGCAACAGCAGCGCCCGTTGGTGTATATCGAAGTTCAGGATCGCGTGTTAAATTCCCAATTAGTTGTACTTTGTTTAATGATCTACTTGCCATAATTATTTGGTAACGTCTTTCGGTTTGGGTTTCGATGCCCGTTTCGGTGACGTCTTTCGGCTACGAGTGACGACCTTACCCTCACCTTCTGACGATACGGGCTTCGTAACCGTTACCTCCTCACCTACTACTAACAGGTGTCTTAAGATGTCCCCGTCGAGCTGTACTTCCCTATTTACAACTGCAGCTCCCTCTGGAGGAATCGCAAGATTAAGAAAATAATATACTCCCGCTTTCTGTTTGGCAATTGGGTAAAACAAATCTTTCTTACCCCAGGAGGTGCTGCTTAGTACCTCCCCGGAGACACCAGAAACCAACTTTTCAATTTTTTCTAAAGTTTTCTTCTGCTTTGCCTCTGTGTCTGCCCCTGGCAAAATCACAGTCAATTCATATTTTCGCATGTTTGTAAGTATACGTGCCTCGCCTATGCGATGCAAGGCGGGTCAGGAACCAATCTTGAACTCAATCACGTCCCCATCCTTAACTATATAATCTCTCCCCTCAAGCCTCGCTTTTCCCGCCTCACGAGCAGCCTTCCACCCGCCTCGACTCGCCCGCTTAGACTCAGCGAGGCTAGCACGCTCGCCGGGCGAGGCGGGACCCCCACACTCAACAAAATCCTCAAAACTTACAACTTCAGCTTTTATAAATTTATTCATAAAATCCGTGTGAATTATACCGCTTGCCCTGAGGGCGTCTGTCCCCGCCCGAAGGGTCCAAGCCCGAACTTCTTTTACTCCCGCAGTTAAAAATGTAATCAAACCCAAGGTTGCAAAGGCTTTTTTGATCAAGCGTTCCAAGCCCGACTGTGTAATTCCAAGCTCTGCAAGATATGCTTTTGCATCCTCGTCCCCGAGTCCCGCAAGCTCAGCCTCGGTTTTAGCGCAGATTGCAATTATTTGATCCTTCTCTAAACCCATTTCTTCCGCGTAGTTCTTTTCCACCTGTTCGGCGTCTTTCAGCGTCTCTTCATCTATGTTCAAAACAACCAAAATAGGCTTCTTCTTAAATAGAGGCAAATCTGGATTCGCGTCGCCTTTCTTTCCCTTACTCTTTTCTTCCATTTCATAATCAGCAAGATCCAACTCTGTCTTAATAATTTCTAAATCTTCCTCTGGAGAAACAGATCCTGCTCGAATCACATCCTCATCTGTAAATCCTCGTACAACATGCACAATTGCATCAACTTCCCGAATATGCGCCAAGAATTTATTTCCTAAACCTTCTCCTTTATGTGCCCCCGCAACCAACCCAGCGATATCAACGAATTCCACAGTCGCCGGCACAATGGGCGGCAATGATCCGTGTAAATCCGCTCCCACAATCTGTGCTAATCTTTCCAGACGATAGTCTGGAACTGGAACAATTCCAATGTTCGGCTCAATCGTCGCGAATGGAAAATTCGCAGCATACGCCTGCTGCTTTTTCAAGAGAGTATTAAACAGCGTGCTCTTCCCCACGTTGGGAAGACCCACTATGCCAACTTTTAAAGACATATGAAGCACAAGTATAGCAAGAATAGTTGTTATACTTTAAACAGTGAAGCTCCCTAATGCTGATCAAGCGCAAATTTCTAGAAACAAGATTCTGAATTACTTACTTTCCATAAAACACCCCGTCGGTAAAACTAAGGCTAAATTCTTTCGCAAAGCAGGTTTCAGTGGAACAAATGTAAATCTACTCGAGAAAGAGCTGCTAAATCTAGCAAAGAACGCAAGTGTTACTGCAGTTCGTGAAACTAAGTACGGAACAAATTACGGCATAAACGGGTCAATAAAGGCTCCCACAGGAGTCAAAATTAACGTGACCACGGTGTGGTTTATAGAATCGGAAGGAGAAAACCCAACTTTTGTGACCGCCTATCCTATGTAGTATAATCAAGTATGTTTGCAGAACTAGATACGGTAGTACTAAACCGCGATATTGAAGAACATGGTCTCCGCCAAGGAGACATGGGCGCTATTGTAAATACATATAATAGTGGAGAAGCTTTTGAGGTTGAATTCGTAACTGGCGAAGGCAAGACTATTGCCCTTCTAACGCTTAAAAAAGATGATATTCGTCCCATGAAGCAGGACGAGATCCTCCACGCCCGCCCGGTCGCCTCTGCCTGAACCTCCCCCACACCGGTTAAGCCCCCTTAACTAGACACACTCCCTTCCTCATGATTTAATCCCCATATGACTCATTTAAGGTATCTTGTAAACCCCCCTTTCACTTGCTAGTATAAATCGATGAAACCAAACGACTTTAAAAAACTTCTAGACGAGGCGCTCAAGCCTATTGTAATAACTCAAAAAGAGCATACAAACACACTGAGTGGGCATACAAAAACTCTCAATGGGCACTCAAGAACCCTTGCATCGGTCACAAAAACCCTTGACTCACACTCAAAAACTTTAGTGTCAGTCACAAAAACCCTTGATTCTCACACGAGAGAGCTTAGGTCACTCTCAGAAAAAGCAAAAACACAAGCAGAAACCCTAAGCGCTTTAAAGACTTCTGTGCTTAATATAGAAACCACAAACAACGTTTACGGAGACATGTACAAAATTAACAATGACAATGCTAAAAAGCTAGAAAAAAGAGTTATCACTCTTGAAGACAACGCAGACATTGAGCCTCCACCCGAACAAATCCTCCTAAAAGTTCAGTAACAAAGAAAATTTACCTTTCATAAATCAAAGCCCTACTTGTAAATCCAGTTACCTGTTCTGCAGTTTTACCAACAAAAGTTTCTACTTTTAACCTTCTAGATTCTATAAGTTGAACTAGTATCACACCTTGAGCTTGATTTACAGAGCGAAACTTTAAATCATTGGCAAACTTAGTAAAATCCCAACTCGACCCATCACTGTGAACTAAGTTAGCTTCGTAAAGCTCATATTTGACTAGTCCAGTTTCGACACTTACATCTTTTGGGTCCGGTTTATTGCCTAAAATAGCAAATTGTGTTGGCTCACCCTTCCAATCACCAATTGACACAACCACGGCTTCTGGATCTAAGGCATGGTATGAAATTGCCAGTTGTTTAAGCCAAAATTGAGGATCCCGATCGTCAAACCCTTCTCCGAACCAATTTCCAACTAGTTTTCCCTCGATATCATAATCAATCTTTCCGCCTTGTGGTTCAACTGGTCTCATCGCCTTCTTAGAAAGCTCAGAGCGAAGTGGCTCGGTAAATAGTGGGAATGGATCTATGACATGTAGCAAAGTTTGGTCTCTGGTAAACCTAGCCGGATTAAGAAGTCCGGGTAAAGTTATCGTTTCATCCACCGCCCAAAAATCTAACCCATGCCCATCATCATCCAATGTACCGATTAGATCTCCAGCTTTGATAGGTAAGTTTATATTATTGGTATAATCGGCATTTTTATTGAGCACAGAAGTAAGTTTCGGAGAAAGCGTATTTATTAAATCAAACTTTGTATAAAACCCACAGTTATGGGAAATCTTAATATGATATTCAGCTTTTTGTGTCTTACCAGTTTCAAGTTGAACAGTTCTTGTTTGAATAGATTTTACTGTTCCGTCAGCTGGAGCATAAACTTTATGGGGACCCCTACCTTGAATTGGAGCAAAACCCAAATGATCACTGGGAATAACATGTGCGCCAAGCATAAGCCCCATCGGGCCAATCATATTTAAATCATCCAGATCTAACGGAGAATTTGTGAGCTTTACAGATTTACTCCCCTCACATTTTGCAAGTCCTGGAATATTTTCTCTAACAGAGGCAAGTTGTGGTAATTTATTTATCCCAAGAAGAGATACTACAGATATTGTTAAGAGTACTAAAATAACCAGAATTACACTAACGCCCTTTTGCTCATCTTTCATAAAGGACAGCCTTGGTCGTAAATCCGCTAACCTGATCTGCTGTTTTGCGAGGGAACGCTTCAAATTTTATTTTTCGCTTTTCCAACATTTGGACCAAAACAACTCCTTGGGCATTTGTCTGTGGACGAGCCTTAATATCGGTAAACGGAGTCATCCTATTCCATTGTCCCCCAGTTGAACTTCTGTAATACTCCATATTCGCCAGTTCATACTTTTGAAGCCCAGAGTTAACATCAGTCCCAGTCCAATTAGGTGTGTTGCCTTTTATACCAAACTGAGCAGTCTCCCCCGCGTAGTCACCAATTGAGATCATGAGCCCGCTAGGGTCTATGGAGTCGTATGCAAACGAAAGGTGGGCCCGCCATGTTGACGGATTCTCCCCGCCCGGGTCCCCCAAGCCGTTATTCCCCTCTTTAAACCAAGTCCCGACAAGCTTCCCGTCAACATCATAATCAAGTTTTCCGCTACGAGGTTCTGCCTGCCTTGGATTCAAAGCCAGAAGCTGTGACCGAACAGGTTCTTTAAAATATTGGAAAGGGTCAACAACATGGATTTTCCAAGACTCCGCAAGGTAATGCTCGGGAACTATAAATCCGGGTAATTGTTTTGTGTAATCAAAAACCGCAAAGTCCAAAGTCTGTCCGCCAATTCGTCCAACTAACTCACCCTCTGTAACTTTCATTTCAACCTTAGCCCAATCGCCCTGTTGAACATGTTTATCAAACTCAGCCTTAAATCTTGGCGACAAGCTAGTAACTAAATCAAAATAACTTGCAAAGTCGCATGTATGCCAAAATTTAAGTTGATATTCCTCAGGCTTAGCTTTCCCTTTACCCTTATCAGAAACCTGTATGGTTCTGCGGCTTATTGCTGTAACCACCCCGTCTCCTATTGCCCTGACTTCATAAGTATCTCTTGGAGAGTTAAAAACTATTGGGGAAAAATACATGTGGTCAATTGGCGTAACATGGTCGCCAATCATCGCGCCATACGGAAGCACATCCCCAACATCTTTAGGATCCATTGGAGAAGTACCAAACATGACCGTCCCAGTTCCCTCGCAGCCATAGTTATCAAGCCGCTCTCCCTCAACAAGCTTCATCGCCTTTGTCTTGGTAATACCAGGTTCTGTATCCTGCGACCCACCAAAACCCTTTTCCTTGAGAGTAAAAATAAATCCAGAAGCCAAAGCCAAAAGTACCAGAACTCCTAAGATTACGAAAACCGTAGCAAATCCTCGTTGGGGCATTATTTACTCTAACACTTTTGAAATCTCTTCGCCCGCATTTTTGTCAGTTACAATCTTCC
>ERZ1292632.1752-Hain-H43-01um-R2-1752-length-19958-cov-5_pt1 | contig 19958 bp, 34 predicted proteins | sample MGYA00564407_ERZ1292632 | MGnify/ENA primary metagenome ERZ1292632 (study PRJEB36523, sample SAMEA6512637) | groundwater metagenome | collected 2019-01-08 | study: AquaDiva: Metagenomics assemblies of 32 groundwater samples | reverse complement strand
TTAAGGGAAATATTGTTCATTTTATGTTTCCTGCCAAAAAAGGGACCTTTGTAAATAAAACTTTTGAGGATCCAAGATTGGCAAAAATTTTCAGGGGCAGGAAGAAAGGAAAGGGAAATGATGACCATATATTTCAAGTTGAAGGGGATGATGTTCGAAAGTATATGAAACAAATAAGTGGCCAGGATTTCTCTCCGAAGGACTTTCGTTATTATATTGGTACTTCACTTGCTTTACAGCTTATGAAAGAAGTCCTAGTCCCTACAGACATGAAACAACTAAAGAAAGAGAGGGCTAGAATTTTCAAAACAGTATCAGAAGCTTTAGGCAATACTCCTGGTGTAGCTAAGAAATCGTATGTTGCTAGGGAAATTTTTGCCCCTTGGGAGTCTTGTAGTGTCCCAATGGAAAATATAAGAAAAGATGCAGGGAAATGGGATTCTTTAGAGGATGTATTTGATTCTGTATCTTATGATAGCGATGAGGATTTTGAAGTTGAATATGAAGAGGATAATGATGATGAAGAGGAAGAGAATCTTCAGAAACAACCACAAGTAGCAATGGTGTATCCAAACAGGGGTTTGAATATGTATGTTCAAAAAAGAGAATTTGCCCCAGAAGAAGCTAAACAAATTGGGGACGAAATTGGAGTAGATTGGAATGAAATAGATCTAGAACAATTTCAAATGGGAGTGGCAATTGAATTAGAGCATGGAAGAAAAGATTCAGAGACCAATATAACGAATGATAATTTAGAGGAAACTGGAAAAATTGCTCTAGCTCATTTGAAAGAGATACCAGACTATTATTCTAAATTGAAGGAAATGGAAGAGTCCATTGATTTGGAAAAATCAAAAGTTGCTTACCACGGCCCCCATGACGGATTTCCAGAGCATCCTGTGGCTGTGAAAGATCATCAAAAATATTTTACAGGAAAGATAAAGAGTGTTCAGTCAGAAGATAGGGATTTAGAAAGTCAATGGCCCATTAAAGTTGATGGGGCAATTGATAAAATTCGCGTGGAGAAAGTTTTTTCTGAAATTCCAATGAAGTGGCAGGATTTAATTTATGAAGACCCTACTCCCCTTGAAATCCATGGGAGAGAAAAGTTAAAGGGGGGAAGTTATTCTGGACATAGAATTAACATAAATCCAGTTCTTTTCAAGTATGGCCAAGCAAAAGTTGAATCCATTTATCCAGGAGCAATGGGAGATAATTTTGGAGACATTGTTTTGTTACATGAATTTGGACATGCTATTTTCTATTCTCTTGTTAAACATGATGATTTAAGAGGTGAATGGGCTGACGCTTCAAGGGATTATGGGCATTGGAAAGAGCAAGATAAATTAATAACAAAATATTCTGCTATAAATGCAAATGAGTTTTTTGCAGAGTGTATAGTTTATTATTTGAGAGCCTCAAAAATATTAAAGCAAATACACCCCACTATTTTTGCTTTTTTTGATAAGTATTTATCTAAACAGCAAATTGAAAAACAAGAAATTGGTGTGGATTTTGAGCCCGGATTAGGGGCATGGTGGTTTGAGACAGAAGAAGGATTCCAGCAGTTGCTAGAAGAAGAAAAAGAAATAAAGATACAAAAACAATTTGAAGATAGCACTATTGTTGCGTTAATTCCTTCTGATGAATCAAAAGAAGTCTTATATGCAGAAGGTGGTCAAGAAAAAGATGAATTGCATCTAACAGTAGTACACATTCCTATGTTAGTGGATTCTGAAATTATTAGAGACATACTACGAGATCTTCCAGATCCCCCAAAACTAGGAGAACTAACTGGAGAAGTAGAAGCATTTGATTCAGACCAAGATCAAAATGCAATCGTGGCTAGAATTAATATTCCAGAGCTAGAACAGTGGCGAAATATGTTAGTACAAGCATTGAAAGGAAGAGGCATTGAAGTGGATGATGACTATTTAGAATTTAAACCTCATATTACTTTGTATTATGCAAGTAAAGAAGCAACTCAATTTCCAGTTTTTCCACAGGAAAGAATAAGATTTGATGCCTGTGGAATTTGGATGGGGGAAAATAAAGAATATTTTACCAGAATAATGCCTGAAATCAAACCAGATGACATGCCAGATCCATATTCAGAGGAATTTTATTCTTATATTGATGATACTCTACAAAAAGCCGGACTTATAATTCAAGGACAACAACCCAGAGGAGCAAAATCTATCGGAAAAAGTATAGAAGCTAGACTTTATCGCGATCTACAAGAAGCGGTAGAAGATTTTCTTAACTCTCTAACAGGGAATGAAACTAGAGAAGAAGTCTTAGCAGGAATTCGGGTAATTATAGAAAAGTGGGAGCAAACAAGTTTACCTGCTGCAGAAAGTGCTTTTGAGGCGTTATTCAAGAGGGGATTTACTGCTGGAGCAGTATCAGCGGGGGTGCTAGAGAGAATGGGGGCTGGGGATATTAATGCAATGAATGTCTTGAAACAAGGGAAATATCGTATTGGTGAAAGAATAAAACTTTTCGCAGATGAAGAGATTAAAGAGTTTCAAAAAATTGTTTGGAATAGCTTTACACCAGAAGGAGTATTTTCTCTAGAGCATCTTGTAAAAGAAATGCATGATAAAGTGCCAGCAGAGCGATTTAAGTTGGAGAGAATTGCACGTACTGAAGTGGCATCCGTTTCTTCCACAGGACGTTTGTGGGCATGGATGCAAAATCCAGAAGAAAGGGAGTATTATTTTTACCATTGGAATTCTGTTCCAGATAATAGACAAAAAGCAATTAGTAAATTAAGATCTTCTTATGGAAATATGAGTTTTGAGGAAATTAAATTTTTGTGGTTTCACCAAAGTCAATATATTCCAGATCTAAAAAGATGGGAAAATGATGTCTTCAATCAAAGATGTAGTATTTCTAGAACTCCTTCTGATGAAAAAGTTACTGGAAATAGATTTGAAGGACAAGAGTATTTATTTAGAAAGACAATGGATATAACGTTTTAAATAATATGAAAAAGTTGCCTTTAACTGAAAAAATATGTATTAAGTGCCAAAATATTTTTTGGTCATCAAAAAAGAAAAGACATTGTGATAACTGTTGGCATCCTTGGAATAGGGGATTAAATAAGGAAAATGACAAAAGAATAGCCAATGCAAAATGGAGCTCTTGGGCAAAAGGAATAACTAGACCCAATCAGCAAGCTTTGAGAGAAAATAGAAAATGTCGGGTCTGTGGCCTTGTTTTCAGAACAAAAGTTTCTTCAAGAAAAGTAACTTGTTCAATGAAATGTTCTTATGTTGAGAGGGGTCGAAGAAGAGCAGCTATTGTAGAAGAAAGAAAATGTTTGTTATGTGGGAGAAATATGATTATTAAATTAAGAAAAACGATAAACATGTTTTGTTCTATACGGTGTAGCAATGCGAGTCCGTTACGAAATGAAAAAATTAGTTTGTCACAAAAAGGAATTCCAGAGACAGACAAGACTAAAGAAATTAATTCTAAGACGCAAAAAAGGAAATGGTCTGACCCCGAATATAGAAAAATAATGCTTCCAAAAACCATTTATAATCCTCTTCGAATTGAAAAGTCAAGAAAAGCTAGCTCTAAGAAATTGAAACAGCGGTGGGCTGCAAATTATGATGGAATGGTTCGAATGATTAGAGAAAGTAGACCACTGGCTATTATTGGGTATAAAAATTGGTGGAATTCTTTGAATATAGAGGAAAAGAAGAAGTTTACAAACAATATTATTTCTAAATCTAATAGAAGGCCAAATAAATCAGAAACTGAAATACTTCAACTTATTTTAGATAAGAATTTTGTTTATGCCGGAGGGGGAGGATTTGCAATTGAAGGGAAAAAGCCAGATTTTGTAAATAAGGAGAAACGACTGATTATAGAATTTAATGGTTGTTACTGGCATGATTGTGCAGAATGTAATAGAGAAGATTATATAGAAAATGTATTTAAGGATGATGAACGAATTTTGCATTTTGCTAAGTATGGCTATGAAACTTTAATTATCTGGGGGCATGAGTTACAAGATCTTGAAAAATTAGAGGGGAAATTACTCAGTTTTGCTTTCTAATTAGAAAAAATGGGTCTAATCTGAGTATAATAGATTAAGAAAAGGGGTGTGAAGAATAATGATTACGGATATTTATGAAGGTAAGATCTTAGATGTGTGGACCGATGAGGAGTTTTGGTTTTTTAATTTCCCTTTTTGTACAATTTCAATACCTAAAGAGAGTATGGATGATCTTTTTGGAGATTTAGCGGTCTTGGCAGAAAAGATAAAGGAAATGGATTATTAATAATGCGAGCACAATATAATTTATCTCCTGATTTAGAGCAAGCATTAATCAAGCGACGAAAAGAAGGCGCAACTCTAAAAGAATTAGCAGATTGGTTAGGAAAGATTTTAGGGAGATCTGTTTCTTTTCAGGGTCTTTCGGATTGGTTTATACGAAAAAATATAGTTCCAGAACCAGAAAGAAAAGAACCTAAAGAACAGATAACATATGATAAGACTATTGAATCCTTAAGGGCAGAAACTGCCTATTATAAAAGATTGTATCAGCAATCAATAAAAGATTCTGCTGGAATAGAGATTTTATTAGCAGCTTTCAAAGAAATAATTCCTGCAATTCCCCCTATTGGAATTGAATACAAGACTCCAATTATTCATGCCACTTCTCCCCAATCTGTTATAGCCCCATTATGTGATGCACATATAGGAGAATGTATTGACTATGAACAAATGGCGGGATTAAATTCTTATAACGTAGGTATTTTCAATCGAAGACTATATGGGTGGTCACAGCAAGTAGCTAAATTAGTGGAACTTAGAAGAAGTTATGTCGAGGTTCCTCGGCTCTATGTGCCAATTTTAGGTGATATGGTCAGTGGCGAAATTCACATGGAATTAATCAAAACTAATGTTTTGAATATGGTGGAGCAAGCAAGCAGAGGAGCTTTTATGATAGCTCAGGCTTTGATGTCTCTTGCCCCAGGTTTTCAAGAAGTTATTGTACCTTGCATTAGTGGTAATCACAGCCGTATGACACAAAAACCACCTTCTAAGGACAGATGGGCTGATTGGGATCATTTGCTCTACCAAATGGTGGCTATATTCTGTAATAAGCAGAAGAATATCAAGTTCCAAATTCCAAAGAGTTTTCTACATGTTTTTAATGTTGAAGGAAAGAATATTCTTATTATCCATGGAGATTCTATTCAGCAATGGCAGGGAATCCCTTGGTATGGGATGGTAAGAGCCTTTGCCCAACTTAGGCAAATTTTTCAATTCAGGCGGGGTCTTGAAGAAGATATTGATTTGCTAATTCGTAAGAAGGGGAGCAAAGAAGATCTGCTTGGATTATTTGCAGAATATTTTGATTCTGTTCTGGTAGGACATTTTCATCAGAGTAGCGAATTAGATATAGGCACTGGAGTGGCTTTAATTTGTTCTAGTATAAAAGGTGGAGATGAATATAGTTTTGGGAAATTACACAGTTTTTCTAGACCTTCCCAGATTCTAACTTACTGGCACCCAAAATGGGGTTATATTTCTAAAGACATAATCTATTTGGACAAATATGATAATAGCAATGAAGTCTTTATAGATGCTTTACCAGAAGTATGGAATGAAGCAAGGGGCAAAAATTAATGGGGATTATTTACGGAGAAAAGATTCGGTCGACAGTTGTAGATATAGTTTGTGATATTTGTGGAAAAAGCACGAGAAATAAGTTTGTTATGACTTATGAATATGCAACATTATATGCTAACTGGGGATATTGGTCTAGAAAAGACGATACAAAATGGGAATATTATTTTTGTGAAAAATGTTCAGATAAAATTTTTGAATTTATCAAACCGCAACTAATTCCCCACAATTCCTGAAGTTCAGACCGCAACATATCCTGAGAGGAGGAAAAGGAATGGAAACTTCCGAAGGTAAGGACATCAAGGGCGTTGTGCGCGAGCGGTATGCCGCCCGGGCGTTGGGGGCGACAGCTTGCTGCTCCCCCGCTACCCAGGCCAATGCATGTTGCTCTCCGGACGCCCGGCCAGTGCGCACAGTCGCCGAGAAGGGGATCTACAAGGGTACCGACCTGGAGGGGCTGCCGCAGGAGGCCATCGCCGCCTCGGCGGGGTGCGGCAACCCCACGGCTCTTGCCGAACTGAAGCCCGGCGAGGTCGCGCTGGACCTGGGCAGCGGCGGCGGCATTGACTGCTTCCTGGCCTCCCAGGCCGTGGGGCCGCAGGGACGGGTCCATGGCGTAGACATGACGCCCGAGATGATAGCTCTGGCCCGCAGCAACGCCAGGAAGTTGGGGTTGACCAACGTGAAGTTTCACCTGGCCGAGATGGAGGACCTTCCCATCGAGTCCGATTCGGTGGACGTTGTCCTCTCCAACTGCGTGGTCTGCCTCTCTCCTGACAAGGACGCCGTCTTCCGGGAGGCATTCCGCGTGCTCAAGCCCGGTGGGCGCATCCATCTATCCGATATGATGCTGGTAGGCGAGCTTCCGCAACCCATCAAGGATGACCCCCAGCGGTGGGCGGAGTGCGTTGCCGGGGCAGACCTGCGCGATACCTACCTGGGCCGCTTGACTGAGGCAGGGTTTGAGGCTGTTGCTGTTGAGGACGAGAAGGCCTACAGACAGGAGCCGGGGTTGGAGAACCTGCGTAGCGTGCGTGTGCGGGCGGTCAAGCCAGCATATTTAATAAATAATATGGATCTCAAAAAAGAAATAATTTTATGAGTAGTTATAATTGGAAAATAATCTCTATATCAAACAATCAAATGCTTGATGTTAGGAAAGAGGATTTGTTGAACAATGGAGATTTTCGAAATAGCAGAGCAATGTTTTTCTCGGTAATTGCAAGAATTTGAAAGTTCTGAAAATTATAAATTAGATTATGGGGTTTAGTATATAATATAACTATGGGAAATGTAGGAAATATTCAGATTTCGGTTAAGACAGATATCCGCAAGGCTGTTAAGAATGCTATTATCAAAGGTATTCAAAGGAATGGGGAGCGAATTTTTTCTACATCACAGTCTACGGAATCGTGTTATGTACCCGTGGATACCGGATTTCTTAAACATTCAGGTAATACTGAGAACACTAAGAATGGAATTATTCTAAAATATTCGGCTCCTTACAGCGCCAAAGTGGAGTTTGGAAATCTGACAATTCCATATGTCGGTACTCAAACAGTGCATATTAAAGCCCACAAAAGAAAGTCATATGTAAGAAAAGATGGTGTTAGAGTTCCTGCGTCAGAAGTAAAGGCCCATGATGTTAAATATGAAAACAAACGGCTCATTGGATTTAAACCAAAGTACAGTAAATTTGAAAGAGGCCCCTTGATATTTAGAGTTTTGAAGGGAGAGCCTGCAAGAGAGGGACAACATTATCTTGGGCGGGCACTTGTGAAAGAAATGAAATTTTTGTCAGATGACATTGAATTTTATTTAAAAAGACTTGAAAGAGAAGTAATCTAGAATAGATTACTTATTTATTAGGAGGAAAGAAATGATAGTAAAATTTAGTCGGACAGGAGAATTTGAGGGAAAGGAGCCAGAAAGCACAATCGCTTTTCTAAAGAATCTTGTAAAAGGTTTGGAAGAAGATAAAGTTATAGTGGAAAGTAGCCATAGGCATTATTTTGATCCAGATAAGCTAACATTGGAATTGAATTTAATTGGAATAAAGTTATAGAATAATTTTAGAAAATTATAGGAGGATAGAATGTCAGAGCTAGATGCAAAGGATTATACAGAGGAGCAAATTTGGTTCACACAGAGGTTCAAAAATCTTGTGGGAGACGTATTAGATGTTATTGATGCTGCACTTGCTGATGCCAATCAGAAAAAGGCGGCAAAGAAAATGCTAAATAGGGCAATGTATGATGCTCTAGAAGATTTGATGAATGAACTTCCAAAACCATTTGGATTCAAGTAAGGAGAAGAAATGCAAGATAATCAAAGTATTACTTCAGTAATCGAACAACCAGAAGGAATAATTCTTTTTTTAGAAAATTTGGTGGCTGATTTGCGAGGTGGGAAAGTGCTTCTTAAGGATTGTAGTCAAGATTATTATGCTGAAAATAAAATAGAAATACATTTGTATATCCAATTAGCAAATTTAGAAGGGTAAAAATATGTATTATGTTAAGGAAAGAAAAGATGGGCTAAAATCAGATCAACTTTTGACAATACACGAATACCTTGCCAATAAGAGAGTTCTTTTTTTGTATGGTCCTATTTTGGGAATGTTTGGCCAATATGCAAGGACAGATATGTTTAGTCCTTCCAACATTGCAGATGCAATGTTGGCCTTGTCTTTAGAAAGTGATGATCCAATTTATTTGGTTATTGATAGTGAAGGAGGCTTAGTAGATGAGGGATTTGCTTTGTATGATATGATTAAAATCATTAAGTGCCCAGTGTATACAATTGGGAAAAAGTGCTATAGTATGGCGACTATTTTGATGAGTGGGGGAGAGCAAGGACATCGTTATATTTTTCCAAATACAAGGACAATGCTCCATTTGCCACAAGGGGGAGCTTCAGGAGATTCAGAAGAGATTCGTATTCAAGCTAAAGAGATGAAAAAAGTAAAAGATAAATTAGTACAAATTCTTCAAAAAAATGGAGTTAAAAAGACTGCAAAACAAATCTTAAGGGACATTGATAGAGAATATTGGATGACTGCTGAAGAAACAGTGGAATATGGAATAGCGGACCATATTTTAGAGAAAGGGTTTTTTGATATTTTGAAGGATGTTACTGGTGTATAAAAAGTGTGTTGTTTGTACATTTCAAGGACACATAAGCCTTTGGATAAAAATGGGGGCGAATAGTTTGACTTGTCCAAAGTGTGGGGCTGTTCAAAGAATTATTTTATAGGTTTGATGTAAATGTCTTCAGAGTTTACTTTTATTCGAGTTTATAAGGATTTAGCTAATCAGCGGGTCCAAGAGAAAGACGTTATAAATCTTTACTGGTCGCTTCAGGATAAAGTTGGAGATCAACCAGAATTCTCTAAGTGGTTTGAAAAAAGTATGCCAGACCATCTAGGGGCTTTATTGGCCATAGATGCAGTTGCCCATGCTATACACCAGGGAAGCAATGAAGTCCTTCAAAAAGTATTTCCTGGGGCAGAGTATTCTATTATGAAAGAGACTCTAGATGGTCTGGCAGGATTAGAAAAGAATAATGAGATCCGAAAATTCAACAGGGGTTATTTTACAACCCTGTTAACAAAGGATGGAATTGTACTTCTGGAGAAACAAGATACTCAAGTAGGAATGACCACCAAGGAAGAAATTCTGCCAGCAATTCGAGAGTATGAAAGACTTTACAAAGCAGGTTTTGCTTCTCCAGCAGAGATACTTACCCTTTCTAGATTCTATCCAGACAATCCTCAATACAGAAAGGCAGTAGAAGATCTGCAACTTTTTGAGGAAGAAAATGAGCCAATGGTAATTGGTGGCCCTGCGAGTGTCGAGGCGATTGATAAAGAAGGGCATCTTATTACAACTGAAGCCTTGGATAATGCTTTCCAAAAGTTCATGTCTAACTTTCGAGAACGGAATTTGAATATTCTCCACTCGGATGTTTCCGTAGGATGGGTTTTACCCGCATATATTACTAAAGGTAACAGAATTTTTAAATCAGGTGTTGATGATAGACAATTATGGGTAATAGGGGAACTTCGAAATGATACAAAAATATCAAAGAGAGTTGCAGAAGAAATAAAAAATGGGAATTTAAGGAGTTATTCAATAGCAGGAAGTGCAACTGAAACAGCACAGATGCAAAAGGGAATGAATAAATTTCTTCAAGTCAATGCGCTCGAAATGGCGGAAATCACACTCTGCCTTGTTGAAAATTCTAAAGTTTGGACAAGGGAAGGTTTAAAAAATATAGAAAACATACAAATAGGAGAATTTGTATATACTCATCAGAGTAGATGGAGAAAAGTTATAAATAAAATGTCTAGAGCAATAGATGAAGAAATTATTTTTCTTACTACTGATGAGAAAAAAGAATTAAAGTTGACTAATGATCACCCAATACGAAAAATTGTTTATGGTGGCCAAAATATTGGGACCCATTATGATTGGATTGAAGCAGAAAAACTACAAGTTGGAGATTTAATTTCTACTCATAAAGAAACTGGCAAATGCTCTTTTTGTAATACATCCCTATTTAAAAAAATAGAAATTAGTCAAAGAAATTTTTGTAGTAGGACTTGTCGTTATGGTGCTATAGGTAATAGATCGGGTTCAACATATATTTCAAAATTAAAGGGAATTACAAAAAAAGAAAATCCTAATTTGTCTGGAGGCATAAAAACATTAGAAGGAAAAGCTATTCAAAGAGCTTCAGTTACTTCCAATGAGTTTAGAAAAAAACGTTCTATAGGCCAAAAAGAAAAATGTAAAGATCCTGATTATATAAAAAATGTTTGTGTAAAGGGTGGAAAAGCTGCAGTACAAAAACGTTTAAATGCTTTAGGGGAAGAAGGTTATAAACAATTTATGAAGAGAATGTGGAAAAATTCTCACTATCGAAGAGGTCAAACCAGCAGCCAAGAAGAGATCTGGTTGACAAAATTTCTTGATGAGTATTTTCCTGGGCAATGGAGATTTGTAGGCGACTGGCAATTTTTAGTTGGTACTAAGTGTCCAGATTTTTGGAATGGAGACCACAAATTAATTGAATTATTTGGAAATTTTTGGCATAGACGAGAAGACGAATCAAAGAGAATTGATTTTTTCAAAGAAAATGGGTATAAATGCTTAGTTGTATGGACTCACGAAATTAGAAATCCAGATATTTTGAAGAGCAAAATTGAAGAATTTTCTAATAATAGTTGGAGTAAAATTATTTCTATTGAAAAAATTCCTTACCAAGGAATGGTTTATAATTTAGAAGTAGAAGAAGATAATTCTTACACAACTGAAGCCTGTGTAGTGCATAACTGTGCCAAAGGAATTAATAGTGGGGCGGCATTTGATATTCTTAAAAGTTTGTCAATGAATGAAACTCCTTCTTTGGAAGTTATTCTTGATAGTTTCTCCGATGATTCTTTAGTAATGCCAGGATTTAGTGTAACAATAGAGAAAAGTGATAATCCAAAAGTAGTTATTAAAGCAGATAAATCTAATTCTTTAACAGACACTTTAATTCTAGAACTTCAAAAAAGATTGCCAGTTGGTACTTCAGTTGTAGTTTATGATAATGATTTAGATGTAACTGAACAGATACCAGTATATAAAATGCAATTAACTCCCTTATGGAAAGATGCAGAGCAAGGGACACCCCCAAGGCCAGGACTAGTACCAAAAAGTGGTAATCCAAGGATGCCTTATAGATGGATTAAACCAGAGACGAATAATGCTGAAATTGAAAATAAATCTTTTATAAGTAGGCAAAGTATTTTGAACATTTCTAATTTTGTTCCTGAAGATAGCGATATGGCGAATAGGGTTATCTCTTCTTTAGTGCGAACAAAAATTCCTCTTTCTCATATAAAAGATGCTTCTATTATTCTTCAATATGATTTACCAAAAATGAAAAATAAATTTGGGGTAGATATATCTCCAGCAGGATTATATGAGTTTGAGACTGGGATAATTAGTTACTCTTTCTGGACTTTTTTGATGGGGAGAAGTGTAAGTGGATTAATTCATGAGATTGGTCATCATGTTTGGGAGATTAAAGTGTCTCAAAGCCAAAAAAAAATTGTGAAATTGCTTTATCAAAGAAGCAAAAAAACTGGTAATGGTTTTGTTTCTAATTATGCTAAATCTAATATAAATGAATATTTTGCCGAATCTTATCGGGCATATATTAGAGACCCGAAGAAATTTGGAATTAAAAATGCTCCATTAGCTAAAATTATTAGGAGTTTATAGAATGACAATTATGATAGATTTTGAATTAGAAGAATTAGATCCAAATTTTGAACCAGGGAAAAATTTAACAGAAGATGATTTAAAAAATATTAAAGAAAAATTATTGTGGAAAGATGCTGAACAAGGCACTCCTCCAAGACCTGGATTAGTACCGCAATCTGGAGATCCAAGACATCCTGACAGATGGGTAAGTTCAGTCAAAAATATATCTCAGCCTACACAATATAAAATTACAAGAAGAGGTGAAGGGTATTCTTATAAAGTAACTTATATAGATCCTAGAACAGGAAAAAGACAACTTGCATTTACACATGATAATTTAGATTTTATTAAAGAATGGTTAGAAAGTCGTAATATAGATTCTAGTCGGGTTTTAATTAGAGAATATGGATCGGTGCAAAAAGGAGTAACAAAAATGTCAGAGCAAAATAATTTATCAGCATTCTTGAAATGGGTGCAGAAAGCAGAAATGGGAGATCCAGAGGTTATCTATGATGAAGAGGGACGAAGAAAGAAATTAAGGCAACTTCTTGATGAGCAAGGATTTCCAGAGGACATAGATGATCCAGATGACTATAGGGATGATGTGGTTGAGGATAAGGCCGAACCTTGGGCTGTGAATGAAAATTCTCTAAACGAAGAACTAACCCCAGAACAAAAAAAGAAAATTAGAGGCGAAGGTCCTCTGAGACCATTTTCTGATAGTTAAGTTAATGTTATTAAAAAACTTAATTGTTTCATAAATAAGGAGATGGGATAGTTAATGTATAATACTACAACAATAAATTATTCTTGGTGGTGTCCTACTTGTGGTGGATATCATGGGGGTACTAGCGCTTGTTCTCCTTGCAAATTTATATATACTTATTATCCTTCTTTTATAGAAGGACGGCCAGGAGAACAGAAGCCATATAAATGTCCAATTTGCGATGGTACAGGATTAGTTAGTAGACCACCAGGAGTGGCAGGAGATCAAGAAACGCAGGTAGATAATCAAACTGGGCCATATGAATGTAGACCGTGTTTAGGTTCAGGAGTTCTTTGGCGATAAAATAACTTATATCTAGTCTAAGTAAATAAAGATTTTTAGTTTTAAGTCTTTATTTACTTTTTGTTTTAGATAGGTTATAATATATTCATGGTTGCTAAAGAGTTCATAGTAAAATACAAACCTATCTCTAGTAAATCTTACAAGTTGGTCTTGAAGGCAACTAAAGATCGCAAAGTAAAAAAATGTATTTGGAATCAGGGAGAACTGACTGTTATCTTTGAAGATTTCCCCCGAGAAGTTTTCAAAGAACTAACAATAGAGGAAGTTGCATTTATTTTGAATAGGATTTATTTAACTCCTGGCTCTCTTTTTTATGAAGCCCAAAAGAAAATGTCCCAGAATAATCTTGTAGTATTTGAAAGGACAAATCAATGGAGATGATACAGACTTTTGCCCCTCGAGTTTATGGGGTGAACGAAGTTAATAGAAATATTGAAACTAAATTAGGATTATGGGATTGGCCTATTACTTTTTCTCAAGCCCAAAAAGTTGTTAATTGGTATTGTGCATATTATGATCTTCCTTCCATTAGAATAAGTGTGGGAAGGGGATGGAAGCGAAAGGGAATTTATATCCCTGCTTGTGCCGATTGGAAGTCAAATACCTCAGCAAGGATAAAAATAGATCCAACGGGTTTTGTATTGGCAGTGCCAGTACATGAAATAGCTCATCATTATGAAAAATGTGTATTTCTTAGGGCGTCTCATGGGCCTATGTTTAAGAAAGCTCATCGAATGATGTTAGATAACGTGTCAGAGATGGCAGAAGAACTGTCTCTTGTTTAGAGAGTTTATTTACTTTTTATTTTAGATAAGATAAAATTTATCTAGAGAGGAGAGTTAAATGAGTGCAAAACATCGTTGTAAAGATTGTGGGCATAGACCTGGCCTACGAAGAATAAATATTCAAAAGGACAGTGATAAGAAAACAACTGGGATTCCTGCAAAGAAACATTGTAGCCATGAGTGCCACAATTTAGCAAAGAAGAAAGGAGATTGAAATGGCAGAAGGATCTAAAGTTTTATCTGGCACTTGCAAACATGGAGGACAAGAGGTTCTCTTGCATAGTTGTTGGAACGGCTTTTCCCCGTTATACTCCAGGCAGCCTGAGCCTGGAGGTGTCACATGTCCATCGAGAACCGCTTGGACATCATTATCCTGCTTCTTGTTTTGCTTATGGTGGGGAACGCCATGTCCATCCTTTCAACTGTGGCAACCGTTGCCGAGGTGGTCTTCAAAGCCGGGAAAGGCGTGGGGTGGATATGGAGGTGGATCATGAAGCGTAAGCACCTTCAAGACAAGACGTGGCCGGTTGAACCAATCATACGGGGTGTAGAGTTCAACCCTCTTCCTGCATCTTCTGTGATTGAGATTGTCGTTGAGTATGTCGCCAATCCTAGAGAGGTGCCTGTAGAGATTCAGGATGTTCGCATCGAAGGGTTACGTAGAACCAAAGCAGGACAGATTGAGGATATGGTTTTGAGACCTATCGGAGAAACGCTGAGGTCAAAGCCTTTGAGAAGCGCAGTCGGCCAAACGCTACAACACAAAGGTCACACTGCACCCTACACGACAAGATTTGAAATCCCTATCCCCAGAGATGAGGAATATACCTTCCATGGATGTTCTTTTGTAATTGAGGCTATGTCCTTACCTTGTCGGACAAGGATAGAGCTCAAAGAAACGTGATGTAACCCTGCCATTTCTTCACTCCAGGCTCAGGCAAACCAACCTGGAGGGCAAAGGTGGGAAAGCGGGCGAAGGAAACCAACCCGGATAGGGTGTACTTGGTGCAGCTCATCAAGCCTGGGCCGTCTGGTTGGTGGTAGAAAAAAGGTGTTATAGGGTAACAACATGAATGCAAGAGAACCGGACAAGACAAAATGTATGGTAAAGGAAAAAGAGTCCATAATTTTGCTTCTTCATTATATGGAGGAACTGGGGGTTGGCGATGCATAGTATGTATTGCTACTAAAGCATTGGGTGCTAAGCAAAGAAAAGGAGATTTTCAATGCGGTTAGATAGACATGAATTGCATGCTCTTAGGGAGTTGAAAGATCAGTATGGGTGGCCTACACAAAAAATTGCTAATAAGGCAATTCAGCATCGATTAAACATAAAGTACGCTTTTGAAAATCAGTATATAGTATGTTGTATCGAAGCTCCAGATATTTTGGCAGTTGGGATAACAAATTGTGGACCAAGGGATAAATACAAGGAGCGGATTGGAAGAATGATTGCTTTTGGTAGAGCAGTTGAAGATTATTTTAAGCCTGCTTTTTCTCTCTCTGGGGATGATTTAGAGGATATTGCCAGAGGAGGACATGAATTTATAGAGAAGAAGGAATAAACTATGGGATATTGTAATGAGTGCGGATTTATCTTAGATGAAGGACAAATATCAGAATGCCTTGCTTGTGGCCAATGGTTTTGTAGTGAGGAATGTCTAGAAAAGCACGAACAAAGCCTTTGTGTAGTTAAAGGAGACAAATGAATAGATTTTCTATAATAGGACTACAATTATATGATGATTCTGTTCCACACAACATTGATTGACAATAATAAATACAATAAGGAGATGAAAGATGTTTCAAGAATACAAAATAGAAGAGGAACTGTGGGTAACATTTGGTAGGACACTTAGTAAGTTGTTCTATGTCCCATGGATATCTATGGTTGGATGGGGAGCTTTTTTGCACACTTCTGGAATTGATTTACCATTTCTATCATACTGGTCTATGTTTTTTCTAAATATGGCTCTTACTATAATTGCCCCTTCAATTCCTTTTGCATGGAGAATTAAAAGTACATAATATGGATTAAAATTTCAATAAAGGAGAAGACGTAATAAAGTTACCTACTAGGAAATATCTTGTGATTATAGAAGGTGCTACACCCGATACGGGGCATGAATATGAGATAGAGGCACAACAAATATACATTAGGGAAGATGGGTCAACAGCATTTGTAAAATTCAATGATGAAATGCCATATCTTACATTTTTGGCACCTCATAAAGCTATTATGGCGATCAAACTTCAAGATTAAGATTTGTAATTTATTGTTTCTAATTAGTATAATATAAATAGGGATAGGTAGGCCACTGGGTGGAAGAAGCTTTCCAAAAGCTTTTTAGCAAGGTTCAATTCCTTAACTACCTGCTAAAAAGGAGTAAAATGCTAATTAAGCAATTTCCCTATAAAAATGATAAAGGAATGTGGGAGATTCAACAAAAGGAATTATCAATTTTAGAGCAAGACGCACAAGTATTTCTTTTGCTGTGTGATATAGCAAATGCATTGAATACTCTTGTTTCTTTACAATTAGTGGAAAGTGCAGGAAAAGAAAAGAGGAAGTATGTCGGAAAGAACAGAGATTCTTAGAACCCTTGTTGGAAGTAGGGCTTATGGGTTGGCTACAGATGACAGTGATTGGGATTATAGGTCAGTCTACATAACTCCTACATCTGAACTTTTGAAGTTAGGTGTAGGGGCATATAAAGGAACACATTGGACAGAGGGAGAAAAAGAAGACGACACAGCCTACGAAGTTGGACATTTTCTTTATTTAGCTACTAAAAGCAATCCAAGCATTCTGGAAGTTTTTAAGGCTCCCGTAATTTATCCAGAGCAGATATCTCAAGAGGAGTGTGACTTAGCTACAAAACAACGAAGATTTTTAATTAAACCAAGTCTTGAAATTGCTGGTGGCCTTTTATCTTGTTTTCGTCATGCTTGGTCTAGTAAAGGAGTTTTTGAAGCATTCAAAGGGTATTCACATAATCAACATGTAAAACTGTTTAGTGAGAAAGAAGAATTTGCAAAAAGAAAATTTAAATATGCAATTGCACACCTGAGAGTTTTGCTTGAAGGGATTGAATTGCTTTCATGTAATGACTTTTCTGTGAAGGTTAGAGATTATTATCTTGGTTCTGGTTTTGGTGAGAAAAATGGCCTTCATCTCCATTTACCTTATTGGGCAGTAAATGAATTAGGACATAATCGCGCTGTAAAGGAAGGGTTAGAGGAATCTTGGGCAGAATATTTATTGGCAATAAAAAGGCAAGAAATTCAAGTTGGAAATATTATTGATACTGCAGAATATTTAAAATTAGAATTACAAAAGGCATATGAAGCAAATCCAGATAAGCAAACAAATTTAGGGCCAATTAATGAATTTTTACTTCAAGTTAGAAAAGAGATTTGGTAGAAAAATGGCAATAATTTTTGTACTATTTTTTATTTTCTTGGTTTTTTATTTTGTTGGTACTTCTGTTATGCCAATAGACCCGTGGCGAAGATGTTGGTAAAAAGGAGTAATAGAAAAAAATGATATTCCTTTCTGTAGAAGTATGTTTGGATTTGCCTAAATCTCAAGACGTTTTTACTTTAACAGAATGGGCAAAATTGCATAAAAAGAATAATTGGGATTTAGTTAAATTAGACAAAGAAAATTGGATACTTAGAAAAAATTATGCTAGAAACGAATAAAGTAATACGTAGACATCGAGAAATGTTTTATTGGATAGACAGAACTGGGCAGTTATCTATCGATGATTTCATAGAACAACTTTTCAATAATGAAGACTTTCTTAAGTTGAATACATGTGGCGATGAAAAAATAAAAGACGCTGTACAAAATAAGAATTATCCTTTTGCGGATTCTTTTCAACCACCTTTTATATATGTAGTACTAAGAAGACGTTCTGATTTCGATGATACTGCAAGAAAAATTTCTGGACAAGAGTTACTTGCTTTAGAGGGATCTATTAGTGTTATAAGACGCTCAGTTTGTTTATTATGTCAGGGAGAATTTTGTAAAGAGTGCAATTGGGAAGGCTATTCTTATCAACCAGTTCAACTTGTTTCAGATCAGACATATAATGTAATAGAATTAAAGCCCTATTCTTTTGGGTTATCTCCTAAGCTTTTTAGATTAGTTGTTGTTGAATAAGAAAGAAGGACAAGATGCCAATATATACCTATAAATGCCCAAAATGCGGTGAAATAAAAGATGTGTTTTATCGTAGAAGATTTGAGCAAGATTGGATTGTAACTTGCAATAAATGTGCTTGGAATATTATGGAAAGAATTCTAGTAACGTCATTTATTTTTGAAATAAAATAGAATAAAATCAAAGGAAAGGAAAAAATGGGAGAAAAAGAGGAAGATCTTAAGGAAATTAATGAAATTCTTCAGTTTACTGGAGGAGAATTTGGTTATTCCAAAAATGGTGAACGTAGAATAAAATTTCAGTGGGAAGGAAAGAATAATTATATATATATTCGTCCCGAAGGATTTGTGGATCTTTTTGCAAAAAGGGGTAAAAATGAATGGTGTATGAAATTTTCTACAATATCAGATTTAATTTGTAGCTTGAAAAACAATGACTTTAAGAAAAAAGAAAAACTTGCCCCCAATAGAAAAATAAAAATTGTTTTTTGTCGGGACAGAGAAGGAAAAGATCCATATCTCTATGATTATTGTGATTATGATGAATTCTTAGTTAAATCAATTTTAGTAGATGGAGTGATGGTGTGGCAAGATGCAAGAAAAAAGAGGATAAGAATTCATCCAGATATTCCACATATGAGATTTATTCAAGAAGTAATAGAACAAGGAAGAGAATATGATTTGTATGTACCAAATACATATTTTGTAAAATCTGAAGTTCCTGCAGAATTGCATGCTGCAACTTATATGGAGGAGTAAAAATGGCCACAGATAGAAAAATATTATATTTTACTAGACCAAAACAATGGCCTTCATTCAAATCATGGTTATTTTATTTTGATTGGCCTTCGAGAAACCCGTTTCGACTTCATTGCTTTAGACTTTTTGGTATTAACATAATATTTTAATAGCGGGGGAGTAAGACAGCAATACAACAGATCCATAATCTGTAGAACTGAGTGCAATTCTCAGCCCCGCCACCAATTTTTAGAAGCGGGAAGGAAGAAAAAAGTGAATAAACAATTATTTCCAAGAGCTTTCCGATGGAATAGAAGAGTGCGGATTGGCAGTTGCATTCCGTGTGGGGATGTGGATCCTTATACAGGTTCATTTATGACCTACGGAATAATTATAGGGCGGGTAAATGGGGAAAATTCATGTTCTAGAAAAGATGCCACAGGTGCACTTATTGAGTTAGTTACAGATGTGCCAAGACTTCGAATACCTTGGGGGGTTATGGACAGAGGGGCATGCATGGGTATTAGACCCCCTTGGTGACGAAAATCAATATGATGAAATTCATAAAAAAGATCGTCTTCAATATATTGAGGTAAAATAATGAAAATTGAATTACTAGAGGCATTAGGAGATATTATCTTGAGGGGATTAACTATAGGGGCATTTGTTTTATTTGTTGGATGGTTAATAATGATTTCTTGGGGAATGGTAGCTTCTATTTTTGAAGGCTCTAGGACAATTTCTTTTTGGCCATCAGTAGTATTGGGGGCAATTTTATTACTTCTTCGAAGTATAGTATTTTATAATTCAGAAAAGTCGTAGAGGCTAGTAGCTCAACTGGTAGAGTAGCACCCTGTTAAGGTGACGGTTACAGGTTCGAGGCCTGTCTAGCCTGCCAGAATTAGGAGAGAATTATGAGATTGCTTGTTTGTGGTGATAGAAATTGGAAAGATTATTCAGCAATTTTAAATAGAATAGAAAACTTAGACCCTGAAATTATAATTGAAGGAGAGGCCAGGGGGGCCGATTCTATGGCAAGAAAAGTAGCGGAAGAATTGGATATTGCTATATTGAAATTTCCTGCACAGTGGGATAAATATGGTAAAGCAGCGGGACCCATTCGAAATCAGCAAATGCTTATTGAAGGAAAACCAGATTACGTTTTAGCTTTTCATGATGATATCAAACATTCCAAGGGTACAAAAGATATGGTAAATCGTGCTAGAAAAACGAGTATACCAACTGAAGTTTGGACACATTCCGGGATAGTGTAATAGATAACACACAAGACTCTG
>ERZ1292632.343-Hain-H43-01um-R2-343-length-48077-cov-22_pt2 | contig 19974 bp, 17 predicted proteins | sample MGYA00564407_ERZ1292632 | MGnify/ENA primary metagenome ERZ1292632 (study PRJEB36523, sample SAMEA6512637) | groundwater metagenome | collected 2019-01-08 | study: AquaDiva: Metagenomics assemblies of 32 groundwater samples | reverse complement strand
CACCACTATTCATGCCGACGGAACCGTGACGAGCACGGATGCGACGGATACCGGAGTTGTGAGTAACGTCGTCACCAACGCCGACGGCGGCACGACCACCACTTACGATGACGGTTCCACCACCACTATTCATGCCGACGGAACCGTGACGAGCACGGATGCGACGGATACCGGATCAGCGACGAAGACGGGAGGCATCTCCGGCGCTCTGGGGAGAGTGCTTGACGGCACCTTTACTGCCGCGGATTTATTGACGCTGGGAATCACGGCCGCTACGGCGGCGTCGCTCTTCACAGGAGACGGGGATAGAACATCAACCAGTACGGTGACCTATCCTGACTGGTATAACGCCGGGTCAAAATCTGCTTTGGCACAAGCCGATAAATTCGCCGCACTCGGGCCGGGCTCTGTCGCCCCGTTATCTGCAAACGAGACGGCCGCCAGCGGCATAGCGCGGAATTTTGCTGGTCTTTGGGTACCGACGCTTCTTAAATCCAACGACACGCTGGATTCGTCACAGCAATACTTCGACAAAGCCGGGGCACTGGCGGAGTCTGTTCCAGGATACTTGGCAAGAGCGGGCGAGCAGGTTGACGCTGCGATGCCCTATTTCGAGCAGGCCGACACAATGGCTGACACCGTTGGCGGATACCTGGACCGTTCGGGCGCTCTCGCCGACGAAGCGGCTGGCGGGATACCGAGCATTGACCTGTCAGCCTACATGAATCCGTATCTGGATAACGTACTCACGCCTATTGCTCGCCGCAATGAACTCGCCAAAGCTGCTGCGCTGAACGACATTAACGCCAGGGCGGGCATGAGAGGTGCGTTTGGCGGCAGTCGGAATGACTTACTGACGAACCTGGCATCCGAATCCGCCGATCGGAACATGAACGAAGCCGAGGCGAATATCAGGAGCGGGGCGTTTACGACCGGGCTGACCGCCGCTCAAGCCGATCTATCGCGCAAGCTCGCCGCTTCCGGTCAATTTGGCACCCTTGGAACCGTGGCTGGCAATACGGCAAACATTTACAGCGGCATCGGCGGAAAAGTTGCTGACACCGCCGACCGGTTCAGTAATATGGGCGTCGTCGCAACCAAAGCCGCAGATACAGGCACTACCATCGGCAGGGGGCTTGTCGATACCGCCGGAGGGTTCCGTTCCAATGTGGGCGCTTTCGGAACGAGCACCGATGCCGACATATCGCGTCTGGCGTCAACGGGAGCCGTGAAACGCAGTATCGAGCAGGCAGCGCTTAACGCACCATTGACCGCCATTGGCGGCTATGCGAACGCATTGCGGGGAACACCCAACTCTACGACTACCAATGTCGTTCCAGGGGCCAGCGGGCTTGCACAGGCCACTGGGGCGCTGACCGCCTTACTCGGCGCCAATAAAGCGGGATGGATTTAGGAGAAAGCTATGGCTGAACACGACGATCTCGGTGCTCAATTAGACGCACTGAAGCGAGAGGCTGCCGCATTAAGAGCGCCGGGACTCATGCAGGAAAAGCTCAACCCCGGAGCCGGTGATGTGTATCGAAATCAGCAAGCAAGCTACCTGCAAAGAATTGCTGATTTACAAAAGCGATATGAAGCGTCTCTCGGAAATCCCGGAGCCGTTACTGGCAGGGGTCTTGGCCCCACCGGACTGACAATGAACGCCCCCGGTGTCCCGGCCCTACGGTTTGACGCATCTTCCGGGAAGCCGCCGCTCGTCGCCAACATTCCTAATCTGGATACCCCTGCTGCGACGCCAAGCGGGGCGGCAACAGGCGGCGCATTGCCTCCGGTCCGCAGACCCCGACCCCCTCCTGTGGCTCCCGCTGTGGGTGCTCTGCAATCCGTTCAAACGCCAAGTCCACCCGCGCCAACCGCAGATACCACGGGTGGCGCAGAGCAGGACGCCGCGATAAACCCGGCCTCAGTCGCTAGTGTTGCCGCTCCTGTGGCCCCGCCGCAAAAGGGCCTGCGCGAGCAATATATGGAACGCCTTGCGGGCATGGCCGCCGCCCCGGCACAGACCGGGATGACCCAAGAGCAGAAAGGCATGGCTCTTATGGAGGCCGGACTGGCTATCATGGCTGCGGCATCAAAACCCGGAGCCAGCGCTTTGGGTTCCATAGGCGAGGGTGCGATGCGCGGTACAGCAACAGCCCGCGAGATGGAGAAGCTCAATCGTGAACTGTCCGACAAACGCCGCGCCGAAAACCGGGCGAATATAGGAACCGAGTTCACGCTGGCCGGGCAGGACGAGGACCGTGCTGACCGGCAGCATGACAGGGCTGAAACGCGCAGAATTCGCGAAGAAGATTTAAAAGAGCGCGGCGCCGCGCGCAAGGATCGTAACGCATCCGAGAACCGGAGAATTGATCTGCTCGAGAAACAGGTCGAACAGGGTGAATCAGTGGTGCAGAAAAGTGGTGGTAGATGGGTTTCAATCAAGGTCAACACCCAGAAAGCAACGGTAATAACTGACGCTGATGGAAGGCCAATTAGTTCGCGGAGCGAGGACCAGGAAGACCCAATAGTCAAGCGCATCAAGGCAATCGCCGGCCTGACCGGCCGGGACGTAAAAGACGTGGCCAATACCATGATTAAGGATCAGTCCTCCGAGGCGGCTGACGAATTGGATACCGGGAAAATTTTGCGCAGGTTCCCGGCCGCCTATCTCGGGAAAGGAGAAAACGATCCCAAGGAGCTTCCGGCGCGTTTGGATGCTCTCGCTCAAGCTATGGACCCGGCGCGGCGCGGAGATGGAAAGGCTGCCCAAGCGGCGGCGGTGCGTGAGCAATATCGTCAGGGTAAAATTACAAAAGATCAGGCGGTAAAAGAACTCCAAAAACTCGGATACCAATAAATGAAGGCGCTTGATTTTCTTGATGAGGTTGAGGAATCGAATACTGCCGAAGGCTTCTTGAGCGGGGTCACGCTCCCAAGCAGCGAATGGCGCCGCGTCGGGGACGTTGGGATTTCTGCGCTCAAAGGTTTCATTGGGGTGCCAGAATCGGCCGTTGGCCTCGCTGACCTTGCTACGGGCGGTTACGCCGGAAAGATCGCCGAGGATGTCGGCTTCCGCCCGAAAGAGGCTAAGGCATTTCTTGACGAATATCTGTCACCGCAACAGCAGGCCGCGAATAAAGCACTAAGTGATACCAAGGGGTTCTTCCCGACTATCGGCACTGCTCTGAAAAACCCGAGCACCATCCTGCATTCGGCAGTGGAATCGTTGCCGCTCATGGGTGCTGGTGGTGTGGTCGCAAGGAGCCTAATGAGAACGGCCGGGACGTCGCCGTGGGTTGCCGGCGCCGTTGGCGAGGGCGTAGCGAGTGCCGGACAAAATGTAGAGCAAGTCAGGCAGGAAACTCCCAGTGGGTTGATCGACGCAAAGCAGGCCGCGTCTCAGGTTGCGTCTGGTTTCGGCACGGGCGCCTTGGCCCTTGCCGGGGCCGGCCTTGCCAGAAAACTGAAGATTATCGACATCGACACCTTGATCGCACAGGGTAGCCTGAAGGCACCGATCGGGGCAAGCGGTAAGGGCTTTGCGCGTAGGCTCGCGGAAGGCGCTATTTCAGAAGGTATATTCGAGGAATTGCCACAGTCTCTACAAGAGCAGATGTGGCAGAACTACGCTTTGAATAAGCCGGTCATGCAGGGCGTCCCGGAAGCAGGGGCTATGAGCATGTTGACCGGCGCCGTGATGGGTGGTCCTGTTGCTGCACTGGCTGGAAACGGGCAGCCGACCAATGTGCCGTCGTTGAAGCCAGAACTATCCGCCCGCGACAAAATGCTGAACTCAGCCGCGGAAACGGTAGTCCAGAAATCTCAAGCCGATGATCTCGCGGCCAAGGCAGACCTTGCTGCGGTTCCTGTCGAGGCTACTGCTGCCACCCAGGCCACGGCCGGCAGTCCGGGCCTGCTGAATCCAGAAGAAACACAAGCCGAAATTATCCGTACCAGCGATATTTCGCGTGCATCTAATTTACGTGACGTCGTCCAACCCGTCTTTCTGACTGGCCCGCGCACGGACGAACAGGCCCGCGCCCAGATCACGCTGGACGCAGAAGCGGCGCGGGCCGCGCAGCTCAAGCAGGTTCAGGAAGACGCATTGGCGGCTGTTGGCCGGCAGCCTACCCAGTTTGCGGAAAGATTCGCGGATGCCGAACGGGTCAAGGCCGAGCAGGAAACCCGCCGGCAGGAACGGGCCCAAACTCAGGCAGAACAGACCGCGCAGTCAGCACAGCAGGCCCCGGCCGACGCTCTGAAGCCGCAGGATACCGATCTGCCCATCCTTGCCAAGCTGGCCCGCCGTGAGGCCCTGAGCGAGCCAGAGCAGGCCACGATGGTAGACAAGGGCTATGCCCGCCGGCTGGACGACGGAGGGCTCAGAATGGTCGAGAAGGGCTATCGCGCGTTCAATTCCCTACGCCGTACGCCCCGAACCCATGCCATGCCCGACGGTACCGCCATGCCGGGAGCGACACATCCAGCCCAACCTGTCGCGCAACCGCCAATCACGACAAAACAGCCCGTAATCGCGCCACAGCCGCCTATTCCATTAGGCGCTACGCCTGTTCCTGCCCAACCCCCTGCCGTCGTCCCCGCAGCGCAGCCAGCACCCGCTACGCAAGCCCAACAGCCTGTTCCATCCTTACAGGAAGTGCCTTCGGCCGCAGCACCGGCCACGACTCCTCCGCCCGCTTCGGCGGTCGGCCCCGGTGCGCCTGTTCCACCCTTAGCGCCTGTTTCAGCATCTGCTGAACGGGACGTTCTCAAACCAGCTACGATTGTTGCCGAAACGGCTACGCAACCCCCCGCTGTCGTTTCTATTCCGCAAGCTGTTGAAAAAACAGCTACAAGTTTACAACCAGCCGAGCCGGTTTTGAAAGAAAAACAGGGTAGTATTGCTGACAAAACGGTTACGCCCGTGCCGAAAACAAATACCCTGCTGTCAACGATCAAGCAGATGGGCGGAATTACGGTGACCGAACTTGCTGACACTACGGGCGAGAGCGCCAAGGTTGGCGTCAAAATCATTCCCGGTCTGTTCAGCAAGGAAGGTCTGGGGCTGGACGAACTCGCTACGCGATTGAGTGAAGAACACGGCTATCTTATCCCGGAGACCGCGAAGTTAAGTGCCGTTGAAAGACTTCGGGAGATGATTCAGGACGCCATCAGGGGCAAACCGTCCTATAAGTCAGGCGCGACTGAAGATACCGAGTTTTCCAAGCTCGCCAAAGACGCCGAGGCAAAGGCCAAGCGGAATCTGGCCGATGAAATGGAGGCCGAAGGCATCCCGGCCACAGAAGCCAATGCCGACGATCTTGCCCTGATGGATCGGGCCGCTGATTTAGATGCTGACGGCGTGGAGCGTCTTGCGATAGAATACGAAGGTCGGTCGAACGAGGAATTCCGGGCGGCCGTCAAGGAGCTTGTCAATGCACATCTCAGACGTAATGAAGAAAATCGTCAGGCTGGCGCTCAAGCGAGCGAAGCAGCGCAAGCAACCCCAGCAGTCGCCGCCCAAGCCGCAGAAGTAGCGCCCCTCGCCCTCGCCGGCCAGCGCCCTGCTGACCTCACCCCGGCAGCAGAGCAGGCCCGCGTCGATGAAATAGCGCGGCGCGAAGAACGCGCCATAGCAGACCGCGAGCGCGACGCTTTTGATCTTACCCCTCCCGCTGGCCCTGTTGTGCCGCGCGCCGAGAATGCGGCAATCAACCAGCAGGATCTGCTCGCCCAACCCGCCAACAAGTACGTTGATCCAGATGGTAACGAGATCAATCTTAAACGCAGACCGTCCTACGGGTTCATGGTCACGAATGCGGGAATGGCGGCGGCGGAAGGCGAAAACGGAACGCTGTGGTACGAGCGCGGAAACTATCCAGCCAAAGGGCAAACGGTCGTCGCCAAGGTTCCCGAGAGCAAATTTAATGATGCGTGGAAACAGGTACTAGCAAACCGCGCCGCCGCGACAAAACCCGCTAGTGAAATGTCCGCTGCCGACCTTCTCCGGGCCGCGGCGAGCAAGATGGATGAAGCAGCACAGAACCCGGAGCAACGCAGCCAGCCTCCCGTAGCTGAGAGCCAAGCCCCTGTCACATCGGAACCAGGTAAGGCCGGAGTAGCGCCCGGCCGGGAGTTGGCTGTGCCGGAACCTTGGCAGATGACGCAACAAGAATTTGATCGTGCCGCGACAGACTTTGCTGACAGGGTGTTTCAACTTCGCAAGACCGGCGAACGTGAGGGCATGAGGCTTGATGCCGGTATCGGAGAATGGACAGCCGCCGCCCGCAATCTCCGGTATACGTCACAAGGAAAGCGACGCTCAGGATACCTGACCGATCAGCGTAGCGATTTTGAGGTTGCCCGACAGCTTGCCGTTGAAGACGCGGTCCGTAACGGTAAACCCGTCCCCGCCAATGTCCTAGCAGACTATCCCGGTCTGAAACCCGCCACACCCGGGCGGGGAGCGGACAACACCGGGGCAGCGGCGCTCGATCAAGCATGGCAGAAACTAAGCGATGCAGACCGCCAGGCCGTTGAGAGCGAAGTCGGGCGCGAGGTTTTTGATACTGCCGTTACCGGGTGGCTAGAAGGTAAGCGCCTACAGGTTGGACAATGGCTCGCCACAGTTTCCGTTAAGGTACGTGCGGCATTCCGCACAGCCGTGGCGTTTTTGGCTTCGGTTGCTGTGGCGATCAACGTATCGAACGTAAACGACGCCCGAGCGTTCCCGCGTCCGCAACAAGCATTCTCGTCAACGATTCAGGTTAGCGCGCTGGTCGAGAAACCGACAGCGGATTTCCGTGGGACAGATCATTCGCCGTTCACGGGGCTTCTGGCGAATTGGGTCGTAGCGACGAAAGCACATCAAGGCCGCGCTTTCATCGTCGCCGATAAGCCGGGCGGGAAACTCTATGCGTTCGATGCGAACGGCGCGGTAATCGGAGATGCGCCCGCGCTGTATGGCGCTTCCATGAAGGACCGGCTTACCCCAGAGCAACTGTCGAAACCAATCGAGAAAATGACCGCAGACGAAAAGGTTACTCCTGCGGGGCAATGGACGGTGACGCTCAACCAAGACCGTGATTACGAGTGGACGCTGGACTTTGAGGGAGGCAATGGATTAGCAATCCATTCCGTCTATCTCGGGGCACCATCAGAAAACAGACTAGCCAGGTTAGCATCACCATCAGCAGCGGACAACTTCATATCGTGGGGCTGTATTAACGTCCCGGCAGACTTTGAGAAAAGCGTTTTACGTCAGAACTTCGCCAACCGCGCAGGACACGGACTGTTCATTCTCCCGGTCCAGACGGAGACCATCACAGATACGTTTGGTATCATGGCTCAAGACTTGATGCCCGATACAGTAACGACCGCGCAGTCAATATACAGTGTCCAGCGCGGAGCCGAACAGCCGACCACGATGGGCGGGGATGCAGACCGTAGACGTATTCGCGTACAAGAGCTAAGAACTGGAAACCGCAGGCGCCGGAACGCCGACATCAAAGCCCGCGAGACCGACAAGGGCGTGGCGATGTTCAGCGGGGTGGAACCGGAGGATGCGGGCGTTAACGCTGTCGCCAAAGACACTCCCGCCATCGTCCAGGCCGTGAATGATAAAATAGCGGACGACTTCAACGATCCAAAATGGAGAAACGCCTATGCCTTGGCTCAGCCCGGAACTACACGTAACGCTCTCGCGTCCGCCATCGAAAAGGTTTTTGGCAAAACTGTTGTCTTGCTACAGCAGACTGCCCCCGAATTTTCGCGCTTGGCTGGCATGTCCTATGGCGGGAAAATCTACATCAACACATCTATTAGAAACGTTGGATTCGTCCAAATTGCCGGGCATGAACTGCTCCATGAAATAAAGCGAGACACCCCGGCTCTGTACGATTGGTTTGCCAAGCAGGCCGAGCCATATCTTGTGCAAGGTGCTGCAGAACGTTATAGAAGCAAGCCGGAAATGGCAGCAGCTCAGGACGTTGATTTTCACCAAGAAATATTAGCTGATTTCACGGGTGACGCTCTGGCTGATCCTGCTTTTCTGCAAACGCTTGCCGCAGAATCTCCTAGCAAGTTCAAACAGTTTGTCAAGGCTGCTTTGGCGTGGTTCAGAAGCGTAGCCAGTAGACTATCGAAAGGCGGTTACGGATCATCTGAATACTTTACCGATGTAATGGCAATGCGCCGTTATCTCGCGTCTGTTCTGGTGGCCTACTCAAATCGTGGTGACTCTGCAATCGCTGGTGTAAAGGAGCCGCAATTCTCCCGCCCCGACCAGACGCAGACGCCAGAGTTCGTTGCCGTAGATTCGTTGTCAGAAGAAACGGTAGCTGATATCACCTACACTCTGCAAAATAAGGTGGCGGCATTCAAGGAAATGGACGAGTCCGACATCAAGGGGCAAATCGTCGGTCTTGCCGATGAAGTGGTGGTGGCCAGAAAAACCGTGCTGACTGCATCGATAAAGATGGCCCAAAGACGCGGCATATCGGAAACAGCGGTGGCGAGATTTGCCGAACGAACAACGAAAGCGCCTCCGATCCTGGTAGACGGAGATAGGTTAATTGAAGGCGGGCACCGCTTGCAGGCAGCGATCCGTCGCGACGACAAAACCATCGAGGCCGTAGATGTAGGGCCGCTGTTGCGTGCGGATTGGGATAACTGGATGGCTGGTGGGAGGAAAAAACCAGACGATCCGGTACGAAGCAATATCAACCGCGGCACGTTCGACCCCACGAACCCGGATATCCGGTTCAGCCGCAACTACGCCAACGACACGCAAGCCTTTGTCAGAAGCCTTCCCCCCATCCAAGACTTCCTGCGCTCAGATCGCAAGCTGAATCGCATCATCAGCAAGATCAACACGCCTTTCCATATCGCAGAAACCCATCCGCAGTTCAAGCCCGTATATGACACCGGCCAAGCTTTTTATTCCGACTTCTCGCGTATTGCTTTGGGCGCAGCGGATCAAGCTCAAGACCTCTTGCCCAGAGTTGAGCATGTAAAGGATGTGCTTCCGGCGTCAATGGGCGGCCCCAAATCCGCATCTAAGGCCGACATCGAGGCCGCCAGCAGGGCGCTCTATGCCGGCACCCTGTACGGCGGCGGCAACCCGATGAACGGCATGGTATGGACCGACGAAGAACTCAAGGGCAAGGAAAACATTGAACGCCCTCTGCCGGCCGCGCTCAAGAACAACCCGCTGACCGACAAGCAGATCAAACTGTATCGGCAGGCTCTGGACTCAATCAATTTCTCGCTTGATGAAAACGCGAAGTCCCTGATCTGGCGCATGGCTCAAAACCTCAAGATTGACTTGGACAATGGCATGGCCTTAATGGACATGGCCACGATTGCCCGCGATCAGGCCCAGGCCAACATTGAGGATTTGGGATTGAAGATTGAGGCCGAGGCCGACACCGAAGCCGAGGGTGCGGGGGATAGAATAGCCTCGCTTCGTAAACAGGTGAAAGACCTGGAGTCGTTCAAGGCGTCGATCAACGACCTGCTCAACAAGACCCATTCCCTCAAAACGCACGGGTATTTCCCCGCGATGCGGTTTGGCGAGCACTTCGTTTATGCCGAGCGCGTCAGGCCCGACGGCTCCCGCGAGCAACTTCACTTCGGCCTATACGAAAGGCGCGGCCTGATTCCCGCGAATGCCGTTGCGAATAACGCCAAACGAGAACTGCAAAAACGATATCCAGACGCTACGGTTACCAGCGGCTTGATGAACAAGGAAGCCCACAAGCTCTTTAACGGGTTGTCCCTAGATGCCCTTGAAGTCTTTGCCGAGCACGTTCAAAAGGCGATGGGCGAGTCTCTTGATCTCGACCCAATTATGCAGGAATACTTCAGGATGGTGGCGAGTGAACGTAGCGTATACGCCCGAGAGATTCACCGCAAGGGCGTACCCGGGTACTCGGATGACGTGCCCCGCGTCCTTGGAGCCTTCACCCTGTCCAATGCCCGTCACGCCTCAAGCATCTATCACACCGCCGACATGCTCAGGAACGTGCAGAACATTGATGACGGCGATTTACAAGCCTATGCGACTCGTTACTTGAGATACCTGCAAGACCCGCAGGAAGAAGCGCATAAAGTCCGGGGATTCCTCGCCAACTACTACATTCTTGGATCGGCCGCTTTTGGTGCCATTAACCTTACTCAGCCGGTAATGGTCACGATACCCACCTTGAGCGAGCACGTCGGCTATACCAAAGCGGCGGGATATGTGACCGCAGCCGCGAAAGACGTTGTGAAGGGACACAAAACACTCCAAGGCGCCGAACAAGAAGCCTCTGCCCGCGCCATCCGTGAAGGTGTCTGGGCACCGCAAGAACTGCATCAGATCAGGGCTGAATCTCAGGCGTCGATGTTTGGCAAGAATCTGGCATGGCGAAAGGCGTTGTTCGCTTGGGGTTCTATTTTCAGCCTGACGGAACAGTTCAACCGCGGCGTGAGTTTTCTTTCGGCCTACCGCCTCGCTACAGATCAGAAGATGGATAACCCGTACCAATTCGCGGTGGGCGTGGTTGCCAAGACCCAGTTTACCTACAACCGCGCGAACCGACCTGAACTTGGCCGCGGTCCCATCGGTGCTGTCGTCATGACCTTTAAGCAATTCACCATTTCGTACGTCGAGTTGGCGACCAGGCTTTACCGCACCGACAAGAAAGCCTTTGCCTTCCTGATGCTGACCCTGTTTGCGATGGCCGGCCTCGAGGGACTGCCCTTCGCTGAGGACGTTGAAGACATCATCGACACCATCGGCCACAAACTCGGCTTCGCCACTAACAGTAAAAAGGCGCTTCGCAAACTGACTACGGAATTGCTTGGTCCGATGATGAGCGACATTCTATTGCATGGGGTTTCGGCTATTCCCGGCGCCCCGATTGACGTGGCCCAGCGAATCGGGATGCACAACCTTATTCCTGGAACGGCCATGTTCAAGACCTCAGAGCCGGACAAGGCAAGGGATATCGTGCAAATCCTGGGTCCGGCCGCCAGCATTGCTGACCGCGTGATCCTGAAGGGCGACCAGAAGGGGCTCCTACCGCTCGCGGTTCAAAATCTCGTCAAGGCTAACGATATGGCTATGACGGGCATGTATAGAGACTACCGCGGCCGGAAGGTCATGGACACTACGCCCGCGGACGCTTTCTTCAAGGGCGTCGGCTTTCAGCCGGCGAATGTGGCCCGAGAGTCTAGAATCATCAACGAAAACCAGCAGGACATCATGCTTCAGAAGGTGATAGAGGATAGGATCGCCCTGCAATGGGCTCAAGGCATTTTCGAGAAAGATCAGGCCAAGGTGACAGAGGCGCGCGCAGACCTGAAAGAATGGAACCAGGACAACCCACGGCTTCCGGTACGCATCAGGGGCGACCAGATTCAACGGCGTGTGCGCGAAATGCGTCGGACCCGGGAAGAACGCTTTGTGCGTTCCGCGGCGCCCGAAGTCAGGCGCTTCGTGCGGCAGGACTTGCAAGAAGCCCGGCCGTAGTATAATCGCCCATGCTTTCTACGGCATTGTTTGTAGCCGGCGGCATCGGCCTCTACCTCCTGGTAGCGGTCATCTGCGAGCGTTATTCCCCCTTGGTCGGTATCGGCGGCATCCTGCTCATCGGGGCGCTGTGGCAGTGGCTGGGGTAGTATGGCCTAACTATGGCGTAACAGGCGGTTTTTGGGCGGTTTATGAGGCATTCAGACGGCTTTCCCCTCTCAGCCCACAGAGGGAAACGGGGCGGTCGTCAGTTTTAGCAAGACAGTCGCCGCGTAATGCAATCAAGCACTTGCGTCTACTTGTGGCGTGCCTTGTGGCGTTGATACCTGCCGGCGCCGTCCGCATACTGCCTCAAATGTTCGGGCGCCAGGTGGCTATAGCGCCCCACCATCGCCATCGTTGACCACCCTCCCAGTTCTTTCAGCGCCATCAACGGCGTTCCCGACATGGCGTGCCAACTTGCAAAAGTGTGTCTCAGGGTATGCCACGTCACCCCCTCCAATTCCGCCCGTTTCAGGGCTTTCCCCCACGATCTGTTGATCTTGCCCAACGGTTTCCCCCCATACGGGAATACCCATTGCTCTGATTCTCCCCGACGTTTACGCAGGAGCGCGCAGGCTGCATCGCTGAGTGGCACCCCTATACCTACCCTTCCCTTCGCCTGGTCGGCGTGTATCCATGCCGTTTTGCGCCGCAAGTCCACCTGAGACCATTCAAGATGCGTGACGTTGTGCTGCCGGAGCCCGGTCAACAGGGCAAACTCAGCCATGTCCTTCAGGTGGGGCGGGAGTTCCCGGCAGAGCCGGCGCCATTCGGCCGGGGTGAGCCAGCACAGCCGGGCAGCAGGACCGGGCTTGTGCTCGATGTGCGGGACGGTTTCGAGCCAGCCCTTCCGGCAAGCCAGCCGGAGCACCGCGGTCAGCAAGGCGGCGTAACGATTGAACGTGGCCGGCGAACTATCGGGAAGGGCTTGGGCTAGATCCTCGGCTGTGATCAGTGATGCGGCGCGGTCGGGAAACCGCGTCTTGAATTTGTCTACCCGGTAGAGGTCGGCACGATTTCGGGGCCGGGCTTGCTTCCACGCCTCGATCGCGGCGTAGAGGGTGGGGCCGGCTGGCTTGATATCCCACAACCCGGCGCGGACTTGATCGTGAATCTGCTGTGCGCGCGCTCGATCAGCCGTCTTGCAACTTTGCCTAACGCGGTGCCCCGCATGGACGATGTAGAGATACCAGATGCGGCCGACGCGGTACAGGGACATGGTGCGAGCGCAATAAGATATTGATGCAACCCTTCTTCCAGGAACACCCAGCGTTTGCCGGGTTTCGCTGCTCCCGGAATCATACCCGCCTTTGCGCGCGCTTGCAGCGTGTGTTTATGGATGCCAAGGTATGCCGCAGCCTGGTCGAGCGTCAGGGTCACAGCTTAATCTCAGCCTCGATGGCCTTGGCCATGTTTTCCCCGACATGCCGGTGCGCCTCGTCAAATGTCCTGACACGCGACGCCCAGTACTCGCTGACTTCGCGCGCGAGGGTGAGCATGTAAGGGTCAAAACGTGGTTGCATCGGCACGACACAGGTTAGCCGCTCCTCTACCCATGCCACAATCAGTTCCTCGATCCGCTTCCTCACGTCCATCATTCCTCCACGTTATTGGCAGGCATAATCCGCAACAGCGCATCAAAACGGTTTCGCCACGCGGCAATAGTTTTATCCACATTGGCAGAACGCATCCGGTAAGCGTTGCGCTCGCCAATGACGATGTTCAATTCGCGCCGCGCTTCATTAAGCAGGCGCTTGGCAGTTTTCAACTCCGTTTCGCATGACGGTTTGCGGCTCATCATTCCTCCACCGTCACGCCCGCTTCGCGCAGGGCTTGGTTGATGGCGTCTATTATCGCGTCTTCAGCACGGCGTGGCAGACTCCTAATAGCAACGGTGCTGGCTGATACGGCTAATTCCCTCACCCTCGCCGTGCTGATCGAGGGGCGAGGCTGCTTAGCTTCGCGTTCTGGTGTGCATTGCGGCCAATGGACGCATTTGGGATTGTAGAAGCTCCCGCATGCTGCGCAGATGTCGCTCACGTCTTTCTCTCCTTCGCCGCGTCGATGCCCGCACGCTCTGGTAGTGGCCGAATAGCCACATTGTAACGGTGGCCCTCTAACGTGATGTCTATATCGGCACGTCCCATCCCGATTCCTCCACCATCAAATGTAGCCCCTTTGCTCTCTAACGCATCTTTGAGCCAAGTCCGTACGTTTAAGAATGCTTCCACATCCATCTCATCTAGAGAGCAACCGAACGGATAGGCTCGCTTCTCTGCCTCCGCCAGCCGCTCGTTGGCGGCGGCAAGAGCTACATCCTTGTGCTTTAATGCGTGCTCAAGAGCCGTGATGTAGACCTTCTGGGCGGCAAGAGTATCGCCTCTGACGACCTGCACCTGAATGATATCAAACTGTTTCTGATCGAATGGCCGTTGCCACTTGGCAAGCTCGGCCTCGGCTTTCTTGGCGCGTTCGAGCGCCATGCGCTCTGACGACGTAGGCGCTTCGCCCGCCAATTCCGCACTGAGCCGTGTAATCTCCCGCCGCTGCGCCTCGGCGTCGGTGCGGAGGGCGTCGGCGTAGTCCTGTAAAGTCGCATCATCGGCGTCAAGCACCTGCGTCGCTGTGTTCGTTTCGCCGCTCGGGGCGGCTGTGTTGTTTTCTGGCCTATCGCTTTTCCGGCGATAGCGCACTCGGTTCGTTTTGATCGGCATGGGCGCATCGTGTACTCTGCGTATCGTTATCCTGCGTTCCTCGAATGACGCGGCTGTGTCTCTGTGTTCGAGTGGCATACCGAACTCTCCATCATTAGAGTTGGCCACGGCTGCGCCGGGAGGAGCGGGATCGGGATTGCGATAGCCGCACATGCAGACGTAGCGATCTTCCTGTATCGAAGATTGTCTATCGAAGCCACACTCGTCGGTATGGGGATGCGGCTCGCGCGCGAGAAGGGCGCGAATTGTGTCCACGGCTTGACATTGACGGCAATCAGCGGGTTTGTCGTCTCCGCCGTGAAGATTCCCATATGAGAGCAGCCGCTGCAAGTTTGAAAGCCCCGCCTCAAGCTCGGCCACGCGGGACTCGGCAAATTCGGCACGTTTCATCATCGGTGTCTGCGTCACTTTGCGCTCGGCAGGCTCCTGCGCCGATCGGGCGCGACGGTTCCAGGCCTTTGTTGCCAGAGTCTCAGTAATCCACTTGCCCCCTTCTGATGCCCCGCACTTTTGACATATGCCGGTATAAACGGTCTTTACCGCATAATGAGAATGCGGGGCGTGGGTTCCTATTTTAATCGCTGGATCACCACCATCAGAGCAAAACGGGCACGGCAGCAGTCTGTCGCGTGTAGTCATTCTTCATCCTCCTCTACGGGTTCCTCGACATACGGGTGTTCGATCAACTGGCCGCCACAGTAGCAGCAGTAGGCCATCCTATTCTCAGACGACGGACCTTGATTGATTATAAAACGGTTACCGCACTTCGTGTCCCAACTGTCCTCCTCACCGTCCTGGCTCCATATGCATGTAAAAGACGCGGGCTGACTTGCGGCGGTGTCTTGCACCTGCTGCGACGAGGGATTCAGTGCATCGTGCTCTGATTGTGTCTCACATCCATACGGGCAGGGCGCAGAGGGCGCAGGCGCTACGATGTCGCCATCAGTAGACTTATGGCTAGATTCCACCTGCGCCGCTGTGCTTTGTGCCCTGCTACTACACTCGTCATAGCCGCACATGATCGCGTTAGCGAACCAGCCAATTAACCAGCCTTCATCATGAGGCTGGTAACCGAGTTTCACGAGCGTTTCGTTGAACGACCTTGCCCATGTGCGGGCATCGAAAGTGCGCATAGTTTTCATTCCTTTCTCCTCATCAGTGGCGTCATCAGCATCTAGTACACCATTGGTCTGTGCCGCTGTGCTCATTTCGCCGCTCATTATGAATTTTGCAAGCGCAAGCTCGCGACCTGGCTTATATTTTCTGTCTTGCAACGTTTCCTCATCAAACACGTCCCGCGCAAGAGATAAAATTTCCCTCGGCACGCTCACCCACTCCTCCGGCTCCTGCGCCGCGCGGGCGCGTATAGCATCAGCAACGATTCTGATTGCATAACCAGCACCTTGCGACAGTTGGCGCTCCCACCGGTCACAAATCCTCGCCGCTTCCAGCAGTCCGTCGCGTGTGGTCATGGCACACTCCTCAGCAGGGCGCGGGCTTGTTCGAGCCACGCGATCTCATCATCCGGGCTTTCACCGGCGGGGCACCTGAATACTTGCTCACCGCGTTTGATGCACGCCTCCAGTTCGACACAGCGGAGTTCGAGAATACATCCTTCTTCGATACCTCGGCCTTCTCTTGTCGCAGTAGTCATACGCGGGCACTCTTTCTCGGCGCGGACGCTCATTTCTTCCTCCGTTTCTCGGCGCGGGTCATCTCGGTCTTGGTCATGTCCGCTTCGGCATCAGTAGGCCGTCCGCATCACAGTGACGTATCCATGCTGGATTCGGGCCATGCGGTGCGATCTCCCAGCCTTGGATCATGGCGAGATAACGCTGTTGGAAATTGGCGTTGCCGACATCCATGCCGTCTAAATTCTCAACCTTGCCTCTCCAATCGCAATCATCGCAGCACGCACCGCGACAAGATGGACAGTCAATGTCATCAGGCATCGCGCACGCCGGCACCGGCAACCATTCGGCCACAACGGCTTCCTTGAACAACTTTTCTGTGTCCGGCGCTTTCGGATTCTCATCAACATCAGCGAGTCTTGGTGCGCGGACGATAATGTGCCAATTAGTCGCGTAGGTGAATTCGCCACGGCTCCACGGTTCGTGGACGCAATCGCGTGGGTCATCCTCGCTGACGCAGAAGCATTGCAGGTCAGAGCGGGTCATGCGGTCCTCCTCTTGGGTTGCGTCTTGAAGTATTCGATAATCGCCCGCGTCACGCCAGCGAATCTTTTCTCGCGCCCGAACCGTTCCTTGAAATCGAGCAGGACCGTTTCCGCGTCGGGCAATTCTTTGGGTGCGGGGACTGCGGCGGGCGCAGGCTCAGGGCGTCTGCTCTCAGGAAACGCTGGCTGACTTGCGACGGTGTCTTGCACATGCGCCGCTACGAGTTCTTTGGCGATCCGAGCCGCTTTCGCCCGGTCGCGTTCCTGCTGTTCGAGCAGGAGCTTGGCTTGTTCCTCAGCCCTGATGCGTTCGCGCTCGGCCTCTAGCCGTTTGGCCTCGGCGATCTGATGCTCGGCGATACGCATCTTGACCAGCGCGGCGAAATCGTCGTTGGCTTTCACGATGATCTGCGCTGTATCGGCAAAGAGGAAGGCGTGGGCGCCAGCTAGTTCTCGCAGCGTATGCAGGTTGATCTCGATTCGGTCGGCGACCTCGTTGCCGGCGATCTTGCATCTGGCAAGTTCGGTATCGACGGCATCGTGCAGGCTGGATATGGTCTTTTTGCCCTTGATGACGCCGGCAAAGTCCTCCGCAACTGGCGGCAGATATGGTTTTCCCAGACGCATGTTGAGTTTGGCGACGTGTTCGGACAGCGCGTATCGCCCCGTCGTTACAATCTCGACCCGGATAGTTTCCTTGCGAGCCGCGACCAGCTTGGTCAGCATCAGCCTTGTAGACCGTGCCTGGCCTGCGTACAGGGCCACCGTGCGCCTCATCTCGTCTATCGAAGCTGTCTGTGCCAAGGCCCTGGCTTCTTCTGCCTCAAGCGCGTTCTCGGCGGTTCCGAGGGTCTTGATCGCGGCTTCGGCATCGGCGAAGGCTTGGTCGGTCGAAGGATTCTTGTCGAGTCCTTCGATAAAAGCGGTCAGTTGCTCGCCGAACACCTTCAGATTGTCTACAAGGCTGATCGAACCGTTGACTTGAATCGACAGGGCGGGCAGGGCCATTACCGGCGCAGCGGTCGCGGCAGGGATAACCTCAGCATGTTGGTAGTTGGCCAGATCCCGGTCGAATTGTTTCCATCCTGCGATCAACTGTTCGGCGCGGCCAGCGACCGGGACATACTTGAGATAGGCGGCTTTGTCCGACGTGCCGTTCGAGCACATGAAGATGATGTATTCCAGGTTACCGACAAGAATCAATTGTTCGAGCTGCCAATAGTAGAACGGGTCGAGCGCCTTGGCTCTGATCTGCACGAACAGCTTTTCATTGGCCAGTTTATGCTCGAACCCAATGCGCTTGTCCTCGTTGACGCCGTCGAAACTGGCGAGCAGGTATTCGTCATCCGTCAGGCAGGTCAACGGCAGCAATGGAACCGGGCCACCGCACTGTTTGAATAGGTGGCCCTCGACGATCTTCCGGGCGCTGTCTTCCGCAGCATGGCCGGCATCGAACAGTGCTTGGGTGTTGGCGTCGATTTCCCTGACAATACCGTTTTTGATCTCGGCCATCAGATCGTTGCGGGTTGTACCGTATAGGTTGGCGCCCATCATGGTCGGGGCGCGGCTCGCGGTGCGGTAATGCTTGGCACGGACGGCGCGCCATGCTTCAGTGCCTTGGTGCACAGGAAGGATGATCATTGTCTCACCACGGCGCGGGGATGTCGTTCATTTCTTCCTCGAACGTCTGCGCGGGCGGGGCCAATACCGAGCGCCGGGCCGGCGGTTGGGCGGGCGCCCGATTGTCGGGCTCCGGATTCGTCTTCTGCTGTGCGGCTTGCACCGCTTGTCCGCGCATCTTTCTGATCCTGATCCCACCGACCAGCTTACTGCCGAAGCTTACGTTGTCGTCAACGTAGATCACCAGTTTTTTGCCGATCCAGTCGTCGGTTTCATCCGTGCCCAGGGCCTTTGTGGCAAGCTGGATATTTGTGCTGTTCAGAACCATCGGTTTCGGAAATTCCCGGAAGTGCATACACCACTTCAGGTCTTCCTCACCATCGCTCAGACCGACGTTCTGGTGATCGATCTTGGATACCGTGACCAGGTTACCGGTGTCGTAGTTCAGGTCCTCTTTTTTCAAAAACTTGCTCTCGATCATTTTTCCGGCTTTCATGTCGTGTCCTTTTCAAGTTGAGTTGGGTTTAGGTTGTGAGATATCGGCTTAGTCCAAGTGCCGCGGCGAGTGTTACAGCGTCGTCATGGTCCGCGTAACCAAAATCGACGCGCTTGAGACTTTCAACCAGTTCTTCCTGTGCGGCCTGTAGTTCCAGTTCCGTTTCATCTTCCATCGGATCCATGTGTCGCCTCTTTCGGTTGGTTGACTTCGATAAACCCCCGCCCATCACACCGTCTGCAGGGGCCGCTGGATTCCTCGCTGTAGTCCGATCGTTGGCGTACGCCAAAGCCCGTGCCACGACAGGACGGACAAACTACGGTCATGGTGTCGGTCAAGCTTTTTTCCATTGCGGCCACCGTGGTCTTGTGCTATCCATTACCCACCCTGAATGAGACCGCAGGTAGCGGATCGCCAGCACATATTTCGCCGCCAGCTTTCGATTCGCGTATAGCGAACGCGCGCGGGTAGTCAGGCTCATGCTGGCCCCCGTCGATCTTGACGCGCAACGCCTCACTGTATCTGAGGCAATCCATCGGGAAGTCGTCATATTCAGCGCACCGGCACCCCTCCTCGCACGGCTCGGCAACCGGCACAAGCACCAACAAGCCAAGCTCCTGGGCCTTGTCCTGGAGCCAGCCGCCGTCGATACCGTCAAGCTCATCGCGGCTTTCCTCGATCACGGCAAGCGCGAATTTCTCAAGCGCAATTGATAGGCCCATGTCGGCGTAGTGCGCCATGCGGTGCTCTGGACCACGACTGTCGGTCGTGATTTTGAGATAGTCGGTCATATCCACTCCGCAGCCGACAACGCGATCCAGAGCACCAAGGCAACGATGAGGACCGGCACATCGGCATCCAAGCCGAACAAATAATTTGCGAGCCTGGCGTGAAGCCGGGTAAGGGTGGGCGAGTGAAGGGTCATGCGGCTTCCTGTTCGATCTTTGCCGCTTTCACGATCATCAACGCCAGATCAATAGCGGCGCGGTACTGCTTGGCGTAATCGTTATCACCGTGCGTTTTCTGAATCGCTGCTTCGATCTCGTATTCCGTGCCGGTGAAGCAGCCGGTCGTGAACCGAATACCGAGTTTGGCGTCGGCGTGAATAGTCAGGAATGATCTGCGCGAACCAATTGGGCCGATCATGAACAAATCCGCATTGTCGGACACCTGCGCATCGCCGGACACCCACGCATCGCCGAACACCTGCGCATCGCCGGACACCTGCGCATTGCCGGACACCCGCGCATCGCCGGACACCCGCGCATCGCCGGACACCCGCGCATCGCCGGACACTTGCGCATTGTCGGACACCCACGCATCGCCGAACACCTGCGCATCGCCGGACACCCACGCATTGCCGGACACCCGCGCATCGCCGGACACCCGCGCATCGCCGGACACCCGC
>ERZ1292632.1750-Hain-H43-01um-R2-1750-length-20021-cov-6_pt1 | contig 20021 bp, 33 predicted proteins | sample MGYA00564407_ERZ1292632 | MGnify/ENA primary metagenome ERZ1292632 (study PRJEB36523, sample SAMEA6512637) | groundwater metagenome | collected 2019-01-08 | study: AquaDiva: Metagenomics assemblies of 32 groundwater samples | reverse complement strand
AAAAAACTAAAACAAACGGCAAAATAACATAAATGCCTGAAATAATAATGTGAAAAGGACGATACATCTCAATATGAGGCATAGAAAAATATTTTGCCAAAATAAGAATGAGGGTTATTTTCATTATTTCCACTGAAAAAACATCCTCTAATTGTTAAAAGATTTCCAGCTGCACTAGATAATCTCATTATAGGAGCATTATATCCTTGAGTAAACTTTAAATTTTCAACTACCATTAAAGAAACAATAGGTATATTTATAAGACTTGTGTTTGGATATATACTTCTTGAACAAATACTAATATCCTTAATAGTAATTCCTAATAAACCGGGAGTAGAAAGAGATGACATTTTTATACAATCATCGTTAGAACTAAGTTGAAATTCCAGTATTGTTCCCTGCAACGGAGTTGAAAATACGTTTGCTCCCCAACCAGATCCTTTTAATTTAATGCCATGATTATTTATAGTTATAGAACTTGTAGAGACATATAGCCCAGGTTTAAAGAAAATTTCTCCTCCGCCGCTTCCACTAACTGCATTTATGGTAGATTGTATAACCTCTCCTGCATTACTTCCAGTATAATCTATTAATCCTGTTGAACAGTTTCTGGCATAATAATTACCACTGCCACTACAAATAATATAAGATGCCGGATAATCTGCACTTCCAGAAAATGTTATAGCCTGGCCTGATTGAGTAACTGTTGTGGTACCACTGCCTGTAAAATAAATTTCTCCATTAATAAGAGTGCTACCAGAAGCAGCAATGCCAATTACATCTGCTGGAGCGTAGCCGCTACCAGAAATCATTATGATTTGTCCGCTTTGAGTTACGCTTACGTCGCCGCTTCCAGTCACATAAATTTTAGAAATTAAATCTGCTGAACCAGAATTAGCAATGCTAGTCACAAGATTTCCAATATATGTGCTGCCAGAAATTGTGGAACCAGTAATACTTGTAGAAACAACGGATGTTATAGAAGCCTTGGGACCTATGAAATTGGCTCCAGAAATCAGGGTGCTTCCAGTAATGGTATCTGCAACAATGTCATTAAGACTAATAGGACCGCTGGATTGTATGCTGCTGCCGCTGATGCTTCCAGTCACATAAAGATTTCCGCCAATATTCGCGGAGCCCGTTAAAGAAAGAGTTCTGGCTTTAAGATATTTCGTATCTATAGTTGAATATGAATCTAAAGTTCCTTTGTTATACGGCATTATTCATTCTCCTTTTTATGCCGACTTCGCCACATATCATAACATATTGCTAATCGCTGATCTTGATTGTATTTTTGCATGTCAGGAAATCCCATGCATCTCGAAATATATTTCTTTTGGGTTTCTCCTTCTCCGGGCTTCGGCATTTCAAAAACCTATTTTGAATTTTCCTATTTTTATCTCAAATCTTTTTTCTTGAGGAACTTCACGAATTTTAACAATTGTCTCAATTTTTGGAACATCCTTTTTCAACAGCAAAACATGAAATTGGTCTGTTCCATAAAAAATTTTTTCATTATACTTCGTCACTACATCGTATCCCGAAACCAATTTGTTGTAGTCATGAACCCAGGTGTTCTGCTTGCAGTTCCCAACTGTGTTTCTACTCAAATGGGATCCTATGTATTCCACAATTAATATGTATTTGGATGAAACTCTGAACATTTCATCCATGATTTGTTTGATTTTCTCTGGAGGACTGTGTGCAAATACTCCAGTTGAAAACACCATATCAAATTTTAAATTTTTATAAGTAATATTGATGGCATCACAGACCCGAAAGTCTCCTTTAACGTAGGTTTTGGCTCTGGCAATCTTTTCTGAATCTTTGTCTATTCCACACAGATTCGATAGACCTTCAAGATGCTTGAGTTCGCGGCCCCAGTTGCACCCAACTTCCAAGATATTTTTGGGATGAAGTTCTTTAACGAAATCTTTGATGATAACTATTTCTGGAGATTTCTCTATCATGATTTATCTCCATTTCCTTAAAAAGTTCCTGTCCAAATTGGAAAATCCGTGTTTTCATCAACATCTGTCAGTTTTGTTGACTTCACAACCTTCAAATCTGCCATGTTACCGTCAATGTCGCACCATCTTATCCATGCTCCGCAGGAAGGACAGTGGAAGTAGAAGTAGGAATCGCAGGGATTAAAACTTAACAATTGGTCCGCTGGAAATCTGCATTCTGGGCATGGTCCCCCACTTCTCTGAGGAATTCCATGTTCTCTGGAAGCCCTGGCTCCATCCTCGAAAAGGATTGGAACAAGTTCTCCGCTTCCCGTGGTTCGATAACCCATGGCTGACCATTTCTCATCATACCTAATTATATTATTTCAGCAAATTATTCGTCATGGTAGGGCCCCAAGTCCTGTCTTTAGGATTGTAATACCTGATATAATTGCAATTGATGCATTTTGCTCGAAGCCTATGCGTTGCCAATCTAGAATCTTCGTAATATCCATAAGTATAATTTGGGCAGCCGCATATGCATGACGGAGGCTTCACTGCCAACAGACATAAAATGTGTCGGGCAAGCTCAAGCTCTTTTTCAGTGTAGAATATTCTGGGTCTACCAACACTCGTTTTCATAAAATTCTTCGTCCCTCCACATCCATTTAGATGAAACAAGGCCGCAGCCCTTGCACACAATTTCGCCAATCTCCTGATCTATGAACATGGCGCCTGAACCCGAATAAATATTGCCACAGTCGTCGCATCTTATTTCAAATTTTGCTTCGCTCATCAGTATTCAGCAACAACACTAACGCTTTGTCGTTCATTTTCATCTTCTAAATGCTGTAAAACTTTATCTTTTTGAAAAATAATCATGGGATCAAAATCAAATGTGAATTCTTTGTAGACAGATAAGGCCAAACTCCAGGCCATATCGTCCATTCCTGCAATTTCTTTACCAGAATATCTCGTATGCAAACCGAGTTTTGTAGATGTTCGCTGTATTCCATGCAATTGCATCTCAAGAGTTTCAGCTATTTTTCCCATCTCTTTAGATGGTAATTCAACTTTGCGACGCTGCATAAGCATTCTCAGTCTGATGATAATATTTTCTTTGAATGTGGCTGTAAAATCGTATCCCTGAATTAAATTTCCACAATATTTTTCCTGCGATAAAATATCGGATAGAACCTGGCCTCCGGGTCCGCTGGCGTCAATCTTTATTGCAAGGGGATTAAATTCTGTTTGCAAACTTTTAATTATTTCAATTTGTTCATTATAGTTTACGCCCGGCATTTCTTCAATATATAAAACCTTAAAAGATTCTGGAGCATATTCCTCAACAACAGTCACTATTGTTTCCGATGTAGATTTACCAAAGTCTATGCCAAAATAGATTGGATTATTGGTTTTATAGCCGGGCGAAGCAAATTCTTTGACTTTTTGGCAGGAAAATAGGAGGTCATATGGAAAGAAACTTAAGGATTCATCGATGAATTCACAACAATACTCTTGTTGATGGTCTATATCCGTCATTCCTTCTCGAAGAGATTCTTCTTGTTTGACAAGCCTTGGGCACTGCCAAAACGGTATTTCGTGATATGAATATTTAGAATCCACCTGTGACTTAGGAATTAGACCCCTATAAACAGCCTGTAAAGGTTCAACTATTTCATGATACTTTCCTCGTTTTCCTTTTGGTGTTGAATTTAACGTAATGTGTCCACCAATTATTTGAAAATCTCTTATTACAATAAACAACTCTTTATCATTGGCAATGTGGGCATATTCGTCAGCATAAACGTCTGTTTCGGGGCCCCTCATCCCGAAGCCTCTGATATTTCCGGGATCCGACGATGGCAATGACATCACCCTGCTTCCATTTGGAAGCCTTGCAACCTGCATACTGTGCTTGTCAAAATGCGGCTGCAACGCATTTGGTATCGTGGACAGCATGTCATACCACTTTCCCAAAAGTTCCTCGGCAATACGTTGCCCAGTCGAAATAAATATGGCCTGACGCCCAGGAAACGTGAAAGCTTTATGTATTGATTCTCCTGCTATGGTTGTCGAGATTCCTGTTTTCTTGGACTTGTTGATGGCGCGATTTCTGCTTGTGTCACGAACCAAGTGTTTTTGATAGGAATCCATATCCCATTTTATCATTCCTTCGGGAGACTCAAGTTTCAAAAAAGATTCCATGAAAACAACTGGGTCAAGAAGATTTCTTAGAAGATTTTCGTCAGAAATTTGCATTATTTTAACCTTGAAAAAATAAAAATAGGGAAATTTTGATTTTATACTAAAAATATTTACTGAGGCGGCATTTCAGCGGCTTCAGTCTTGATTATTATGTCATGACCGCCTTGAAATCTATAGAGAGTCAATGTTATCCATGTGTTGCTGTCAAATGTTTTTTGTAGTGCTTCAAAAATTTCAGTATTCTTTCCTGACCATTGACCGTCAACGCAGTCTTCTGTCGTAAAATTGGCAAATCTCAAAATACCATCGGCTGTCCTAAAATTTGCTGAACCAAACCCCTGTTTTTCGCCTGTTTCTAGGAGAGTGATTCTGCATGTTACTTTTTCCTGTCTTTCATAAACCATTTCATTCCACCTCCCCAAGCCATTTCATTTCAAGTCAAATCAAACTTGGTCTAAAATTTCATTAAGAACTTTGTGAAGTTTGCAGTTGAGAATGGAATCAGAATCGCATTCTTCAGAATTTTTGCAATACTGGCAACACAGTTTGCTAAGTTGCACAAGTTTCTCAGAAATGGACATTTAAAAAATATAATTATAACTATGCAAGATGAAATATATAAGGGTTTTGGTTTACAATTTTTTGGTTTTCTTCCATTCCTTCATCAAATCTTCTAGAGCTTTCTCTGATTTAGATTGCTCTTGAGAACCCATGGGACGGTCAAACAGAAAAGGAAGCATGGCTTTACGTGCTTCTTCCTTTGCGGCTATAGAGATGCCAAATGATAGAAACAGAAATGTGCAAATATAGTTATAGGGAACCACTATTTGGGTTAGTAGAAAAAGTGGAATACAAAATGAACCTACACCAAAGAAAATAATCACTATCAATGTTTTGAGAAAACTTTCTAGAGCATCTTGATTCATGTAATGTGCCATCCTATACCGTTATGGGTGAAGTTAACCAAAAACGCCACAGAGATTATAACAATTACAGAAATGATTGGAAGACGGGAAATCACGAAGTTTTTAAGATTCATGAAATTTCACCTCCACAGATGCAATCATCACTAGACCTAATTTTAAAAATTGTTCAATTTGGATTTTGGGTCAGGTTGACTTGGTGACACAATTTCCATAGATGAGAGAAAATAATGACCGCAGTGCAGACACTGCCATCTTTGAAGCTTCGAAGAATCTGCATGAAGTTTGTAGCCGCATTTCACGACATGTTCATGATGACAATGAGGGCATTGCATATATGCATAAGTGCGTGACGAAGTATATAAGATTTTTGGTCCGGAAAAGAATGCTTTTTCGAAAAATTGAAATTTACAAAGCCTCGTTATGAAGGCGAAGCATAAAATGTTTTGCCGCAAGTTTGACACTGCAAGCGGGGTTTGCGCCCATGGATGGTAATGCGGTATCCAACGTGGATTATGTGACCACTATGACAATGTGGACACTCTGATAAAACAAGGTTTACTGTGACTGGTTTCAGTTTAGGTTTCATATGATATTATTATATGACGGAGTATATAAATATTTTGGATGAAGATTGTATGTGTGTATGGGAGATTATTTGGAGGGAGATTTTCCATATCCAATATTTTTCCCAGTTCAACTTTCTATTGCATAAAAAGTGATACCCCCACGTATACACCCCCAGTTCAACTAATAGTTATCATCCTCATGATCACTGATAGTATCATCTATATAAAGCTTTGCTTCGCTTTTCTTCGAAATTTCGAACATCTATGACATCATGTGATACACGATACTATATATACTATATATACTCATGCTATATATACTATATATATTCATTAATCATCTATAAACTCTGTTCGATCATTCGAAGTGAAACGAAGTTCGAAACTTCTTCGAGAAAAACCCATATTACAATAGTTATAATGTTAAAATAGTGACAACTGATAGTTATAAACGAAGCTCTGCATGATAAATATTTCGTTCAGTATATAAGTATAATACGAAAATCATCATCAAACTTCGGCCGAATTTCGAAAAGTTTTATATACTACTTCTGCTACTGTGTCTTTTGAAGTGAAAACATGTCAAAGAAGAAAAACAACTCTGCACAAAAGCAAGACACAAAAGAATTGATCGCAGAACTTCACGAAGCAAAAGCTGAAGACAAAACAGTTTCAGAAGTCGCAACACTGAAACAACGCGAAGTTAAACTCGCACTACAAGTCAAAGATGACTCTGAGATTAAAGCAGACAAACGACTGATAGTGTCACGCGACATGCGTTCTTACATGTGTAGAACAATCGATAAAGATCATGCAGAAGTCGCAAACACAACATTCGCTACGCTCAGCAACAGCTTAGCAAAAAAAGTGTTCTCTGAGAATGAACTCAAAGAACATACTCATAAAGCAATCGACAAAAATCATACAGAATTCACTATGTCACAGAGCATGTTTGATAGAGTTTTCGACGAATTTAGAACACAGCAAGTTAAACTGAACGAAGAATTCGTGATGCGTCGCTTCAGAGAAGCATACAATACATGGGGTAGTGCGTTCGGTAATACGTCTAGAACTTCACTGTTCAAAACAAGCATTCTTGTAAGCGAAGATGCTCTCAAGAGTGCAACTGCTGAAACAATCGCTAAGCTGAAAGCGTTCAACGCTGAAGCAAATCTCTTGCGTGCAGACATAGGTAAAAACAGAGTCGTATATCTAGTTAAACGAGTAGTTTAACTTGAAGCACGATTCACAAATCTCTTTTTTTTATGAAGAAAAAGTTAAAACAAGAAGTGAACAAAAAATGATAATCACAAAACACAAAAACAAGTGTACTATCGTGCTAGAAAACGTTGAAGAACAAAAAATCTTAGAAGAATGCACAAGATTCTTAGATTCAAACGATTCAGAAGCAATAGCTATTACAATTGACAATCTAAACATCACTGAAACAAGAGTAGAAAACTTCATTCAACAACTGTACGAACAACTCAAGAGTTGAACTATTGAAGTACACTAAAAACTCTTTTTTTTATGAGCGTGAATGAAATGAACGTCGAAAAGTTGAACTCAAAATGTCATCAACAAGTAGTAAACGAAGTTAAACGACTGCTTCAAGACATTATTGCATCAAACGTTGCACTTCGTAGCCACTTCTCAGCACGTCAGAGAATGCAATTAGTTGAACACAAGTTTAACTGTGTGAAACAACTAGAGTTTGACGATCTAGTGTTTCTATGAGCTTCGCCTCTTTTTTTGTTTTTCAGCAAAGTTTCAGCCTTTCCCTTCCTTGTTTTTCCAATCCTAGCCATGCCCTTGCCTTGCCTGTTTGCCATTCCATCTTTCAGCCTTGCCTATCCTATCCTGAACCTTGCCTTGCCTCCCAAAACATTTATAAAATCCCAATTTCATGATGATTTGATGATGAAACATGATAGCTAAAATTTGTTCAGATTCAAGTAAAGAATCTTGTATATGTAACTGCCTGAAATGTCCTTCATTACGAACAGTAAATGCAAAAGAACCTCGTAATTCCGATAATGAATATCCTCTATATCTTTAAGTCAAGTGATGCAGCAAATCTGAACCAGCCTTACCTATTCCATCCTGAACCAGACCTTGCCTCTAGAAATATTTATAAAATCCATTTTTGATGTTGATGTAACGAAGTGATCTGATGAATCGCCAGATTTTCATAGAAACTCGAAAGGATGTCAATACAACCTACGAAGAATTCATGGAAATGACGAAGTATTTCTGCGGGCGATGCCAATGCTCTCGAAGATCGCGAAAATCCTGATCGCGCAGACAACAATAGGAAGCACCATTAGTGCGGGAGCCATGCTTGTGCAACTTCCAGATTTATCAACAATTATATTGGGGATCATTGCCTTCGAATTTGTTGAAGCCTTAACAGCATACGGATTGGATAGAATGTGGCGGAAGCTTCACAGTAGAACCCCATAATTTTTTTCTATGAATGTTAACCGTGCCTATCCCTACAAAAACTTTTAATAGACCTAATTTCATGATGAATTTGTGATGTCAGATGTATGTCAAAAAGGTAGAAGTGGAAGAAGTTTCTACTACACTGGGAAAACCTGATCCAAATTGCCCTAAATGTAAAGGAACTGGACATTATCATGGTCTTTGGTGCACCTGCACCATTGAAAACATGACTTTCGGGCCTACCATCAAGAAAAATATCCTAGTTGCCGTTGAAGAAACAAAGGATGGCGGCGTAAGACTAGATTTTCGACCTTAATTTCTTTTTTCTTTCAAAGTTTTCACCAAGCCCAGCCACGATGAAATCCATGATGGAATGTTGCCTTGCCAAATTTTAAAATATGCAGGTTTTTAAGGGAGAGGGCTTATCTTTTCTGGACACGATGTTTGTATGTAACCATCGCTGTTCATAACCATGCTTCCAGAGGATATATAGGTATATATAATAAAAATATATAAAATGGATAAGGAAAGACAGGATTGAGCTCCTTTTCAGGAAACAAAAGGTTTTGACCTGAGAAAACCCCTCTCCAAATTTTAAAAAATGACATTTGGAAATTTATCGAATATTACAATGGTCATATTTTGGAGGGGAATGGACCGAAAAGTTTATATAGGAGAGACCTTGGTGTAAAAAAACAACCAAGTGTAAAAAGTAAACGGGATGTAAAAAGTACACTAACCTAAAGCGTCAAATGGTGTTTTGTAATACGAAACCTTATTGCATCCTTTGCACAAAAACCTAACCAGTTTCATATTCTCCTTCTTAAGCAAAATAGATATCAATTTACAACCTTCTGCTGAGCCACAAGTTAAACATTTCAAAGTTTCACCATGTTTAATAACCTGTGAAGTTTCCGCCAGTTTTTCCCATCCCATTCTTTCAATCATCCTCGCCTGCTCTTTATTAACGCTGTTAGCAAATTCCTTTCTTTCATCCCTCTTTATCCAATTGCAGTTCGCGCACAAAATCTGGTAGCCTTCCTCGCCCGCCAATATGCGCCTAAAAATTTCTTGGTGTCCTATCCTATGAACCTCTTCAGTACCTCCACCATGTATGTGGTCAATCTGCAATGCTCTAACATCAATGTATCCACATTTAGTGCATTTACCTCCCAATTTTATTATGGCCGCGTCTCTCAGTTTGGAGTAATATGTTTTCCTGTAACCATCGTCCATATACAACCCTCATTAGTATATGGAGAGTTCACCCTAATAAACCTTTTGGTCCTCCCTTCTTCCATCCTATTCCCATTGAATCTCCATATGATTGCCTCGTATATTTCATTCGAAATCAACGTCCACATCCATTTTTTGGCCTCCGCGTATTCTCAATCTTCCCAAGTTATGACAGTCCCCCAACCATAGCACATTGCTAATACCATTGTTACAATCCCAACCGCCTCGGAAAAGCTTCTCAACCCCGAAATTGAATTTGTATCACGTTCCGGTATCACCATTGTCCATGCTATCACTACCAAGCTAAGTACACCCATCGTCATGCACATCATAGTTATCACCATTATTATTTTATTCCCATCCATATTTCATTTCACCTCCCTTTCAGCATTACATTTGTCAAAGTTTTCACCTTTTTCCCCAAATCCCTTTCAGCCAATTACCATAACTCTCCTCGATCCCAGGCCACATCCCATTCACATATGTTATTAACATCACGAACAGCATGGCCACGACGACGATGAATATTATCAGGCGGATCTTTTCAATAGGATTCAACTCATTTCAACTCCACCACTTCTGGTTTAGTAGAAGTCCATATTGTCTGGACTATGTGATTATTTTCGTCAAGGAATCTCAGGCAATATTCCACACCATCTTTTCTTTCAGCAGTCCTGGACAACTGCAACTTGGTTATTTCAATTCTGGAAATCTTCATTGCACCGCATACCCCCCGATCAGTTTCCTCTTAGTTTCCCTGAATCTTCTCCACTCACCACCTCCGTCACCCGTCTGAATCCACATGAAGATTCCATCTCTCGGATGAAATATGAAATGCGCCGGCGCCCAAGGAAATCCACAAGCCCCTCTTTTTTCATAGCAAGCAGGACACTGCCACCCCGTGATTTCACCATACCATACCGCATGATGGGCCGCCTCAGGCAATGTTTCATTGGCAGTTGACGTAAATGAATATGGGTGTTCATCCATTTCATTTCCGCATATCGGGCATTTCAAACTTCATCATCCTCCCCCGGAAACTCCAACAGCATCAGGTTTTTCAATCACCTTTGGTTCCATGTTTATGACTTCTTCAAGAGCCCACTTCCAAAACCAGCCCTCTTCCTGATCTTCTGATTTCCTCTTCATAACCTCGTAAGCCTCCTCCTTTGAGTGTGCCAGCACACAAACGATTCCAGATGTGTAGTCTGTAAGGATATCTTCCCAAACAAACATTTTCAGTTTTGTCAAAGTTTTCACCTAGTCATACCATTCCTCAACGTGCACCAGCCACGCTCTGCCGAGCGTTTCACCACGTTTGTTCTTGAAAGTTGGAATTTTGATTTCAGGATGCTGTTTCAACAATTCTTCCTTCAGTACGTCCTGCTTATAGTACGCGGGATCCCTCAGTTCCACACGTTCCACTAGCAGTTCCCACTTTTCAGTTTCAGGATTCAAAGTTTCAGCCCAAACCTTGAATCTTATTTCAGGTTTCTTCATCTTCCATCATCTTTTGATATTCTTCCCTAGTCATAACAACGGTGTCACAGTAGCCTCCTTCTTTAAAGAGGGCATACAGCTTTCGGGCCAATTCCTCCTCTGTGTCCGCCTCTAAGAGTATTGGACAATCATCATCCTTCTCTACAATCAGGAATTTCTTCATGTTCTCACCAGAGTGCCTGGCTTCAGAGCATATTTTGGAAAAGTGGTGACAATTTCCCATGGCTCACTCCGTGTGCAAAGTGTCCTAGAGGCGCACATTCGTGTTCTGTGGATGCAATTGGTTAAACTACACATGTTCATCACGTTTCACAATTCATCACGACAACGGAGCTTATAAACGTTTCTCACAAACAGGACCGCTTCAGGAGCAACAAATCATCTATAAACACGGTGTCACTGTTGAGTCAAGTACGCCCCTATGATAATTCCTTTTCTGGTGACAACTTTCGTTTTGACTAAAGTTTTCTCCCAGCTTCCGTCACGGTAGTTGTATATGTCACCATTTTTCAGCTCCACAAACTCATGGTATTTGCATTGTGTGGTTTGATAACGGCCAGTATGGCAATGCCATGCCTGCCCCACATTTATTGTGAGTTGATCCTCCGGCAATCCGTCAATACAAGTATGATCCTTATTATAATGACCTTTAAGCATCTTTTCAAGAAGGTTGCCGCAGTTCGGGCAAATCTTCATCTCAATCCTCAACGTTCATCGTCTCCCCAATCTCTTGGTTCGGGTTCATACCAGTCTCCCACGGTTTCCCTCATTTCATCTCGCGCCTCTTCCATAGCCATCTCAATCAGTTCCACCACTTTTCTAATGATAAAGTCAGAAACATCAAATGGGTCAACCATCTCATGTATGAATTTTTCTGCCTCTTCCTTCAGAGTCTTCGACCACTTCTGTTCCTCAAACATTTTCATCACCTTCTCCGAAAGGGTATGACAAACCCTATTTCGCAAACTTTTGTGGCGCCTCCTTCACAAAGTTGGTCATAACATGCTCCGCATTCACATTCCTCTATTCGCCTGTCGTTAGGAACATGACAGTCTGCCTTGCAAAAGAAGGCTTTCCCGCAATTCCTGCAATGCTTTTCCAACACAGCGCCTGGAGGCCTCTCCTGGTTTATTCGTGCGCCTCCAATGAAGTTTCTTTCACCCATTTCATTTCTCACCTTATTACCTATTAATGTGAATTTCTCAGCGGGAGAAGGGAGAGAAAGGTTGAGCCCGCTCCCGCCGAACAGTTTGGACCGGCACCCATCAGCCAACCGAATGTTTTTCACAGCGTATCGCTGGAAGTTCTCGGTGCGTGGGTTGTTTCACCCAATTTCATCATGTGAAACCTGTTTGCGCCGTTTGTCCCCATTTCATCATTTCATTTCATGTTCATTATCACGATGCATAATGGCACATATAAACATTACTCATCGTCAGGATTCTCAGGACGTCTATCAGGCGGACTGAAAATTTCAGTCAGCCTGCGCCACAACCCAGTTCCAACAACATCGTCAAGTCTTTCCAAGTCTTTTTTAGAAATATATTCATCTCCATAATTTTCAAATGGATTACCATTGTTGAGCAGGTGCCACAAATATTCCTTCTCCTCCTCATTTTCCAGCGTGATGTGAATTACATTGGGATGCTGAACATCCGCTCCGCCAATCAATCCCTTACGCTGTTTATACTGCGAATCCGATTCAACCTTCATTTTCCATCACTTCGTCTACCAACTTCGCACCTCATAAACATTAAACCCTTTTCCGTCGGGACACGGTTCCACATATGCTCCAACACCTTCCCTCTCCCGAATCTCCTTCGCCTTCAAATCTGCATTCTCTTTGCGTAGCCTCCAGCCCCTGTACCTCTTATGATAATTAATCGCCATCACTCGGCCCTCCTCAGTATCATCGACTTTTATGGAATTTCTTCTTGACAGGCTTCTCAAAAAAGTTCTTCCTGACATTCACATTACTGAATACTATTCTGGGAAGCCAAACTTTCCCTTTAACCCTGCTCTGCTTCATTTCATTTTATCTCTCTTTGAGAAAACAGAGAAAAATGGAATTGATAAACGTTTCTCTCTATCTGGATTACTCTATAGGCTCGAACCCCGTTAGAACTATCAATGCACCGCATTTGCATTTCAGGCTCAGTTCCACCAGTTGTTCATCTACAACTTTCGGTTCTTCTATGGTGAAAACTTTGTCGCTTTCGTCTTCCGGATCAATCCTTGCTCCGCAGTTTGGACAATCGAATTCTCCGTCGCCTTTTATCTTCCTCAGATCAATCTCGATTTCCTTTTGTTTCATGTTCATCACATTTACATCATTCGAACATTACGGAACATATAAACATTTCTGTCCCTCTGGTAGCACTGCCAATTTCATCGCAACATTTACATACTCCCGTTTCTTATCATTAATCAACGTGAAATTATATGACTGATCTCACTAGAAACGAAACTGTGGCGGATAGCAAAGGGCGGCACTTCCATTTTGTCAGTCTTGAAACCGATCAAGCGTCTGCCGACAAATTGATTGAAGAATTAAGTGACGCTGGCTTCCAAGCTGGCTCCACCGAAACTGCATTACATCAATTCGAAGTTTTCACCCAATTTTCATTGGCTGAAGAAATAATCTTCCGCATCGAAGAAAAATTCTGCAAAGTTTGCTCCGTTCGCTCCGCTCACAATAGTTGCGACAAGTGTCCTCACAAGAAACGCATTGACGATGCCAAGTGGAAAGAATCCCTCAAGTTGCACCGCCTCTTACAGCACGATCTGGCAAAACTTCGTGAAGAATTCCATGAGCAATGAAACATTTAAATATTCCATCATTGTTAATTCATTCATAACTCTAGCGAGAATGATGAATATGGGGAAGCATAGAAAGAAAGTTCCTAAACGTTTGTCTCCCAAAGTCTGGGTCAACAATGGCTTCGGCAACGGCTATTACATGTTTCGAAGAATTACCATGACCCCCGATTGCAGATTGGTCAGGATGTGCGAATCTAAAGATTCTACGGAGTTGTGGGAGCACCCAGTGAAACTGCCAAGTCTTGATTCCATGGGTCTCAAAAGATTAGAATCCGGAAGGGTTGTTCCAAAATGATTGTCGCCACTAAATACATCTGCCCATTATGCCACTTGCCCCTCAAAAATCTTGGTCCTAAACCTACGTGGATAAGTTTATCATCTGATGGTTTGCCAACAGATTCTTCTAATATGAAAAGTGAGGGCTTAGATTGCTCCCATTGTTTTAAATCCCTCCTCACATTCGAAAATGGTCTTTCATTCATATATGGGACTGATTCTGTGTGGCGAGAAGTCAAAATTGAACGCAAAGTTTTCTCCCGAGAACGGGGCCAAATCATCGGCGATTACATCTTACAGGAGTAATTTCATGCCAATCTATGAAGCATTGATATGCCCGCTTTGCCATACTTCGTTAAAAAATATTAGGAGAATACCAAGTGATGATTACAACTGTAGTGGCTTGCCCAATGACTGGCGCAACATGTCTCCAAGAGAATTTCATTGTTTTCATTGCCAAAGATATTTCCTTGTTTTGCCCGGCAATTTGCATTATACATATCATTTTGGAGTGTGGTCTCCAACATCCCTAGAAAAGAAAATCATAAAACGTGGAGGAACCATAATTGGCGAATACCAAATCCATTCTTGATTTGAGATGCCCCGTCTGCGGCAAGAAACTTGAATCCCACATTTACCAATATGATATGTTTGCCACCCACGGCTTGCCCAGTTTTCATGGAGATTTGCAGGGCTTCACTTGCTACCAAGATCATGACCGCCCGCGAGAATTTGTTGTTCACCCAAACGGCAGGTGGTATAAATGGACTGGTGGCACCGGTTGGCAAGAAATGCGTCCCCTGCACAAAATAGAGCAAAAACCAAGAAAATGTGGTACCCTCATCGGTGAACGTCTCTTCCAGCTCTAACACAACATTTATATATTCCATTTGTATTATGTTAATCTGCTGACAACGTGATGTAAATGAAAACCTTGAAGAAAGACGAAAAAACCGGCGAAAGATTCCTGGAAGAAACCGAGTTTCACGTCGATCCCATTCCTGAAGAAAAAGAAATTCCTTCGCCAGAAATTGATTCCAAAGAACAATCGCCTATTGTTTCCAAAGACAACTTTCCAGTTCAAGTCAAAAAGGCGAAACTTCCAGTGATGAATGATATTCGACCTTCGTTGCTAAGCGAAACGCAGTTGCTGGAAGAAATGCGTAAAGCCGGAGGCCAGAACTTGACCACAACCCAATTCGCAATTCTCATAACTCCCAAAGTGAGACGTTCTCAAGACCTGCCCGGCCACTGGAAGTGGGATCTTGCCCATTCGTACATCAGGAATCTCATGCGTAAATTGGCATCCCAAGGCCTCGTTACAGAACAAAGAGATACATCCACCACGCGGGTTAGGTACCTTTACAGCCTAAAATAGTTCCCAGAAAACTCCCTCAGAACAAGGGCCGGGAAGACTGACCAAGTTTGTAGCAAGTCTGGGTTTGCCAGTTTGCTCCCATGGGTAACCCATGATAAAAATTGGCTGCCGCTGAGAATGATGGAGTCTGGACAGAAGTTCCCGAATGCACCATGGGTTTATGTATGGGGCCGCAGCCAGTAGTTTGGCCTAGTTTAAAGCACCCAGAGTTCGGTTGCAAACTCTGGGATGCTCCCGAAGTGGGAGGAGCCTCAGCTTGTACACCACTTGCTGGGCTATAACCACCAATACCCAAAAAATGGTGCCGGGTAAAACTATGTAAAGGGTCCTAAACCCCTTTTTTCCATTTTTTGATTTTTGTTGACTGAATGAAGGTTCATCTATGAACGATGTCCTAGAACTCAAAAGAAAATGCTGTTCTGACGAATGTGGGAAAACATTCACCTGCCGCGGTGAATGCAATGATAATTGGCGAACAAAAAAAGCCGACGTCTGTTTCTGTCCCGGATGCCTGCATAACCATTACAAAATTCATCCGTTAACTGATAAAAATGTGTTCCTGTGCGAATCCCGAATGAATTTTTTCAAAACCAAACGCAAAAGAGGCGTCTTGATTGGACCAAGAATCTTCCAATAAAAGACATTGCAAGGAATGTAATAGAGACTTCGACTGTTTTCTGGACTGTGGGCTGAAAATTAGAATGTCTGATAAGGATTTTTGTTTCTGCCCAGACTGTTTCAAGAAAAATATTTGGATTACTCCTGTATGTATAGTTAGAAGCCCCAAAAAACGCGAAAGAGGAATCCTGATTGGACCCAGACTCATCCAACAATAGTGAATCTTTGGAGAAAACTTTGTTGCTTGAGCATCTTGAAGAATCCCTGTTCTTGTCCAATCTGGAAGAAATGTTTTTGGATGTCCTCGAACAAAGACTCTGGAGCGATTAACAATTTCATCCAATGCATCGAAACATTTTTATATTCCTCTGAGCATTATAGTCGTGCAGAAATTGCGACATCAAAAGAAGGAACTTGTATGAAGAACGCAAAGATTGGCCGTTACGGCGGAAGAATCTGCGAGTACGCATTGGAAGATGACGATGCTACTTATGCAGACCTGCTTGCTGTTGCAGGCGAAACCCTCAAAAAGGGCGAAACCCTGACAGTCAGCGGCGAAACTGTCCGAGCAAAGGACGTCTTCAATGATGAAGATCAAGTCATCATTGAAGCATCCACAACCGGCGCCTAAAAAGCGCCAAGCAATTCGTATTGACGCCGAGTTGCTTCTCCCCCCTCCTTTTTCTCATTTCATCAACTATAAACCTGAATCCATAGGTTAGAAAAATGGTGAAAGAATGAAAACCAAATTTGGAATATTCGAAGATTGCGGTTCTCCAACAAAACTCAAAGAGTACCTGACAGAGTTCTTCGACCGTGTCAAATCACCCAAGTACAACTCCGTCTTTATAGCATACCCGCATCAAGCCTACGAAGATGGTTACGCTGCACCAGAACCAGAAGACGACCAGCTTGAACTATACATATTCAGCTTGCCTTCCGGTACAGGCGCAAACACGCAACGCAAACCCACAATATACATTGATGGTAAAGCTTTCAACCTAGTTTCTGGCCAGCAAGATTTTCTGACCCCAACTTCGTTGACCCACAAAGAAGAACTTTTCGCCGACAACAATGAGCTATTGGCATTGGGAGACAAAAACAGAGTTTGGATAACATGCGATTTGTTCCACAAATTCTCAGAAGATGTCAATGCGGAGCATTTCATCAAACCCTGTCTTAAAGCCGTTGTCGACAAATTCATTAACCCGCCTTCAGCCGAAGAGCTTGAAGCCCGGCTTGCAGAAGCCTTGTCAAAAAATCTTCAAACAGTTGCAAAAGTCGCCCTCAAAGACTGCGAAAACCGATTGAAAGCACTGGAAAACGAGTTGCACGCCCAAGAAACTCGCCAGTCAAGCCTAATCCAAGATACCGCCAAAGAACGATCATACTATGACTACCTGAAATCCGCGAAAGAAATAGACGGGGCCTCAATAGTCGCCAAGATCAAGAAATATCCATACGTCACAAAGATCCTCTTCGAAAGAGGCACTCTTGCTGCCGAAACATCTCCCATCAACATAGGTCCCTTAGAGTTCGGCTCATGGAAATTCACATTGACTCCCACTCAACCTGTTCTAGTTCACGAAAAACAAGGCTCAGTAAGGCACCCTTATCAGTATGAAGACGGCCACTTCTGCATGGGCGGCTATCAAAAGAGATACGTTGACGCCATTTCACAGGGAAATCTTGATATTGCATTGGCCATCTGCCGCCAAGAAATAACGAATTATTCAACCGAAACTCGAATGGTCGACATCGAAGTTTTTCTCAAAGCCATTATGGGGAAGAAACTTGACAAGCTTTTCGAAGAAATCTCCAGCAAACACTTCACAGACTGTAAGACCGTCAGAATTTCAACAATAGAAGGTAAAACAGTGACATACATTGGCCTCAAAAGGTCAGACCAAGAAGTTCACACCGCTGAAAGAGCCGTGATTGAATATGACTAACCAAGTGTTCATAGCCCACGAGGCATTCCAAAAACTCTTTGCATACGCAGAAGCCTCCAAAAAGCTTTTCGACTCAGAAGTAGGCGGCTACCTCCTAGTCAAAGAACTTGAAGAAGGAGGCCTCCTAATCGAAGACGTTTTGTTGCCACCCCAAGAGGTTTCTGGTGGCTCGGTAGACGTTGTTAAAGGCGGCTCCAAAGTCGTCAAGTTCGAAGATTTACCAAAAGTCAAAGGCTGGTGGCATTCGCATCACAATATGTCCACATTTCACAGTAGTACCGACGACGATACCTTGACCGAGAAGTGGGACGGCGAAACATTAGGATCGTCAAACTATGGGCTTTCGCTTGTAGTGGCCTTCCCGCCCCGCAAAATGCTGTGCTACATGCAATACTATAAGCCCATCAAGCTCAAGAAATTGGAAATCGAGGTCGATGTTTTGACCCCCGAATCCCAAGAGTTGTACTCCAAATGCGTCAAAGACGTCCAAGAGCAAGTCAAAAAGAAGCAGTGGGGTTACACCAATTACAGAGATGAGCCAGAATGGGAATTCAGAGGAGGCTGCTGGATAAAAAAAGCAAATGCGGAGAAGAATTCCAAGACTCCTACTACAAGAGAATCTTTGACAACCTGTGACGAAGAAGATTTTGAGGGTTTAGTGTTCTCGGACGACACCGATGAAGACCTCGAAGAATCTGTCATGGATTACACAACACGGTTTTCCATTGCTGAAATGAAACAAAGCGGCATCTGGAACCCAGAACAATTCCCTGAAGTGCAGAAGCTTTTTGAAAAGGCCAAAGCCTACCGAGAACAACTCAAAAAGGATGAAAAGAAGTACAAAACCAAATGCAAATCTTCATTGGTAAAAAAGGACGAGCGCACATGTCCTCATCAGTCCTATAATGACAAAGGCCGCATAATCTGCTTTTTTCAAGGCAGAAACTTTGACTGCACACAATGTACTCACCGAGTCCCCGAAAAGAAGCCTTCTCCGCCTTCGCATCTTGAAAAACCTAAAGAAGAACAAAGTTCAATAGTTCCCATTTCATCTTCAAAATCAACTGAAACGAAGTGATGAAACATGGCTGAATTCATCCGCCAGCAATCGTTGATAGACCAAGCGAAGCTTTCAGAACTGAGGATCGCAATCGTTGGAACTGGAGCCATAGGCTCGTTCACAGCACTGGCGCTCACGAAAATGGGCGCCGCCCACCTTTCTTTGTGGGATAAAGACAATGTGGAAGTTCATAACATTTCCAATCAATTTTTCACTAAAGATTCTCTTGGAGTCCCAAAGGTCGTTGCAGTTCAAGCCGAATGCAAACGAATTTCTCCAAGCGAAATTGATGTCGAATTTTTCAACCAATTCTATAACGGGGAACCCCTTGATAAATATGATGTGGTCATCGCATTGACCGATAACATTGAGGGCAGAGCAGCCTGTTTTGAAGCCTCAAAGAAGTCTTCCAAAACTTCGTTATTTATAGATGGCCGAATGGGCGGCGAAACCTTCAGAACATTCGCATTTAACCCCAAGTCTGGACCCGAAGCCAAAGAATACTTCAAGGATTACATTGAAGGTGTCGAGAACGAAGTTTTACCGTGTACAGCCCGATCAATCATCTATAACGTCTTGATGGCCTCATCAATGATCACCTCCTTCGTCAAGAAATGGATATCGGGAGAGAAATTACCATTTCAACTGATCTTTAATTTCAAAGATTTCTCCCTTTCAAAAACAAAGATGGAGCCGTGATAACATGCCCACAGCAAAGCTTTGCCTTGAATGTGGAGGCCTAAAGTTTTCAATAGAGTATGAAGCAAGAGCCATAAAAAGTGTTACCACAGTTTATTCCATTGATGGGGCAGGATATCTCGATGCCGAGGACACCGAGCTCCTCCCCGAGTTCAGCTTCGACGATGATCCGGATGCGGAGGTCCGGCAGTGAACGCGCTTGTCAACCTCTTCTTTCCGTGGGTCTTTTTACCCAAAGGAGAGGATTTCCCTGGCTTCTCGCTGACGCCAGGACGAATCATTCCCTACAAGCACCAAGCGCCGCTCTATATGCAGGCCGTACCACGCGATCGGATCTGGTCGTTGGTCGAGGACACCGAACGCATCCAGGCGCTGCACAGCGGCATCG
>ERZ1292632.1445-Hain-H43-01um-R2-1445-length-22896-cov-10_pt1 | contig 20023 bp, 20 predicted proteins | sample MGYA00564407_ERZ1292632 | MGnify/ENA primary metagenome ERZ1292632 (study PRJEB36523, sample SAMEA6512637) | groundwater metagenome | collected 2019-01-08 | study: AquaDiva: Metagenomics assemblies of 32 groundwater samples | reverse complement strand
ACCCAAGCATTTCTATTGCTATTCCAGCTTACAACGAGGAAGAAAACCTCAGGTGGGTTGTAAAAGATACTTTAAAAAAACTTCCTATACACTTCAAGGATTTTGAAATTATTATCGTCGATGATGGTTCAACAGATAAAACAGGAGAGATTGCAGAAAAACTTGCAAAAAGTAATAAAAATATAAGAGTTATTCACCAAACAAACTGCGGTTATAGCAAAGCAATGCTTACTGGAATCAAAGCCGCCCAAAAAGAATTCGTCGCCTACATGCCCGCTGACGGTCAATTTCTTGTTTCCGATATGAGGCACTGTTTCGAAGCAATAAAAGGTAATGACTTGATTTTAGGCTATAGAGGAGGAAGACCTGATTACACCACCCGACGGGTTATTTTCTCCTATGTATATCTCCTTCTGCTACTCATTCTTTTTGATATTAAATATATGGATGTCGGATGGGTAAACATCTGGAAAACAAAAGAGGTACAAAAATTAAAAGTCACCGCGGCGGGAGGAATTTTTATCTTAACGGAAATACTCGTCAGATTTAAGAAAAAGGGGCTAAAAATCACTGAGGCACCTTCTTACTACCGCCCGCGAAAAACAGGGGAAGCCAAAAACGCAAAATTCAAAGTTGCCTTCCTAACTTTTCTAAATGCAATAAAACTAAAATGGGAAATACTTACAGATAAAGTTTAGCGCTAAAATTTAAAGCTGTATGGAAATAGAAAACCGTTATCAATTAACCGATTATTTGACTCTACAAAGATTCTTAAGAAAAGAGAAACTTTTACCTGGGCAAGCTCAAATAGGATATGTTGTGGGAGAAACAAGCGATAATGAACCGGCATCGCTTGAACGAGCATTTAATCTGTTAAAACAAGGCGTTATCGAAAAAATCGCTATTCCCGATCCTCTACCTCCATACAATTACGGCTACCCCGGCCCGAATTATTGCAGACAAATATTACTGGATGTCGGTACACGAGAAAATCAAATTTTGACGATCTCTCCTGAGACACACTCTCCCGGCATGAACACCCAAACAGAGCTGGCCATGGTAGCAAAATTTATCAAAAAAACCGAATATAAGAGTGGCTTAATAATAATCGCCCCCTGGTTTCATATATTGAGATCGTATATAACCGCATTATCAGAACTTAAAAATGTCGGCTTAGACACAAAGGTTTTTATATCAAGTGTCCCGCTAACCCCGTACGAAACAGTTAAACATTCTCAGGGTGTCCAAGAAGGAAGCAGGAGAAATATTTTTAATAAAGAAATTGCAAAATGTAAATCATATAAGAATCTTGTGCCCGTTGAGGAGGCTCTGGAAATTTACAAAATACATCGTAATAAAGATTCCGATTGACAACTTCGCCAATTTAAGGCATATTATGCTGAATAATAATATGGCCATTAAAGTTACACACTTAAAACCGGAGTTTGTGGATTTCCGGGGGGCAATCACCAGATTAATAAATGAGCCCAAAATTAAAATCCGGGCAATACTTCTAATCACTCACAAAAAAAAGACAATTCGAGGAAATCATTATCACAAAAAAGATTCTCATTGGGTCTACTGCTTAACCGGAAAATTCCGTTATTACGAAAAAGACATGACCAAAAAGAATGCCAAAACTTCCTCGATAATTCTCAAGCCGGGAGATTTAGTTTATTCCAAGCCCCATATCGCCCACGCGATGGAGGCAATTGAAAATACAATCTTTTTGGCCATTACTACCGAAAAAAGAGACCAAAAGGCTTACGAAAAAGACACGGTTAGACTCGATATTATCGGCAAAAAAGAATGAAGGATTATGTTAAAGCATCTTCCTGCCGGATTTGTAAAAGTAAAAATTTAAAAAGAGTTTTGAATTTGGGGGCAACTCCTCCTGCCAATTCTTTTTTGAAAAAATCCGAACTTAAAAAGAGAGAGCCCTTCTTTCCTCTCCAGTTAACTTTTTGCAACAAATGCAAACTAATTCAATTAGGACACATTGTTTCCCCCGAACTCCTTTTTAAAAAATATTTATATGTTTCCTCTACCTCGCCTGTATTTGTCAAACATTTTGAAGATTATGCATCAAGTATTTACAAAAAATTTCGTTTAAGAAAAAAGTCCCTTGTCGTTGATATCGGCAGTAACGATGGAATTTTACTAAAACCATTCAAAAAGCTGGGGGTGAAAGTCTTGGGAGTCGATCCGGCAGAAGAAATTGCCAAAAAGGCGACTCAGGAAGGTTTAACCACACTGCCCTATTTTTTGAACCAAAAGGTAGCCCTGGAAATTGTGAGTAAATATAAAAACGCAGACGTCATTTGTGCCAACAACGTCTTTGCCCACGTAAACGATCTGGACGAACTAACCAAGGCTGTCAAAATTATTTTAAAACCAAACGGTGTCTTTATCATTGAAGCGCCATATTTAATCGACTTTCTTGAAAAAAATTTCTTTGACCTTGTTTACCATGAACATCTCTCCTATCTTGCCATAAAACCTCTGGATTTTTTCTTTAAAATACACGGTATGAGAATTTTTGATGTTATTAGAACTTCATCACATGGCGGCTCAATTAGAATCTTTGTCAAAAAGAACGGCGGAAAAAATAAAATTCTTTCATCAGTTAAAAAATTTATTAATGAGGAGGCACTTAAAGGCTTAGGAAAGGAAAAAACTTATCTTGACTTTTCAAATAAAATTCAACGAAATAAAAGGGACTTACTTGCGCTTTTGGCAAAAATCAAATCTGAAGGAAAGAAAATTGTCGGCTATGGCGCTCCGGCCAAAGGAAATACGCTTCTTAACTATTTTGGGATTAATACAAAAACGCTGGATTACATTATTGACGACAGCCCTTTAAAGCAAGGGCTTTTTACGCCAGGAACACACATTCCTGTCTATTCATCTGACAGATTAAATAAAGACCCCAAACCGGATTATATTTTTATCCTTGCCTGGAACTTTGCCCAACCGATTATGGAAAAACTTGCGTCATTCAACGAACAAGGTGGTAAATTCATCGTTCCGGTTCCTACCCCGGAAATAGTTCAGGACAAAAGATTTATTTCCAAATCAATAGTCGATGAAGACATAGATAACATCATCAAAGGCCTTGGTAAAGACGCCCAAAAACTATCCGGAAAAACAGTTTTAATATCAGGCGGATCTGGTTTTCTGGGAAGCTATATCAACCACACCATTAACAGGCTTAATGAAAGAGTGCTGAAAGAAAAATGCAGAATTATCTCGATCGATAATTACATTACCGGCAGTGAAAAAAGAAGTTTTCTGGGAGCTATTGAAAGCAAATACTTTGAATTTATTTTTCAGGATGTAAGAATCCCGATGTTAATCAGAGAAAAGGTTGATTATGTTATTCACGCCGCGGGACTGGCTTCCCCATATTACTATCAAAAATATCCCCTGGAAACTATTGAAAGCGCCGTCGTCGGAGCAAAAAACCTGCTTGAAATCGCACGAACCAAAAACAGTAAAGGGTTTTTGTTTTTTTCTTCAAGCGAAATCTACGGTGATCCGGATTCTAAACATGTCCCAACCCCCGAAACCTACGCCGGACATGTTTCTTCAGTCGGCCCTAGAGCCTGCTACGACGAATCAAAAAGACTGGCTGAAACCTTATGTCTTGTCTATCATAATCTCTTTAATGTTCCTATCAAAATAATCAGGCCGTTTAACGTCTATGGCCCCGGAATGAAAATTAACGATTACCGCGTCATTCCAACATTTTTATATAAAGGCTTAACCGGTCAACCCTTACCAGTTCACGGCAGGGGAACTCAAACCAGAACCTTTTGCTACGTCAGCGACGCCGTCATTGGCTTTCTTAAGGTTCTATTATCCGGAACTCCCGGAGAAGTTTATAATGTCGGAAATAATAAACCCGAGGTTACCATGTATGAATTGGCAAAAATTCTAACTGGAATAATTAAAGGTAATTCCAAAATAGAAATTATTGATTATCCTAAAACATATCCTGCTGGCGAGCCGCAGAGAAGATGTCCCGATTTAACCAAAATAACTAAAGAGTTAGGATATACTCCCAAGGTAAGTTTAGAAGAAGGCCTTGAAAGATCAGTAGATTGGTTCAGATCAGAACACAAACTGTATAATGGATAAGTACCGTGCCAAATAAATCAACCACTTTAGCCCTCATTGGAATCGGCAAATGGGGAAAAAACTACCTAGAGTCATGTAAGGGTCTTCCGGGAATCGACATCGGCTATATTTTACAAAAAAGCCAAAAAAGTGTAAGCCTAACATCTTTATTGAAAAAAAGCGATATTGACGGATTTATCATCGCTTCTCCCACCTCAACCCATTATAAAATCGCAAAAAAACTAATAGCAAACAATAAAAACGTTCTGATAGAAAAACCGGTAACCGACTCATATAAATCCACAAAAATTTTGTATGATTTGTCAAAAAAACACCCGAAATCAATTGTGATGGCAGGACATATCCAGCTTTATGATCCCGCCTATCGGCAAATTAAAAAAAACATAAAATATATCGGTAAGATTAAAAGCTTGGAATATATAGGCCTCAAAAGTCCCAAAAGAAACGATGTTTCGGTATTTTGGGATTGGGGGGTACACCCAATTTATCTTTTTACGGACATTCTGGGCGGGAGAATTAAACTAAAATCAATAAAACCAATAAAACCGGATGGTGCGGAAATCACAGTTACCTGCAAGGACAAGGTTGAGGGAAAGATAAAAATCGCCTGGACATATCCGGTTAAAAAAAGAGCTTTTATCGTTCATGGAGAAAAAGGTAATCTTACTTTAAAGTCCGGCAAAAAAAGAAGGCTTACCCCCCTTCAGAATGAAATTCTGACCTTTGTTGATTGTCTAAAAAACAAAACCCAACCTCCATCGGACCTTAAGCAGGCCTTGGTCGTCGCCAAATTCATCTCAAACATCAGCGCAATGGTTAAATTTTCGAAGCAATAAGAAACAGTGTATGTATTCCCGTTTTCTTTGAAAACTCTTGATCATCTTTCCTCTCCAGAAACTTGTTTACTACCAGCGGCTTTTTCAATATCCATTTCATTAAATAGTGCCATATAAGATTTACTGAAGACCACAACCCTCCTCTTATTTCAAATTTCTCAACTTTGAAACTCGCCTTTCTTAGAAGAGATTTTAAAAACGATCTCTGGTAATGTCTGTGGCCAAAATACCAAGCCGGGTCCAACAAGTTCGTCAAGATATGGTTGTTTGGTGTAGATAAAACAAGCTTTCCGTGTTGTTTCAAAATCCTATTTGCCTCTTCTAGAGCATTATGTTCCTCATCCTTGGGCACATGCTCTAAAACATCAAACATAATTACAATGTCGGCCACAGCATCAGAAAGCGGAATCTTGTCAGCCGATGTTTTAACAAAATGTGCTTTACTAACCCTTTTTTGCGCATAGGTAACCGCACCGGCATCCGGTTCTACACCGACAAGCTTTTTGGGATTAGATTTTAATAATTCCTTTTCAAGCCAACCGATAGAGGAACCGATATCAACAATATACTTGCCTTTAATACCCAACGAAGTTAGAGTCTCCAAACATACTCTTACCCTTCCCTTAATGGCAACTTTGGGAAAATAATTCTGTTTCATTTAAAGTTGGCTTCAACTTTTAAAAAATGCAGAAAAAGTTCAACAATATTTACTTTATGCATAATTTTTTCAAAGATTTCTTTGTCTGAAACTTTTCTCAACTTTTGTGTCACCCTTCTTTTCCTGATATTTGTAGCAACATGAACCAAATTCCATTTTAGGGCGTTAAAAACCATCGCTGCTTTATCCCACCTGAATTTTGCCAAATAGTAAAAGCCCAAACCAAAAATCAGGAAAACGTGCGGGAGCCAAATAATAAATAAACTGAGTGTGCTAAAATTTCTAAAATAAGCAGCTATTGAATTTTTTAAAGAGTTGTAGTTTATCCCTATTTGAGACATTCTTTTGCTGGTATATCCCAATTTGTGGTAAATAAAAGTTCCCGGCCAATAAATCACTTTATAACCGGCAAGCCAAACCCTATGACAAAAGTCTGAATCTTCAAAATATGACACAAAGTCGTCATCAAACAGCCCTCCAGCCTTAAGAATAACCTCTCTTCTTGTAAGTAGACATGCCCCTTTCGCCGAGAAAATAACCCTTTCTTTATCAAACTCTCGCCTATCCTTCTCCATAAATCCCCAATGTTCCAAAAAGCCGGTTCTGGTAAGAAAGGTCCCCGCATTATCAAGATATTGAGGCTTATCCATCAGTTTTATTTTTGGCTGCATCACGCCGATAGCTTTATCTTTCTCCATTCGCCCAACCATTTTTGTAAGAAAATCTTTGGGAACTTTCGTGTCGTTATTAAGAAGAAGGACATATTCGCCCGCAGCCTTTTTCCAGCCTTGATTATTCGCCGGGGCAAAACCAACGTTGTTCTTGTTTTTTATCAAAACATATCTTTTGCAAGGAAGTTTATGAGTTCGGGGCAATTCTTCACTTCTGTCAGTAGAACCATTATCAACAACTATCAACTCCCACCGTGGCCAGTCAAGGTTTTTTAGAGTTTTCAAACAATCAGTAAAAACCTTTCCCCCATTCCAATTTACAATAATTACAGAGACAAGCGGTTTTTTCATTTTTTTAGAGTTAAAATTCCACAAATAAATCCTAAGAGGGCAGCAGACATTTCCAATATTCTAACAAATATAAACATCGAGGCAATAAAGGGCTTTTGTAAAAACTTTTTCCAATTTCTGAAATACGCCGGTCTTAAGATCATATTCCCTTGCGTCCAAATTAAACCAGGATGTTTTTTTACATATCTGACGCTTTCTTTGGCATAGTAAAATCTTTTTGTTATCAGTTTTGCCAAAGTCAAATTTTCTTCGTGGTGAAGTATCCACTCCTTTGCCCAACCAATAGAATTTCTTCCATACCTATCCATTATCCTCTTAGGCAAGTCGTAATCCTCTGTCCCGGTAAGGTAAAGATCGTATCCGCCTAACTCATCAAACACCTCCTTTTCAAAAAATCTCGCCACTTCAATATCCAAATTCCCCATGTACATTTCTCTCTCGAACTTTCTAATGCTTGCCAAAAGACCACTACCCTGGGTTTTTTCAGGAACGATTAATGCTTTATGATCACGGATATTTTCAACACAGCTTTCAACTACGCCGGAAGTAAGCTCCATATCGGCATCAACTATTAAAACATATCTTCCTCTCGCTTTTTCAACCCCCAGATTTCTCTGTGCAGATCTCTCCGGTCCTTTATTGTAGACTCGTTTTGTAAATCTTTTTGCTATCTCAACTGTTTTATCCGTGGAATTATTATCGACTACAATTATCTCGATAGCCTTGTAAGTTTGAAGTTTCAGGCTTACTAAGGCTCTCTCAATATTTTTTTCTTCATTCTTAGTGGTAATAATAACCGAAACACGAGGCATGGCTAATTCTACACCCATTAACCCATTTACTGCTATACTACGAGTGTGAAAATTATCAAAAGATTCTTGTTAAAACTTTACAAGGGTGCGGAGAAGCACAAAGAAATAAGTATCAGAAAAGAATTGGATAGACTTCCCCCAAATGGAGTTTTTCTCGATATCGGATGTTGGGACGGCAGAAAGACTTTATGGTGGGCTAAAGCAGCCAGGACAAAAAAAGTTCTGGGAATAGAAATGGTTGAACACGCTGCCAAGCGCGCCAAAAATAAAAACATTGAAGTCTTTGTTACAGACATCGATAAGGAAAAATGGCCAATTAGAGATAATTCCGTAGACTGCGTTTTTTCCAATCTTTTAATTGAACACCTAGGCAATATCGATTGCTTTATCTCAGAATCTTACCGCGTCCTTAGAAAGGGTGGGTTTACCATAGTATCAACCAACAACCTATCAAGCTGGCATAACATTGCGAGCCTTTTGCTTGGGTGGGCACCATTTGACATGGCAAATTCTTCATCTACTCTTAGATTAATAGGAAATCCGCTCACTAATCAGAAAAACGATTCATTCTTCGGCGAGTCCTGGTGCCACAAATGTATTTATACAATAAGGTGGCTAAAAGAATGGTATGAGCTGTACGGATTCAGACTTGAAAGAGTTAGGGGATCCGGTTATTATCCCCTACCGGCATTTATCGGAAATATTGATAAAACCCACTCGGCATTTATCATTCTAGTCTTTAAGAAGGTATAATAACGTCATGAGCACAAAAATATCTTTTGTCATACCGGCAAAAGACGAGGAAAAATCAATTGAACAGCTTTACGAAGAAATAATATCAAGTGTACTACCTATAACAAAAGATATAGAAATAATCTTCATCGACGATGGGTCAAAAGATGGAACCTTCGACACTATGTCAAGTCTCGCCAGAAGAGATGAAAGAGTAAAAGTCATTAAACTTAGAGGCAATTTCGGAAAATCAATTGCCCTTACGGTTGGCTTCGAAAACTCTTGCGGTAAAATCATAATCACTCTGGATGGCGATCTTCAAGACGATCCAAAAGAAATTCCCAAGTTCATCAAAAAAATTGAAGAGGGCTACGATCTTGTCTCCGGCTGGAAAAAGAAACGCAAGGATCCAATCACTAAAACAATTCCTTCAACAGTCGTCAACTTTCTAACAACGGCCATGTCGGGCTTAAAAATCCATGACGTTAACTGCGGCTTTAAAGCATATAAAAGAAGCGTCGTTGAAAACTTGCATCTCTATGGTGATCTTTATCGCTTTATACCAATCTTGGCCAGCCGTCAAAATTTCAAAATCGCCGAGATCGCTATCGACCACCGTAAAAGAAAATTTGGCAAATCAAAGTACGGTTTCAGTCGCTTAATAAGCGGGTGGCTCGATCTCCTAACGCTATTTTTTATCATTCGCTATCTAAGAAGGCCTGGACACTTTTTCGGTACTTTTGGTCTATTTTCTCTATCAATTGGTTTTGTTATCGGCCTCTATATTATTTATCTCAAAATAACTACCGGAGGAATTGCCTACCGTCAACCTCTCCTTTCCTTAGGAATCTTACTTATCATCCTTGGAGTTCAGCTTTTGACAACCGGGCTTTTTGCCGAGATGATAATCTTCTTTCAGAAAAAGGAGGATCATCAAAAGTTCATTGTCGAAAGAATCAACTTCGGGAAATATCCATCTTAAACTTCCGTGAAAATTAAAAACAAAACAAATTTCCGCGATTCAAGAAAATCTCCTTTTGAATATTTTAAATGGAGAATAGAAAGAACGAGACCTGTTATCGCAAGACTTAAAAAGGTAAGTTCGCTCAAAGGATCGAATATTCTTGATATCGGTTGTGGTTATGGCGCGTTAAGCTACATTCTTACCAAAGAGGGTGCAAGATGCACCGGAACGGAAACTGATAAGAATGCTCTTTCCCTTGCAAAAAGATTTTCAAGCACAATTTTAAAGAAAAACAGACCTAGATTTCTTCGGGTAAGAGGAAAACTCCTTCCTTTTAAAAACAATTCCTTCGATGTGGTTATCCTCTTTGACGTTATAGAGCATGTAGAAAAGCCTTCTATCATGCTTAAGGAATCTCAGAGGGTTCTAAAGAAAAACGGCATTCTTTATGTAGAGTTTACTCCATACTATTCTCTGGTAGGACATCATCTCTATGATTACGCAAAGTGGCCTATTCACATACTCCCCAAAAAAATGATAAAAAAGATTGTATTATCAAAAAAAACAAACGACTTTTTCTCAAACAAAGACGCCTGGGCACAGTTTGTGTCTCTTAATAAACTTAAAATTTCAAACTTTCAAAAGATGGTTTCAAAACTCCATAAAATAGAAGAGCACTTCAAAGTTAAGTATCCAGGTGTCTTTGAAATCAATCTGTCTTTTTTAAACCATTTGGGAAGATTTAAAGATTGCTTCACTTTCAGCTTCGAAGGGCTTTACCGAAAAGCATAGAACATGACCCCTACTCAAAAACATTTCCCTCTAAGATTAGCGGAGTTTTTCTAGTTGCGAATTGAGAATTAAAATAGCCTTTTGCACTAAAGGTTTTTGGAGATCATCAACCTTCACCAAAATCACTTCAAGGAGAGACAGTTGATTTTCAAAAGTTTCCACATTTACCCCTTTTATTAGATTTTCTTCATAAGCTTTCAAGGTTTTGGCGGCATTATCGTAATCCTTTTTAACCAAAACCAGTTTTTCGAACTCTACCAGTCTCTTGGTCGAGAGAAAGGAAAAATATTCCGCTTTTTTGCTGTCGCTAATAATGAAAAGGCCACGCACTTGTTCCTTTAAAAGTTTCAGAGAATATAAAGAATCTCCCTGAACCTTGCCTGCAACAACTGGCCAGAAAATTTCATAAGAATTAACATCTACAGGTCTAGGTGAAACCTGTGGAACTGCAGCCGAAACTTTTCCAATAAATAACAGAATTAAAAAAATAGGCAAAAAAGCAAATAATATACTTTTAAAAAGTCTCATCTCTTCCACTATACACACCTGAAGACTACTGGTCAAGGTTCGAAAAATGATAAACAGAAACAACTTTTGTGTTATTCAAACACGACTTATTTGAATCTATTTCAATTTTGATAAATCTGGCTTCATCGGCTAGAAAAGGAAAATATAAACTACCATTCCTCGGTTGATCCCCAAGAACCGAAACAACTCCGCTCGGTATCGGTTCGGAAGAAACACTCCAGTTTTCGGTATCTACTGAAGTCATTACCTTTCCACTTAAGGCCTCATTACAGTCACCACGACTATATTGAAGTTTTAAATAGGACAGATGATATCTTTTCCCAAGGTCAATTAAAATTCCATTATTTACACCGTTCCACACAACCCCCTCTATACTTTCCTGTTTCTTATATGCATCTTTTACATAATTTTGATCATTCTTCCAAACTTTGACTACAGATACTCCGTCTACACCGCTTTCATAAACCGGCTCCACCATGTTTTCCAAGTAGGCATCATAATAAGAACGTGTAGACGTCCCATCATAAGTCAAGGTAATCGCATACTCTCCATTTCTCAAAAAACCGCTTCTATTGGTGTTGCTAAAGGAAATATCGGGCCTTATCCACACTAAAGGGGCATTTGGCATAAGTTCATAAGCATAAACCAGCTTAGAACCGGACTCGGCATGATCATTAATCCATTCAAAACCCTGGCGGTAGGCTCCACCAAAAGTATTGCCCCACGAAGTTATATTTTTTTCTTTTGCCCCCTTAAGTCCTCCTACCAAAACATTAAAAAAAACATTCTCGTTGGGATGTATTCTAATTAGAGTAGTAAACAAAGACAATAAACCAAAAAGAATTAGGAAATACCCCAAACTTTTAATTTTTATTCTTTGGATGATGTAGCCGGCACCTATCCCGGCAATTGCCGCCATGAAGGGGATATACTCCATTATCTGCCTTATTCCACCATATATATTTGCGCCAGGTAAAACAACCCGAACAACAGGAACGGCAAATCCCAAAATCAAAATGAACCCCAGAAGTTTTTTGTCTTTCCTGAAACTGGTTACAATTTTAATCAAACCCACTAGAAAGAGAGATAGAATTACAAGAGGGGTGGTTATAGCTATCCAAATTAAAGGATAAGTATTTATTCCGAGAGAACTTGAAGTACCAATGCCTTTATAAAAGCCAAACACTTTTTGCGTCCCTTCTACCATGTCCTGCCATAAAAAGGGCCAGGTTCCGTAAAAAATCGCAATCCCGATTAAGGCCGCAAGCAAACTTACCAAAAGCATTTTAAGGTTTTCTTTTCGAAATATTTTTCCCTTCAGATACATAAGAAGCCATGGAACAATTATGAATACCGCAAAAAGAACATTAAATTTTGTTCCCAGGGCTAACCCCGCAAAAATGCCGGATGCCAAAATCCACTTCCACTTTTTTTGAGTAAAACCCCGATAAAAACTATAAACAAAAAAGAAAAAATAGGCAGCTTCAGGAACATCCTTTTCGGTGTTAAAATGAGACTCCGCCCAGAAAAGCGGATAGAGAGCCAAGGATGCTGCCGCAATTAGTCCCGAAAATCCGCCGTAAATACCGCCAATCCAGTAATATACAACTCCGACTAAAATTGCTGCCAAAAGGATTCCATAAACTCTGTAGGAATCTACATCATTGACAATCTTGAGGTGTCCGAACAGTACTCTGTTAAAAATCGATGAAAGGATATCGCTTATAGGCGGATGCCCATCCCCATCTATCTGCATGTACCAATCAAAATTAAAAGCATCATGCTGATAAAAACTCCTTGCAGGAGATTTTGACTCTCGGATACTCTTGGGGGGAAATATATCTCCAGGATCTTGCCAGTACATCTGATAATGGGGGAGCTCCGAAAAATCTTTCTTTCCCGTTAAAAAGTAACGTAGATAAACCTGACCTCTAGGCAAGTGATTAATTGTATCCCAATTTATTCCATAATGAGGAAGTGTTAATACACCAACAATAAAAAACAAAAAAAACAGAAGGAAAGCAATTTTTAATCTCATTTCAAAACCCCTATCTTTTTGAATTCTTCTCTAATCTCATCCCTACCTATACTGTTTGCAAGTTTCTCGATCTTTCGTAAAAAAATCGGAAGCTTTTTAATGTCAAATCCAGAGCTTTTTGAAATAAAAATCTTTCCCTCTTTTGTCGCACTCAACTTTTCCTTTTCGCTAAAAATTTCCTCGCTGATCTTCTCACCCGGTCTTTTACCAATAAACTCAATAGCAATATCCTTCCCGGGAATAAAACCAGAAAGCCTAATCATTACTTCGGCAAGATCTAAAATCTTTACGGGCTGACCCATATCAAGGACAAAAAGTTCCCCACCACAACCTATAGACGCCGCTTTTAAAATTAACTGGGCTGCTTCAGGAATTGTCATAAAATATCTTGTCATTTTCCTATCCGTAATGGTAACCGGACCACCTTCCTCAATTTGTTTTCTAAAAATCGGAATAACGCTTCCGTAACTGTCGAGCACATTCCCGAATCTAACTGCGATAAATTTTGTTTTTTGCGAATTCAACACTTTTCCTATTCCCTCTGTAACAAGTTTTGTTGCTCCCATCACATTCACAGGATTTGCAGCTTTATCAGTTGAAACAAGAACAAACCTCTCTACTCCAAAGCTCTTTGCACTTTTCGCAACATTTAGCGTTCCAAGAATATTATTTTTAACGGCTTCCTCTGGAAATTCCTCCATTAAGGGTACATGTTTATAGGCCGCAGCATGAAAAACAAAATGAGGTTTGAACGAAGAAAAAATGTTATCAACTTTTTCCCTATCTCTAATACTAGCTATCACATAATCAACGTTCAGTTCCGGAAAATCCTTTGTCAGTTCCGATTGCAGATCAAATATCCCATTTTCCCACCAATCTAGAAGGATCAAGCGGGCGGGTTTATATGCGGCGATCTGACGCGAAAGCTCTGACCCAATTGATCCGGCCGCACCGGTAATTAACACTCTCTTCTCCCGAAAAAATCCTTTTAACCCCTTGATGTCGGATTTTACTACAGGACGGCCCAAAAGATCTTCTACTCTAACTTTGCGTAAAGATTCCAGTTTGGCCTTACCTTCGATTATTTCTTTTACCCTAGGAACAATTTTAAAACCTATCTTCGCTTCGCTGCAAAGTCGAACATATTCTTTAATATTTTCTCCCCGTGCCGAAGGAATAGCAATTATTACTTCGTCAACATTAAATTGACTAATAATCTTTTTGATTTCTTCACCCTTACCTAAAACCTTAACCCCATAGATTATTTTTCCAGCCTTTGTGGGATCATCATCAATAAAACCAATAGCTTCTAGTCCAATTTTAGGTTCATTTTTTATTTCTCTAACAACATCTTTCCCTGCTACTCCCGCACCGACTACCAATATTTTTTTCATGTTATTTCACTCAGAAATTTTCTCACAGACACCTCTTGCGAAAAATCCCTTCTCAACTTTAAAAAACCACTAGCTTTTCTTTCTTTTTTTACACCTTCCTCCAAAAAATCTTCTAATCTTCGCGTCAGGGAACAAACATTTCCCCTTTTAAATACCCAACCGATATTATACTTTTTTATTATATATGAGCAATCTCCTACGTCAGAGGCTATAACCGGCAAATCAAATTGAGCAGCCTCAAGTAAAACCAGGGGAAGACTCTCGCTTCTTGAAGGAATAATCAGACAATTGCATGCTTTCATAAATTTAACAACTTTTTCTTCATCTGCCCAGTTGTGAAACTTAACAAAATTATTCGATTTCAAATTTTTCATAAGCTTACCTCCTCCCAAAACGTCAAGCTTCCATCTGCCAAAGTATTTTTTGTCAACTTTAGAAAGGGCGTTAAGCAATATATCAATCCCTTTCACTCTCTCAAGTCGCCCAACATAAAGAAATTTGACGATGCCATTTTGGCTTTTCCTTATAATCCGACTGCCGTGCATTTTTGTAACAGCAGGTAAAAATGTGCATTTTTTACCAACGAGAGCTTCGACCTTAACTTTCAAAAATAAACTATTTGCAAAAACATGGTCTGCATTTTTTAGCACAGATTTTATAATTTGCTTCAAGACCGGAATCCTTGCATAAAAATTAATATCAGAACCCAAGCACCAAACCGCATAAGGAATATGAATGGCTTTCTTAACACCTAATGCAAAAACCCCTGAAGGGATTGCCCAAGCAGCCAGGCAGTAATCAAGTTTGTTTTTGATGGCAAAGTCAACTGCCTCCTTTCTCCCTCTAATTACCAATTTAACAAACCTTAACAGAGATAAAGGGGAAAATAAATGCCAGCTTCCTAATTTATCATTCAGTCTTGGTTTATAGACATAAACCTCACGTTTCTTTCCAAGCTCTGTTGCGAAATCTCGCAAAAATACACCCGCGTCTTTTCTGTCATCTTCATTTTCCGGAAAATTATGTGTCAGTATACCTATTTTCATAGTTTAAATTTATGCCTTGGTCTCCATAATAACAGTTTAGAAGCTTTTCTATTGTCCCCCCTCCAATACCCCCCCTCATCCCCTTCTTTCTTATATATCTTTTTTGTCTTCTTCTTAAATTTTTCCTCAATAATTTCAACTAGATTATTTATACTTACTGCTTCCCCAGAACAAATATTAAAAACTCCTATTGGTTTGTCTTTATCCCCCATCACAATCAAAGCATCCAATACATCATCAACATAGATAAAATCTCTTGTTTGTTCACCACTTCCGGAAATTTCAATACCTTTCCTATTACTTATTCTTTCAATAAATGTGGATACGACCGAATGCTTGAAGGGGGGCATTCCCGGACCATAGATATTTGAGATTCTTGCTATCGCAACCCTCATCCCAAACACTTTTGAATAAAATAAACACAACTTTTCCCCAACTAGTTTTGTAAAACCATAAATATTTCGGGGAAACGTCGCAAACCTTTCATCAACAACCTCTCCCAATAACGGCGTTTTGTAAACTGCAAAACTGGAAGCAAAAACAACTTTCGAGGTAGACGCATACCTTCTCGCCGCTTCTAAAACTCCCCACGTCCCTAAAATATTGGTCTTTAATATTCCTGGGTCTTTCGGATCATTAACTGCAGCCAAGTGATAGATAACACTCGAGCCTTCCATTAATTCCCGAAGAGTTTTGGGTCTAAAAATGGAGTTCCTTTTAAAATTGAAAATTGCTACCTCGACACCCCGTTCATCTTTAAGCTTAGCGACAAGATTCTTCCCTACAAATCCGCTCGCCCCTGTAATTGTAACCTTTCTCATATCCGCAAGCATTATTTTAAACTAAATTGTATAATTTCATAAGATGAATACTTATTATTCAGACATCAGGCCACAAATGCATGATTTTTCATCCAGAAAATTAAAGGGCGCGAGAATAGTAAAAGCACTGGAAAACTTTATAGGTAATAATAAATTGAAAAAACTTAAGGTTTTGGATGTGGGATCATCGACAGGAATAATAGACTCTGTTTTGGCTATGAAATTTGGAGAGGTGTGGGGAATAGATATCGATAAAAAAGGAATAAATTTCGCCCAGAAAAATTTCAGATATAAAAATTTACACTTTAAAATCGGTAGCGCTCTTAAACTGGAATTTGATAACAATACGTTTGATGTGGTAATTTGCTCTCATGTTTATGAGCATGTCGCAAACCCGAAGAAATTATTTGACGAAATTTATAGAGTTTTACAACCGGGAGGTGTTTGCTACCTTGCTGCCATAAACGCGCTCTGGCCTATCGAACCCCATCATAATCTTCCATTTTTGTCGTGGCTCCCAAAAAATTTAGGAAATTTTTATGTAAAGGTTTTTGGGAAAGCAAAAAAGTATTACGAGAACCCAATGTTTTATTGTCAGCTGAAAAATCTCGTTAAAAAGTTCAAAATTACGGATTATACAGTCAAAATATTAACCAGTCCAAAGGAGTTTGGCTACCAGAATCCCCCCATTCCAAAATTCTTGGCAAATTATTTAAAATATTTGATGCCGACTTTTTTCTGGTTATTAACCAAAAATGAATAAGGGAATTTTTTGCATATCAATTGACCATGAGCTTCTTTGGGGTAGAAAAGACTTAAATATCAAGCCCTTTATTGCCTCCATCATTAAAGAAAGGAAAATAATAAAGAAAATACTTAATCTGTTTAAAAAGTATGACATACCAGCAACTTGGGCAGTGGTGGGTAAAATTTCAGAACAGGGAAATCCTTTATGGCACGCCCCCGACACAATAGAAGAGATCAAAAAAGTTAAGCATCAAGAAATTGCTTCACACTCATACAGCCACGAAATATTTACGGAAATAGATAGAAACACCGCGGAACGAGAAATAATAAAAAGTAAGGCCAAATCATTTATATTTCCCAGAAATAAAATTGCCTTTTTAGATTTACTTAAAAAACATCATTTTTGGACATATCGAGGATCTGATAAAAATGTATTTGAGTTGCTTCTCCCAAAGTCTCCACCAGTTTATGAGACAAAATTTAAGAATGGTTTAATAAACATACCCGGTTCACTGTATTTTGTTTCCGGAAGGGGTATAAGAAAATTTATTCCCAAAAGATTGAGATTTATAAAAGCCAAATTGGGAATAGACATTGCAATTAAGAAAAACCAAGTCTTCCATCTTTGGTTTCATCCAATTGATTTCGCAAACGACACAGAAAAACTCTTCTCAGATTTAGAAAATATATTAAGATATGCAAACCAAAAGAGAAAGGCTGGTGTTCTTGAAATTAAAACGATGGAAGAAATTGCGAATGTTTTAGCTATTTCTGGAAACTGATTCTAGTAAACTTAAGCTAAGTTTCCTAGAATCTTCCCAAGAGAAATTTTTACTCCACGCCAATGCCCTTATCTGTAAATGTTTATATTTTTCTTTATCACCCAATATCTCTATTGTTGTTTTAGCTAACTCTTCCGGTAAATTTTTCTTAACCAGTAGTCCACTCTGTCCATCTTTTATCGAATCAACTAGTCCAGGAACGTCATATGCAACAATCGGTGTCCCCATAGCATTTGCTTCAATGTTGACTAATCCCCATCCTTCACGAGCAGACGGGTTAATCAAAATATGCGACCTGGCCAACAATTCAAACTTCTTTGCTTGATCAACGAATCCCCAAAACTTAACTTTATTGTCTAGACCCAGTTCTTTACACATAGACAATAATTTACTCACATAGCTTTCTCCACCTCTTCCCACTATCCAGAAGTTATATTTTCCTTTTTTATTAAGCAAAGAGAAAACCTTTATTGCGTCTTCAACACCCTTATCCTTTGCTAAAGCTCCTAAAAACATAACTGTTTTAATCTTTTCTTTTGGGAAAAATGGTTTGGGATGCTTAATAATTACACCATGGGGAACAATTGTTATTTTTAATGAAGGAATTCCCACTTTAATTAAATCTTCTTTCGCAGAATTAGAACCAACCATAAAATCTACATTTTGATAAAGGAGAAAAATTATCGGTTCGGATATATAACCAAGAAAACCAATAACCAAATTTAGAGGAAAAGGAAAGTCATTCAGAAACCAGACATCTTTTGCCACTTCTTGTAGTACCGCCAATTTCGGTCGACGGACAAAAAGCGGGGTGAAAAAAGGTATTCCATGAAATTGATCTATTACCAAATCATATTTATCATGTTTTCCGAAAACGTACCACAAGAAACCCGCTACATGCGCTCCTAAAATTTGATAACCCTTTCTTATAACATTCACGCCGTCAATAACCTCCGAGTTCAATCCTCCTTTGTAAAATGAAGAAAATAACGTAACTTTATGGCCTGCTTTTATCCAACCCTTAGCGTGTTCATGAACCACCTGTTCCGCTCCTCCTGCCAGAGGATGTTTCGGATCCCGCCAACTGAAAATTAAAATGTTCATTTTAATTTTTGATATAAGATATATGACATATGATTTAGGACTTAAGATTTATGAGACTTGAGATATTTTATCAATCCTCCAAGCAAACTGCCCACACTGTTACACCGAACAATCAGCTCCTCATAACCCGAAGTGCTAAGATAACCCAGATCCTTCGCTAGTAAAAGATGGTATTTTGTCTCTTCTAACGAACCCTTCGACATATAAAGAAACTGTAGATATTCCGTTTTATGCTGCCTCGAATTTCCTTCTACAATATTGGCTGCCACCGATGAAGCAGATCTGCAAATCTGGTCGATTAATCTAAATTTTTCTTCCGCAGGAAACTTCTTAGTTATCCTATAAATATCAATCACTAATTTATGAGCTTCTCTCCAAACCTCCAGTTTTTCGAATCTGTTTTCAATCATATCCTTATATCTTACATCTTAAATCTTATATCAGAGATTTGGGCTTTTGACAGCCCAAATCTCCGCGTTGGCATTTGAAAAAATCCTCTCAACTCCCAAATCTCCCGGAGAAAAAGGGAGCTGTTCGCCATAATCCTCAAATTTAACCAGATAAACATATTTTACTTTAAGTTTATTAAATTCTTTTTTAGCTTCTTCAATCGTCTTTGCCTGAAAAACAGATTTATTAGGAACAATCGGATGCCCGCTATACTTTCGGACATAATTTCTTATATTGGCAAACGCTAGCGGTTTGTATTTAGTATGATATTCACACTGAAGGCATTCGTTGTTATAGACCAATACTTTCCCTGATGGAAGTTTCTTTAAGAAGTTTAAGGCGTAAATTTCTCCCTGGGGAATTAAATAATTGACTTTTCTAAAGTAGTCCCAACCTTTGCCGGTAAGTAAAAGCAAGGGAAATTTTTTCTGTTTGAAAAAATGTATCGCTTCGGAGGAAAAGCCTTTAATAAGGACACCTCCAAAAGGAACAGTAAACTTTTCTTTAGAAAATTTTTCAACTATATTATTTGTTCCTGATTTAAATTTTTTAATACTTTCCTTAAAACCGATTTCATCGACTACCGCCGGAATATTTATAGTCAAATTGAAATTTCTATTGGGTGAATAATAATATGGTTCTTCAAGATCCGCATTATAAAACCTTAAATCCCGGACCGTTATTTCCTTAGTCGCAGGATCAACTGTATAAAAAAGCCGGTATTCCGGGCCCTGCGACCAAACAGCTTTTACACCGCTCCCCAAGAAATCTTCTACCTCCAAAAGAACTGAAGGGGAAAGATTGGGATATTTTTTTCTATACCAGCCGGAGAATTCTGACATGGTAGAAACGGTAACTCCGTTTTCTCTTTCTTTACTAACCACATCCATCTGCTTTGAATATTCACCTTCATAAACACCCCTGCCTAAATCTGCTTCCAAACCAACAGTAATTTGACCAAACGAATTACCTTCTTTTTCGTTGGTATATAGTTTTACCAGTTTCTCAAAATAATTGATGTTTTGCGGGATAGGAGCAAGACCATAATCTTGAGTGCTATATAGACTATTCTGATAGCCGTTTAGAGGATCTCTGGGAGCCCATTGGATATTCACAATATCTAATTTGACAGACTTATCTACTGCAGGAACCCCCGC
>ERZ1292632.1748-Hain-H43-01um-R2-1748-length-20042-cov-6_pt1 | contig 20042 bp, 29 predicted proteins | sample MGYA00564407_ERZ1292632 | MGnify/ENA primary metagenome ERZ1292632 (study PRJEB36523, sample SAMEA6512637) | groundwater metagenome | collected 2019-01-08 | study: AquaDiva: Metagenomics assemblies of 32 groundwater samples | reverse complement strand
CGAGCGTAGTCTCCAAAGCGGCTTCCTCAGCGCATCCAATGTCCATCGTGCCCATGTAACACCCATCGAAATGCCTGACGAAATTGGTATCTGCCAGTTGCGCGCCTTCGAGAGTGAATGACTTGAGGGAATTGCCGAGTGATAGTTTGTGGGTGTATGGCGCTATGACTTCGCCGCAAGCAACACCCGTTAGGTGAGCCAATCTGACCCCCTTGTCGATGGTGAGTGCGTTTGTTACGATTGCAGTAATCTTTCGGACTTCCGCACTGGTTGTGACATCAATCTGGATGTAATCATTCACTGAATACCCTGTCGCACTTACGACATTGACTGTTGTATCTCCGACAGCCAAAGCACCATTGAGGGTTGAAGCCCCGCCACCGCCAACAGCAGTTCCAACACAGGTCTCCTTGCCGAATGCGTAGAACAGCGGTAGCCCGGACTGGATTGTGACTGGAAGGCTGGATGCTAATATATGCTTCCCTTCAACAGCCTGGTTATAGTCCCTGCCGCTTCCGATGTTCCAGAATTTCAGCCAGTCTATTTCTTCATCCGGCAAATCTGCGGAATTTACCAGGCCGAATTGCGTCACTGATGTACTGGCCTTCGTTCCTGGTGTCGTTTCCTCTCCGAAGCTTAACTGTGTTCTTGTTCCTAAATATGGGTCTGCCATTTCATTTCACCTTCTTAGATTTCTTATCCTTGGATTCCTCAGATTCCTTTGGTTTGCTTTCCTTTTCCACAACCTCTTCAAATTCAAGCCGACCAGCCAAATCCTTACCCAGTGAGTAGCTGACCTCAACCACTTCGCCGGGATTGAATATTTGCTGGATGGGGTTGAATAGATTCAAGGTATTTCCCGATATGTTCCGTATTTTTATTGTTTTTTCTTTCAAGTACTCACCGCCTTTCCTATCCTTTTTAAATGAACCTCATAGACCTGCCTGAAATGGTCTGCATATTCCGCCCGGGTGTCCAATTTATCAGACCACAGCCAGCTATACCCGCCGCCAGGGTCTTTCCTGAAACTAGTGAACACCCTTGTGGCTTCAATCTCTAATAGCCTCAGTTGCGCCCGGCTTGTGATTGTGTTAATGTCAATCAAAACATAATCGTCAGTGTCCTCATGGGTCATCCCCAAGCCTCTCGATTTTCTGGTTGTGGTTGAGGGCGACCTGTAAATCTTGATTACATCGCCATCGGCCAGGTATTTATCACCGCCAACATCCCCGCCCTTCATCATCTGGGGCTTCGTCACGTTTCCAGCGTTCCAGTTATCATAGAGTAGATTATAGATGTGAAGCACTGGCTCGACATTTGATGAAGCCGAAACTGTTAATGATAGTGTTTCGTCTGTATCTAATCCGTAGGCATTGCTGGCTACGATTTTAATGTCAGTATTACTCGACAAATATGTGCCAATGGGGATTGAACCGTAGGGTATCGTGACAGATAATGCGCTACCAGCGATTGCCATTTCCGTCTGGTAAACCACGTTGCTGGTTCCAGGGCTATAAAAGATTATCATGGCTTCGGTAGGGGTGTTGGATACCGTTGCTGTGGCCGTGAGGTTTTGGAGGTCGGTAATCGTGGTATCGTCCAACAATGGGGCAGATATGACTGGTAGGGCTGAAAGCACCTGGTATCTCACATAGAGATAGTAGGTTTCAACGCCCGTGCCTGATATTGTGAGTTTGAAATAGTAACTACCTGCTGTTGCTGGGGCGGTTGTGGTGATGGGCGTTGTCCCGTTTATGTCGGCCACTATATCAGTGACTGTGTTGGCCACGAAGGATTTTGTAGTGTTCAACGGGGTATCTTGCAGGACATCGGCATTATTGTAATGCTCAATCTTGACCACCGTCCCCGTCGTTGCGGTGCTCTCGGTTAGTTTTCCATTCAGCCAGATGGAGTTGCCAGGATAAAAAGCACTTGCAGGGGTTGTACAACCTGAATCAGAGTATGTGGTCAGGGTATTTACGACTATGAGAACACCCCCCCATCAATCTTTGTTTTTGTTAGGGTGGCATCTGTCCAGACAGTGCCATCAAACTTGATATAAGATTGCCCACTGGCGTAAGTCGTGGTGACATCGAATACCCGGAATGTCGCCGTGCCTGAACCGATGCCGAATACCTTATACCACTTGTATCTTTTTGTGCCCAGTGCCAGCCCCGATAATGTGATGGTCGAGTTCACGCCATTTTCAGTCATGCCCGCCGTCAGCAGTTCCGCATTTGTCCAGCCGTCCAGTTTCGTGGCGGTTGCGATGTCATTGACATCGTTCTCGTAAATCTCCAAAGCGTCTGTCGCCCCATTCTTGAGCGTGGTTGCGGCGGATGGGCAATTCACAGTCAATACTACATCCGTGACCTTCTGGTTCGCCGCCAAGCAATCCACCACTCGGCTGACGAAGTTGCCCGCCGTCCTGTAACCGCCACTGGCGAACGTGCCCGAGTTGATTTTGAAGTCCTGCCAGTTACCATCACGAACACCAATATTGGCTGAACTTAAAAATCTTAATATAACTTCAACATCACCTGTAAAGCCGCCAGTCTTAGTCCATTCTGTCCAAGTTTCACCTTGGTTTAAATCATAAGCACCATACAATGTAGTGCCAACCCTTCGCAATCGGAATGAGACCGTATCATCTGTACATGGTGTTAAAACGTCTTGGGTTGTCACACCCCCAATAACTCTTACAAAAATTAGTTGATTTGAGGCGCCGTCCTTTACCCTATATATTGTCATTACATTATCATTATCATACAAGCATGTAAACAAAGCCCACCCTGTATTTGATGCGGGGAAGTTAGTGATATTTAGTTTGACTTGGATACTGAAATCACCTGTTAAATTTTGAGTTATACTAGTATTGACCGCACCAGCAGCATCACCGCCAACAGATTGATAAAAAGCATCATTAACTGTTGTGTCGATGTTTTGGGTGCGAGTGCCGCTACTTGCCAATGCAACTGATTGCCTCAACTTGTAAGTTAATCCATCGGCATCCGCAATATCGAACTTATCCGAGAACAGGTTTTCCAGTTGCAGTTCCCCCGCCGCTGGTGTGTTCGCCGCCCCCGTCACTACATCTGTGACCGTGATTATCTCTCGGTTGCCACTGGACTGGCTCTTGACCCCTAAATCGAAATCATTAGTGCTGGTGTCCGTCTGCGTGCCTATACAACCACCACCTGAACGCCAACAACCATGCTGCCATCCCCCTCCCATATCGCAACCACGCCATCAATACCGGCTTTCGGGATTAATTCATTCTTAATAAAGAAAACCATCATCAGAGTATCATCAATGAAAGAACTGTACCCTTCCCACGCTAGCCCTGTCACCTTCCAAGCATCAGTAAAAATAGTGGAGTCAAAGGAATTGCGTTTGGCCCATTCTGCCTGGGTGACGGTGATTTCAGGCATCAGGTATTCCCCCCGTGCCATGATTTCTTATAATTATTTTTGATTTCCTCGGCTAAAATGGGATACATTGCACTTGATACTTGCCGCCTTGCCATTAGCCTGTCTGGTGCTTCACTCACATACTCACCTTCGATTTTTGCGATTCTAAACGACCACGAATGGCCGCCTATCTTGATTTGTAAGCCACTTGGCTTCGTCTAACTTGTCTTTGATTTGTTCCTTCAAACTGATTATAGAACCGTCCAGTGTTGGCTTGTCTGGCGCGCCACCGCTACCGCCAGCCGCTATCATTCTGGTTCTGTCAAACTCAATCACTCTCAATGCCGCCATCATGGTTGCCAGTTCCTGAACCCATCCGGCTACGGTTGAATATCCATACCGATACGTTAGCCTCACGCCCTCATTGAATGGATATATCGGGTATCCCTTTTCAAAGAATATTATTCCGTTTGCTTCGTCAACCCAGTAATCATTGTTGCGGCCTGCGGTTTTCGTGGCTATCCATTCGACCCATGATGAACCGTTATAGACCTCTAGCTTGTCAGTGCTGACGGTTAATGTTCTGATTGGTCGATAATCTAATGTGACCTGTGGCCGCCACTGCTTGACGTTGCGGGACGGCCTGTAATCCATTCGGTGAATCTCATTCGTGACCGTGATGGGCATCCATGCTGTCCCTGTGTGACGATTGATTTCTGATTCTGCTTGATTGATATAACTTTCCACGATTGTACTGGTCGGTGTAGTGCTTCCACTGAAAGCTGCACGCTGGAGATATGCCGCCACTGATGCCACCGTACAATAGGTCACTGCCATTGATTACACCCACAGCATTCCAAGGATTTGGGTATCTTTCTTCTCTGGGTCAGAGCATTCAGATTCGCCATTTGTGTCGCTCTTCGGAGGCCGAAAATATCGGGCGCACAGTGTTAGGAATGTCACAAGGAATGTTCCTATAACAGCCTTCACCATTGTGTAATCTATCGACCCGTAAGCGATCCAAATCGGTATAGCCGCCAGTCCTGCCATGATTGCTGCGTTTATTATTGCCTTTTTACTTCCATCCATGTCCATTATATTCACCGCCTGAGATATATTGTTACTCGACCATTCTTGCTGTTCCCAGCCGCCGCTATTGTGAGGGTGATTCTGCCAGCGATTGCGGTTTGCACATATGTTGTCCCGCCCGAACCCACTATTGTTGGATAAACGGTTTCCGTGGCCGTTGCGCTTCTATTCAACAGTGTTCCGAGTGCCACATCCACAGAATCCTCATCATCGATTGTGATGTCGTATAGGGTGGTCGGCGCGGCCGCCCCTGGATTGGTCGTAATCCTGAGTATCTCTCCAAAGATGGGCTTGTCAGAAAGCTGGCTAACTGAACCAGCCGCGCTGTCTGATACCCAATCTATGATTACCTTTCCGACATTCTTTCCGTCACCATCTACATACTGCCATTGTGCTGTATCGTTTACCATGTTTTAATCTCCTTAAATGATTAGGGGGCTGGAATCTATCACCCAGCCCATTAATGTTGATTTCAAACCTCCGTTTAGTTCGGGAATCCGAAAACAACCAGTACGAATGTTCCGCAGTCAGTTGCCGACACTGCTTCCGCGCCTGCAGCTGCCGCAACTGCGGGATTCCCAGTGAGGGTGATTATCGCACCGTTGGCCGCCGATGATAAGACAGCAGTTGCCCCACTATTTACGGAGGCCGACAAAGTGCCAGTTACTGCTGGGCGGGGGTTCATTATCTTCATTTTCCCATTGGTCTTATCCCATACTGGAATGTACCCGTTTTCATTCGGCATGCAAACGATGTGGTCTATTTGGGACAGCCCCAATGCTGACGCGCCGATTATTTCCCCGCCAGTCGTATAACTGGTTATGTCTATCTCGAATAGTTTGGGGATGTATGCTTGTCCACGTCCGACTTGTGTTATTGCCACTGTCATTTTAAACCACCTGCCAGGTCTCTGGATTGTTCTTTGCTTTCAGCATGAAGAATGCTATGTCTGCCTCTTTGTTTATGGTCAATGGAACACCACCACCGAACACGTAGTCCGAGTTTGTCCTGCCCGAGTGTCTCATTGTGCTGCCAGTGCCGATGTATTTCACTCTGATTGACTTGGGTGTTTTGCTGCCAAACAGGGGCTTCGTGGGGATTTCCTCTTCGACCATGGTTTCATCTTCGATTGGTTCTTCTTTATTTCCATATTTTCTTTTCATTTTCAATCCCTCCAGGTTACTTCCCACAAAAAAGAGATATGGCGACAGTGCGCCATACCCTTTAGGGGGGAGGTAATCCTTACTTCAAGTCCCTCGCTTTGGCGTGAACCTTGAATGCATCGGCATACAGTTCGCCCGCGCCATACCAGACACCTTTTGTCAAGTGTCCGACCTGGAACATATCATCGGATTCATAGTATTGGATTGGCAGACCGAGACTGATGTTCACGTGGGCGAGGTCAATCAGCATGATTCTGCTGATTGTGTCCTTCACTACGTTACTGTCCGGAATGACTGGTATTCCATTGTATGTCGAAATCATGAATCCAGTTTCTATTCCAGGGAAGGTTCGGATACCGTCACCGATGGTGATCTGGGCGGGCACTTGTTCAAATCTCTGCTTGGCCGCTTCCATTTGTCCCCATCTGGTCAGTGTGTCTAGCCCGGTGAGGTATGCCTTGCCCTCGATGCTCTGGTCATCCCAGTAGTCATAGGTGTTGGCGAAAAGATTGTCGATGATGGTGACTGACAAGTCCCTATCAACTGTGGACAAGTGGTCAACGTAGGCGTCGAATGAGGCGTTGGCTGCGTCCCTGTCCTGGCCGTATATGTCCATGTCGCCAGCGGTGTAACCACTGCCTGCCATCTCGGAGTTTGATGCGATTACACGGTCGAGGGATTCGATGTTATTTGACGCGAGGGTGTCGGAATCCGTGAGCATGTCGGTGTTCAGTGACCTGAAGAAATCGGCTTCCGCGCCCTGCCTGTCCTGGTCGATGGTGACTGCGTCTGCAATATCGGACATCACTTCCAGCCGCTTGCTGAAATCAGACACGACTTCCCATTCCTTGACCGTCGGGGCAACCTCGACATAGGTTCTTTCTGCGGCTGTTCCGATGGTCGCGCCCTCTGCCACACCTATCGCGCTGGTGTATGCAGCTGTTTTGACTCCACGGAAGCCCTGGGTTTTCCACGGTTGCTTCCCGAGGATGCCGTAGGCGTTCCTGCGTGTTGCGTACAGGATGTTTGTCAGGAGTGAATAGATGGAGTTCACAGCCCCGGTGTCGCCTGTCGTCAGTGCGGCCTTCATCAGCATCTGAGTTGGTTCGACACCTTCAAGCCTGGTGTTTTCCCCGTCCAGTGTTGCTGAGTGCATGTTCAATTGTGCTGCCCAATATTCTTCCACCGACCTGAATTTCTGGTCTGTGCAACCATCGTAGACACGCTTCATGAGTATGTCCGGGTTGGTGCTTTTCTTTCCAATGTTTTTCTGTATTCTGTTCATCTTGTTCACCTTGTCCTGTTGAATCCGTATTTCTTCCAGACTTTGTCGGATTCAGTCTTTCCACTCTGGAAACTCTTGGTTATGCTCTCGATGCTGTCCGTTCCATCCACCTGAATGGATGGCTTGACTGGTTTCTGCGCGGTCTTTGTGATTGACGCGCTCATGTGTTTCTCATACATCGCGTTCATGTCTGTGAGTTTCTTGGTCAGCGTTTCCAGTGCCTTTTTCATCTCGACTGGTGCATCTGACTCCGCCGGCGCGTCCAGCTTGACTTCGCCAGCGAGAGTGACGGCTTGGGTTACAGCTTCAGGCGTTCCAGGCTCAAGGGCTTCAATCGCCGTGGCAAGCTTGTCTATATCCGCTGCAAGTGCGGCCACCGTGTCCTGATTGCCCTCGTCGTTCGGCTTCTCTTCACCCGGCATTTCCGCAGGTGGCTCAGCTTTGGCGAGTTTCTCCAACAGGCTTTTCACCTTGATTTGGAGGTCGTCCAGCTTCTTTTTTGTTTCTATGTTTTCTGTCATGGTTGTTACCTCTTTTTCTATTTCCTCATATTGTTTCCTCAATAATTGTTCATCGTTTTGAAGACTGTGATTTAATGATTCTATAATTCTGATATGGGCTTCTTTGGATTTGGCGATTAAACCCTTGGCCATCTCTTCAACGAACGTAACATTAGCCCCGGTATTGGCAGCATCATCCCCGACCCAGCCAACACCCCACATTCCTATGTCTGTGATTTCATTGATTTGAGTGTTGCCATCCCATGTCGGTTTTTGATTATTGGCAATTCCCTTGATGGAACTCATGCCCTTCAATCCCAGCGACTTTATTTTCGTCCAGACTTCATCATGGAGAGGGATATTCGACGTTGCTGAATCGTGGATACCGACACGTATCTGGGGCTTACCATCCTGGAACCGCCAGCCGAGAATCTTCCCGATGACTATGCCATCATGCTGCCACTCATAATAACCATATCTTTGGAACCATGGGAGTATCTTCTCGAATATCTCAGGACTGATATGGTCGCCATGCAAATCCACTTCATCAGATGAAATGAATGAGTCCAGTATCCTGCCATTATACCACGGCTCCAAATCGTGCCAGTCGCAATCTTCAACCAATGGCTTCACCGTCCTGCCTTGTAATCATAATCATGTCCTGGATTTCCTTGGGTTGTTTCATCATGACTTGCTTGATCGCATCGTCCAGCCAAAACTTTCCTGTTCTTTCTGGCATCCATCTGGCGAAATCCTCAACGATGTGTTTCTTGATTGAGAAAGATTTACCCCCGCGTGTGCGCATGTGCTCTCTGACTTGATGACTTCTAACCATTTGGATGTGCCCAGGAAATCCATCATGGTCTGCTTTAGCGTATGGCGTGTTAGCCCCTATCATCGCCCATAGATACCCGTACATGGTGTATTCATTCTCACTACGTGCCAACATTCCAGTCTTATGTGACCGTTGCATTAACATTTGCTGGGATACATCGAATATATCATCCGTCAAATCATGAATGATTTTGGTGACTTCAGCTTCGACCTCATCCTGGAGTTTGTCCATTTCACCATCGTCAGTGACTTCAAACTTGAACATCGGATTTCCTCCCTGTCACCACATTAAAATTACAGAAATCATTACCGTTATGCAATTTCACAAATACCTCAGTCATCTGCCAATACTCTCTATTGGATTCGATAACTGGATAAGTATCTAAAATGAATTGGCAATTAAAGCAAGCTGGCATCAGGCAGACCTCCATTCTCTTAAAATCAATATAATAGTCCTCGAACAGAAAACGATAACTTCGGCTACAACCACACAGAATAAGAAGAAAACAGTATTACTCATTTCTAACATTATACATCCCTCCCGCCAGGACTCCTTGAAGCCCCGCATCTGCAATTCGGATGGGTCATGAAACCATTTGTGGCCTCTTTGAGCCCTTTGAGTGTGTATGGGTTGCCCTTGTATGGCCCGTATGTTTTCTTGCTCACAGTGGCCGTCCCGCCGTCTGCTATGGCCTTACAAATTGGGCATGTTAGATGACCATGTTTTGATTTACCATAATTCCAGTAATATTCCTCAGCGTCCGGGTCAGCGTATTTCTCCCACTGCATCGCCCTACCAGTGTTTGATATTCGGGTTGTCTCTGACCTGGCGATTCTTTCCAGATTGCTTCGACCCCCGCCAGTGGCCTCTTCCATTTTCTTGACCATGGACTGCAAATCAAATCCGCCTGGAGTGGCATAAGATTCTTCTATGATAGTCCTGAATTTCTCGATTTCATCCTGTGGAAATGTCTTGATTGCATCGAACATGCCCTTGGGTTGTTTCTTCATGGCTTCCAGGGCATTAACATCAACCTGGGTGAATCGAACAAGCCTATCATCCCCGAACATTCCGATTTCCTCCATAAGTCCCTTCATGTATGCCCCGGTGTACAATGCCTCGGCGTGTTGTGATAGTTTCGCCATGAGCACATCTTTCAGCGTTTCAATCTTGGCGAGCCTCTGGGCTTTTGATAGCTCGCTTGCTGTGATGCCCTTCAGGGATTCCTCATAATCGGCAATCAGTTCTTCCGTGAAAGCATCTTCAACGAGTGTCAGGCCGTCCGTAGCTACCGCTTGCGGGAGGCCACGGGGGGTGAGTGCCTTTTCCTTGATTTCTTCCGTAGCCAGAGACCCACCATCGAACACAACATCCTCATTCGAATCTTGAAGTATCCCTATCAAATCTGTTGCCGTTGGGTGCTTCACTTCACCTAAAAGTTTGATTAGTTTTTCTTTATCCTTTATCGGGAACCCATCCCATAATGAATAATTGAGCAATTCGCTATCTTTTGGTATGGAATTTATGAATTGACTGTAAGCCCAGAAAGTTGCCAGTTCTATTATTTTGTTTCCGGTTTTTAAATCCATTGTCATATATTCTCCCCCTCATATTTCCCATCTTTAGTGAATCTTCCAATCTTAGTGCTGTTTTTTGTTGTAATCTCATATATTTTTTCAGCCCCCATTTTTTCAAAATTAATTTTGTGATGATAAACATCAATACCAGATTCTTTAACGTCCATCAAAATAACTGTTACCCAAGGCTTGTTAATTTCCTTTGAAAATGATAATTTCTTTTTGTACTGATTCGACCACATACCTGCTTTACCCCGTCTGGTGACTTTAATTTCGACAGCCGTTCCATTTAACATATCAAATGGCGCGTTTCTACCGTCCTTAGCAATATTATATTTTTTAGATAATTCGGGGGGTATTTCACTATATTCTGTTAGGTGGTGTGTGCTGAGTTGAGGGATGTATTGTGCGATGCGTTCGCCTAAATCACCAACCGCCAGATTGTATTTCGGATTTCCTATATGTGGGGATAATGATGTCAATCTTTGTACGGATGTTTGTGGCTCTTCTCCCTGACCCGCCGGGGACTCTGATTCATAATACCGTCCGCCTTTGGGTCCCTTTGATGGTATGTAACCTTCAGGAGGATTCTCACCGGGTGCTAAATATATTCGGGCTTTGCTAAATGTCATCGGGTCAAACGGCATGTTATCCTTCGGCGCAGGTTGGTCTCTGATTTCAATATCAAAAGTATGCTCATTGAGTATCGCATCAATTCCCGAAGCCCTCAGAGATACCACGCCAGCTATGTTCGTGGCCTTCAGGGTTGCATCCGCCTGCTTGTCCTCTTTCTGCGGGGAAATCAGCGAGAACTCCCAGTCGGTGATAGGTTCGGGATAGACGAATAATGGAACCAGCTTGCTGTTGATGAACTCGGATAATTGCCTCTGTGTTTCTACAATCGTATCATAGGACACGCCAGCGGAGGTCTCAGAGTTGCCCAGCTTGCCAGGTGTTTCAATTCCCACCATCTGAAGGCTGACCCCGTACCTGATTGCTATGGCCTCACGATAGAAGTGTGCCATCTCAACCGACATCATATCTTTCAGTGAGAACATGGTCTGGACATTGATAGGCACGCCCCCAGCATCAGAACCCATCCAGACGCTTTTCTTGACTTGAGGATTCGCCTCTTTAAATGTCACAACCTCTTCAATCATTTTATTGACTTGCATTGTGGACATCCCAGGGAAAAAGATAAAAGAATCTGGCATCTTATTTTGAGAGTAGGCTGACCAGTTGTAATACTCCATCCATTTCAAGGTTTGAGCGACCGCCCATACTGACCAAATCTTCGGGATGCCATATACTCGGTTGCCCCATGCCCGCGAATTGCTATGGAGGACTGATTTGGAATCCCATCTGGCCTCAATGTTCTTGGTGTTGCCCTCCAGCTGGACATACATAGTGTCTTTTAATTCGCCCCCGCACTTCGGGCAGATGGTCTTTTTATCTGAATATGTCTGGTCTGGCTCATAGCAATTAGGGCAAAACTTCTCCTTTGTGGTATCATCCACTGCTATTCTGATTTGTTCGGATGACAATGGGAATATCTCCGCTGGATTCCCCCAACGATTTAAAGATGTTTCCAGATAATAATCATCAATGGTCTGGTTGTAATGGCATAAGTCTGATAATATATCTATAAAGGACTTAGTTACCCGCCCGTCCTGATCCGTGTTCGGTTTCTCGAACAGTTGATTGATATATTTAAGTTGCTTTTTGTTTGGTTTCGCAAAGTCATTACCGCCGCAATTCTCACATACATCTGGCTCGACCTCGTCATAAGTGGTCTGGCAAGAATTACACTTCGCCACAAACTTTGGCTTCCACTCCCAGCCCTCTTTCGTGGTTTCGATTTGGACTTTATCAATCGCCGTCCCCAGCATCCAGTTATTCTCAGCCGCCCATATTAGTAAGCGCGTGTCCACGAGTGGCTCAAACAGGCCATTCTTGACAACCGTCCCTGACATCAACCCCAATGCCGCTGGTGAACGTCTCTTGAGTAAATCATTCCGGAAAAGCATCCCCTTCAGGTGATTGTTTTGATTGATAAGATTGTCCTTAGACTTTAGACTATGTCTTATCTTTTCGAGAAACCGAACCATGAAATTGTATATGGTCAGTTATATATAACTAACTAACTAATACCCTTTTGGTGAAAGGGTGAAATTCAATCATCCCAGGCAATCTTTAACGAGTCGCAAACCGCCCGTTTAATCATCTGTGATTTTGGCGGATAGTATGTCGGGTCATTCACGTGGAGCATCATATCCCGTTCCGTCCAGAGTTTCCTATTCTTACGTAACAGTGTGATTACACTGGGCTTGATGTATGACATGAAGGGCTTGGCTTCTTCTTTCATGTATGTTCTCCGACTGGTATGTAGATGATTTCATGGTCATATCCCCTAACAACAAAAGACATTCTGCATTGTAAATTCATACACTTCATACAGGTTTGCGGTTTAATATAATTACAAAATATTTTCATTCACGCCACCTTCCTGCCTCTGACTGGCACTTCATACGCCTTCCGTTGCTGGCTGTCGTATAACTGCCTGGCCATCCTACGCGGTGATGATAGTTTAAGGGACTTGATGCCATCGTTCATCTTGCGCCTCATGTCGATGCCTTTCGCCATCTTCTTTCCCGAATTCCCGCGCCCGATGTAGCAGGAGGCCAGGCAATATTTCTCCCCGTCCCAGGCATCGTATTGTTTCAAGTCCTCAAACGTACCGCACCGTATCCCATCCTTGAACGGGCAGGGAATGCCCTTCATTCCAGGGGCGTACTTCTGCATCGAGTTCACGATGTCGGGGGTGATGATAAGTTTCTTCTTAGTCATATTTCCATCGCCTCGTTAAAGCATTCTATTTGTGATAGTAACTTTTCCAAATCATATCCATACGCGACTTGTAATATACTATTGGCGTAATTTGAATAAAAGATTTTCATTTGTTTTTCGTGTTCCACGCTTTCTTTATACCAATTATAAATATCCGTGAAAAACGGTATATATATTTTACTCATAACAGCCCTTTCTTCGTTTTCTATCATATGATATTCTTTTATTATACCAGTTGCCCCACAACACCAGCACCCAATGCCTTTACAATAAGGGCACTCTATTTCTTTAATTTTCACCCGAACAGCCTCCTAGTATCCACCATCACAACGCCGGCCCCGCCCTTCATCACCGATGTCATGGTCATTTCCAGCGCATCCAGAATATGCTCATGCTTGGCCTCGGGGAAATAGATATATTCCTTCAAGAACGTCTGCCATGATGGTGAGGACTTTAAATTTGTATGGAACAGCAACCCGCCCTGGTCTTTGGTCTTTTTGAAATAGTGCTGGAGATTTCCGATTCTCATCAGTTTGTTGCCCCTCGCCATTATGTCCCTGCAAGGCTCACCCATGCCACGCAATTCATCCCCCAGGGTCTTAGCGTTGTTGGTTTCAACCAGCGTATTAACCGCGTTATTCCGCCTACGGAAACTAGAGATTGTCTGGGCAAAGCCTGATGAAATCTTGGCCTCCATGACATCATACAGGACTGGGTTCTTTCCAATCATGCCGATGCACACACCGCCAGTGTAATCGGCGGTCTTTGCAGTTGAATAGGCTGGGTCGATGCCGATGGTCATTCCATCCGGTGTTTCGGAAGTCCATTTATCGGGATTGGTCGTTTCGTTAATCCAGTCCAACATGAAGGCCATCTCTGAGCCTGCCCTGGGATTCTGCATGTACCTGGCGTCCCAGTCCATCGAACTCTCAACCATGTCGCCTTCTTCGGTCGCCTTCAGGCCGTCCCGGACTCGTAAAAGATATTCGGTGTCAAATCTCTCAGGTATCGTGGTGTTTCCATTCTCATCGAGGGCGGCCGTCACAAACGTTCCGCCCCGGAATAATGGATTGTTTAGCAGCCAGTGGTATCCGTCCATCGCTGAGAACCGGGAGCCTATGATGATGAACTGGCCGCCCGGCTCCAGCCTGGGCAAGAATGTCAATTTAATCTGGCTGATGAACCGGCTAACCTCCGCCTCACTGAATGCCGTCTCCCTGTCCACCGCATCGTCTAGTATCATCGTGTCGAACCTCAGGGATTCAACCTGGCTGGACATTCCAAGATTCGATATTGTTGGCGTGGTCTCGGTTTCCTCCGCGCCTAAAACAATGACCTTCTCGGTGTTGGCAATCGTGTCCGGGGAATTGTCTAGGAATACTCCGAAGTCGTCTATGATGGTCTTATTATTCTTCAGAACCCCAGCAATCGCTCTCATGTAGTTAGTTGATTTTGCCTGGGATTTTGAGAACAGTCCGACCCGGTGTTTCCTGTCCTTGACGATCCGCCGGATTGATTCCGCAACTGTTAGCCCCCGGGTCTTACCCCAGCCTGGAGGAACTAGGATTAGAACATGGCTATGAGATTTAATGATTTCATCGGCATTATGATACCAGCCATACTCAGTAATGAAATCCGGGAGATACCTCTCGCAGAACTGGCGCGTGTCATCCAGCACGCTGTCCCTTTCCTGGGCGCATTGCCATGCTTGGGCGATTAGGTCAGATGTCATCCCATTCTTCCCTGGACGATACCCAGCACCATTTCTAATACGTCCCTTTCTGTGTTTAGTCGATAATGATCGCCATCCGGTAAGATGTTGGTGATGGTGGTCTCTTTTGAGTTTAGGGATTCCCGTGCTTCTAAAACACTTTTCAGTTTCTCCATGACTTCATTTTCACTTTTCCCCAATGTCTGTTTAAGGGTGCTGATTGTGATTTGACACCCCCATTCTTTCAACTCAAAATATTTGATTAATTCCTGTATTTCTTCTTTACTTTTCATCTAATCACCTACCAGTTTCAGATTCAGCCGCCCGTTTTTCTTGATGGCCGTGACCTTGAAATTGAATCCGCCAACCATTACGACATCACCCTTGACGAAATGTTCATGCCATTTTGCGTTCATGCTCATTTCTCCATTTCAGCCCTTACTATATTGGTCTTGGTTATCGTCAGCTTCCTGTCGCCGTGGTTGACCGACATATTACAATTTTCGGGAAGGTCGCGCTTCTTGACTTCCGTCCAGAATCGCTCAAGCATCCTGACGTAAGCTTCGTTGTATTTGTCAGCCATGCTTTGATAATGTGCGGCTAGATTCCCCTGCACCATGGATTCATTAAACAACGCACACTCTTGTCCTGTCATGTCAAAATTGCCTGTCTTTCTCTTGGTCATCTTAATCCCTCTTTTGTTGTTCGATTAATTTACGTCTAATTTCTTTAACCTCGTCGGTTTCGTTGTCCTCCACAATTATCGGGGGTCTGTCCCACCCAGCAACCTTCGTTCTCCTAAAAACACTGTCGTAAATCCTTTTGTATCGTTCCTTCCTGGTTGGTTCCGCGCACACCCTATCTATTGATTCGACTTCATTTATCATTTTAGTACCTCGGAGTGCATCTTGGGCAGGTGCAATAGACATTTGCCGCTATCCATATGTGGCGTTGTGGTTGTTGTCCCCCCCAAAGGCACAACTGGCAATATTGGTTCTTTCATCTGTTCCAGCAAGTCCCGAATATCCAGCAGGACTTCGAGTATTGTCTGTGTCGGGCTGTCTGAAATTACCACACTTTCAATTATTTCTTTTCTTGTTCTCATATTTTCAGCCTCCTGCATCTGTCGCACAGTTTCCCTCGGAAACGATTAACGACCTCTCTGATTATTGATAACCTAATCTCATCCAGCACTTCGGGCGGCACATCATTGATATTGACAGTTTGTTGCCTGGCATCAATCATGAACGTGGCTTTCTGAAGCGCGGCACGATAGTTCGTGATTAGTCCGACTGTCGTCTTTATGACATCGAGCGCATCATGTTTATCGAGGTCGTAGCCCTTGCCAGTCTTGAGCATCGTCTCCAACTTATCGAGTATGTCCTGAGCCGCCCGGTCTAATCTTTCGATGGTGATTGTGACGTTATCATCCAATGCTTGTAACTTATCCTGATGTATTTCTAACCCATTTTGTAGTTGTTTATACCTTCGATAGAAGGTCTGGGTTGATATACCCAAAGAATCACAATCATCACATATAACGCCACCATTTTCACTATTCATTTTTATCGCTAAAATTTGAGTGTCGGTGACTTTGTTCTTTCGAGTTTTCAAGCATACCTTATATCTGTTGATTGATATTTAAACCCTTTCACTAAAAAGGTGGTCAGTAAACAACTCTTGGTTGTAGTGCATAGTATAGGTAACCGTAACATAGATATGCAAAAAAGTGTCCATGAAGTCCATGAAATAGTCTATTATTTAATCATTCTTTAATGCCGTGCGTTAGGTGTACTATATATTATATGTCTAATAATTATACGTCGCAGGAATAGAACTTAATAATAATAGGTTTTTTCTATGCCTTCAAGGACACCGAAACGGGTGTAGGATAGTTTTTTATATTGACGCAACATTCACCCTTCGCCGGATAAAAAAGACAGGACGTGATGTGATGCTAGAAGAAGATATAGGACGGCGTATTCGTGTTTTCGATATGCCAGACGGACAGGGAAAAGGACTTGTGGGAATAATAACCCATGTTTATAATTTTAATTCCTTCCGGATCATGAAAGATAATGGGCTGCCTAATGAGTTCTTTGATTTCGATGGTGACATTCAATGGCTGGACATGGGGGTATCCTCATGAACCCCAATCTCTTTACACCATCTGGTGATGACCTAGTGAAAGAAGAAGATTTTAAATCCCGGTATTTTAAAGATGGAAAAATACGAGTGGCCGATATTGCTAAGGACGTAATAGATACCATGCACCTTGTAACAATGATAGACAATGAAGATATATTGTATTATGAAAATGGTATTTATCATCAGGACGGGGATAAGAAAGTCAAGGAATTGTTAATTAGGAAAATGGGACTATATCTATCAACTCACAACGTGAAGGAAATTCTGGCGCAAATACAGGCACGAACATACATACACCGGGATAAAATGAACGGGGAGAAAAATCTTATACATCTGATTAATGGAATTTACAACATCGAAACAGACGAGTTCCTTGATTTCACACCAGACATTTATTCAACCAATAAGTTACCCATCCTTTACGATAAAAACGCAACATGCCCAACGATAGATAAGTTCTTAGACGATGTACTGCCCAAGGGTAATAAAGTCGTTATTCTGGAATTATTCGGTTATTGCTTATATCGGAACTATCAATTTCAAACGGCGTTTATGTTTGTTGGTGGAGGTTCTAACGGTAAATCAACACTGTTAAATTTATTCATCAAATTTGTCGGTATGGAAAACATATCAAACAAGTCGCTTCAAACAATCAACGAGGATCGGTTCGCATCCTCAGACTTATATGGGAAAATGACCAACCTATTTGCTGACCTACCAAATAAAGGACTGAAATTCACAGGGATATTCAAACTACTGACGGGTGGCGATCCAGTGGATGCGCAAAGAAAATTCAAACCGCCCTTTAAATTCATCAATTACGCGAAGTTAATATTTTCCTGCAACGAGTTGCCCTACACAACCGACCAGAGCGATGCTTTTTTCAGGCGGTGGATTATATTGGATTTCCCTAATAAATTCGAAGGCCAAAAAGACGATAAGAAGATGATTGATAAAATATCAACCCCGGCGGAACTGTCAGGATTGTTTAATTTAGCATCTATCAATCTAAAAAATCTTTTACGCGCAAACCAGTTCTCGTTTTCCGAATCCACAAAATCCACGAAAGAGAAATATATGCGCCTTTCCAACTCTATAATGTCGTTTGCTATGGATTGTCTTGAACCCGAACAAAAATCATGGATTACCAAAGAAGATTTGTATAACGCTTATTGTAAATATTGCCGGGAATATGATTTATCAACCCAAGATAAAAGTATGATAGGGCGAACACTACCAAATATAATGACCATCAATGAGGAAAAGAAGGGGGCGAAAGGGGATCGCAAAATGTCATGGGTCGGAGTGAAATTTAAAAAGGTCGCTGACACAGTTGATGAAGATAAAAATACCCCTCCGAGTCTTAAAGAAGGGGGGCTGGACGATTTTATTTTATCAGACGATATTGAACCCGAGGATATTGAGAGCGACGAACAGGATGATTACGTAAGGAGGTTTGTAAAATGAGATGCGCCAAGTGCGGTTACTGCCTGGGATATGATATAGCAAACGAGGTGTAATATGTCAAATATGTACGACTGGATAACGGAAAAGAATGTGAACCCGCTGGCTGGGAGATGCCTGTATGAGTGTGAGTACTGCTATGTAGAGCCGATGAAAATTCGTCCCGCACTGAATAAGAAATACTCCGGGCCGATACGGCTGGATGAAAAAGTCTTAGCCAGCACAATCAAGGGCGGGACGCGGTTCTTGTGCAGCTGCAATGACCTGTTCGCGGCTGGCGTTCCTGAGAATATCATCATGGACATAATCGACTGGGCGGCCAGGCAGGATACGACATGGGCAATCCAAACGAAAAACCCGGGTCATGAACTATTCCGGTATCTGATAAAAAACAAGCCAGCCAATTTCGTTCTAGGCGCGACCATCGAGACGAACAGGGACATCCCGATTAGCAAAGCCCCCCACCCCAAGGACCGGGTAATCGCTGGCCTCGACTACGTGACGATTGAGCCAATCATGGATTTCGACATGATTGAATTGGTCGCCATGGTCAAGGCAATCAATCCCCGTTTCGTCAATGTGGGCGCGGACTCGGGAGGCAATGACCTGCCGGAGCCATCAGCCGAGAAAATTGAAGCGCTGATTGCCTCTCTGGAAGCCATAACAGAGGTACGTCGGAAGCCCAATCTGGTGCGTATAACGGGGCAATCCCAGGGTGTTCCTCAGAAACCTGGGGTGTGACGGGGTGGACGCGTGCCCGGTATGCGGGTATCCCCTCGGTGTTCAACCATAAACTATATATACCCCCAAGCGTATATAGGTATGGGTGTATGGAACACCCGGAATGTGATGTGAAATGACAAACAACAACAAAACCCAAGCCCTCGGGGATGAGGGCAACGTGAGCGAGGAACCCCAGGTTGAGCGCATGACAGAAAAGACCGGCAGAACACTGAACGATATAGTGCGCACATGCAGTCCCCAGCTACCTATGAAGGGGACAAATGGATATGGTGGAGAGCAGGATGGCACGACCGTAGAGCTGACGGACATCATGACATTCGGCTCCCGCGTCAGAATGAAAAAAATACGGATAGGGTCAGCGTGGAAACTTCACTGGGCTTCGTATTCTGCGCTGAATGGGTGGAGCGTAGTCCTGGGACACTGGTCAGACGCGGACGACCGCGACACGTTTATCCGCAGGGAGGACTGAACGCATGACAGAAATAAACAAAACCCAAGCCCTCGGAGATGAGGGCAACGTGAGCGAGGAACCCCAGGCTGAGCGCATGACAGAAAAGACCGGCAGAACACTGAACGATATAGTGCGCACATGCAGTCCCCAGCTACCTATGAAGGGGACAAATGGATATGGTGGAGAGCAGGATGGCACGACCGTAGAGCTGACGGACATCATGACATTCGGCTCCCGCGTCAGAATGAAAAAAATACGGATAGGGTCAGCGTGGAAACTTCACTGGGCTTCGTATTCTGCGCTGAATGGGTGGAGCGTAGTCCTGGGACACTGGTCAGACGCGGACGACCGCGACACGTTTATCCGCAGGGAGGACTGAACGCATGACAAACAACAAAAACCCGTCTGACGGGAATGTGAAAAAAACGAGCTTGGAGAGGTTGATTGACGCCTACGCCGCCGCGCTTTTTAAAAAGACGCGGGATGATGAGGAAGTGAGCGAATGAAAATCGTAAAAATCCTTGCATGGCTGAATCCGACCAAAATCCAGATCCGGCCTCGCATTGACATGGAGGTCAGTTATGCCGATGGGACGCGGAAAAGATATACCAGGCTGACCATAGACCAGTACCGCGAGATTACCGAGGTATTTGTATCGACATATCCAGAGGCGTGGGAAAGATGGAATGGCGGAAATCAGGAAGGAAAAGGAGTGATTGGAATGGAAAAGAAGGAAAAGGAGGACTGAAAATATGTGCAACTTCATAAGTTGGATCGAAATGGATGATGATATTTATTTCCTGGAAGACAAGGATTTG
>ERZ1292632.1741-Hain-H43-01um-R2-1741-length-20115-cov-5_pt1 | contig 20115 bp, 24 predicted proteins | sample MGYA00564407_ERZ1292632 | MGnify/ENA primary metagenome ERZ1292632 (study PRJEB36523, sample SAMEA6512637) | groundwater metagenome | collected 2019-01-08 | study: AquaDiva: Metagenomics assemblies of 32 groundwater samples | reverse complement strand
AACCGACTTCCTGACAGGTCTCGCGAGTGCCGGCTCGACGATCGCGATCGCGGTCATGGGCGAGCAGATTGTGGTCTAATGGCCGTGAAGCGCGGACAGCCCTATCGGATCTCGTGGCCGCTCTCTGCCTCGCAGGTGGAGAGCGTCGATGAGATGTTTCAGATACTCTTCGAGGATCTGGCTAAGACAACCGCACTGGCCGAGTCACTCTCGCAGACGGTGGGGCCGACTGGGCGGGCTGGGTCGTCTGGGCTGCGCGGGGCAGATGGGCGTCCTGGGCCTCCAGGCCCTCGTGGGGAACAGGGCGATCCAGGCCCACAAGGATCTATTGGTGTTCCAGGACGTGCAGCGGGACGCGCCTCATGGTCTGCTGTGATCTCTTCTTCCAGCGCCGTCACGTCTCTTACTGGCACGGCCAATCAAGTGGCCGTCAGTTCGGCGACAGGCAATATCACGCTCTCTCTGGCTGGTCCCCATGACTTCACGACGCTCGCGGTGAATGGGGTCCTGTATGGGAACACCTCGAGTGCTATTCAGGCCCTAGCTGTCAACAGCACAGCCACGAACCAGTTCCTCCGGCAGGTGAGTTCGGGGGCTCCTTCGTGGGTTGCCCTTCCTGAATCCATCACCGGCACAGTGAACCAGATTACTGCGAGTGCTGCGACAGGGGCCATTACGCTCTCGACGCCGCAGAACATTCACACGGCTGCGACTCCACAGTTCTCCGCGCTGGGTCTTGGAGGCGTCGCAGGATCGGCGAGTACGCTGAAAGTCTATGGGACGACTTCAGGGTCGATTGTCGTAGCCGTTCCAGCCCTAGCAGGCACGAACACGCTCACACTGCCGGCAGGAACGACCGACTTCTCGGCGACAGGGGGAGCCGGTCAGGTCGTCAAGCAGACCTCTGCGGGTGGAGCGTTGACGGTCGCGACAGTCACAGCCTCCGACATTGCGAGTGGAGCTGCCCTCACGAAAGCCGACGATACGAACGTCACCCTGACATTGGGCGGGACTCCAACAACGGCCCTGCTCGCGGCCACATCCCTGACACTTGGATGGACAGGCACATTGGGTGTGGGTCGTGGAGGGACTGGTGTTGGAACCCTCACCGAGTTTGCGATACTCGCTGGAGGGACGACGCCAACTGGAGCCATTCAGCAGGTCAGTGGGCTCGGCACGGCTGCACAAGTTCTGACGAGCAATGGTGCCGGCGTACTGCCAACCTGGCAGGCGAGTACTGGAGCGACCTTCGCGAATCCGACAGCCTCAGTTGGTCTGACAGCCGTCAACGGCGTGGCGACGACCGCGATGCGGAGTGATGGGGCTCCTCCTATCGATCAATCCATCGCCCCGACGTGGACAGGATTGCATATCTTTCGGAGGACCACGACACCTCTCCGAGTGGCCTACGATGGGAGTAATTATCTATCGATCACGCCCGATAGTAACGCCACGGTAACATTTGCCGGCGCTGGAACCAATCCTGGATTCGTGTTCACCCCAGGGAGCTTTAGTATCGTATCTGGAGTGACGACTGGCACAACGACCACGAGTGGGTTCTCTGTAGTCGGGAACTCTCTGACGACAGGAACAGGCATCTACGGAGCCTCTTCGTCACTGACCTCGGGGACGCTCGTCAATCTTCAGGTCTCTGGAACAGCCGCTGCGGCCTCTCAGACCGCACTGAACATTCTGACAGCCGGCGCGAACGGCACCGTCGCGATTACCACCTACGGCGCCCAGATCAGCAACACGCACACCAACGCCACTAGCGGTACGAACGTCGCACTCTACCTGAATGCTTCTGGGGCCACGACAGCGAACTACGGCCTGATCGTCAACGCTGGGAACGTGGGTATCGGGACCACAGCACCTGCTGTGCCTCTTCATGTGATCACTACAGGGGGCACTCCACTCAGGTTGGGTTACGATACGTCCAGCTATGCGAATCTCAACGTTTCCTCGACCGGAACGCTGACTGTTGGACTGAACGGTACCAATCCAGGTCTGACGTATGACTTTGGTACGGGAACCGGCGTCTTCACCATGGCGCTGAATAGCAACAGCGTCCTGTCGAATTACGTTCGGAACTCGAACGCCGGTACGGGCGCAGCGATTGAGTGGAACCTCGGCAACGACAGCAATCAGCGGGCCGGCCTCATCCAGTTCCTCAGTTCGACGTTCACAGGGGCGAACAACCGGTTCCTGATTCAGAACCAACTGGCAGGAGCCTTAGTGCTCGGGACGAACGGTACCGCCCGACTGACCATCAGCTCCACCGGGGCCATTCAGTTCAACACCGGCTACGGTGTCGGCACCATCACGAGCGATGCGAGCGGCAACCTGACCTCGGTGTCAGACGCCCGCTACAAGGACACGGCTGGCCCTTTCACTCGTGGACTGGATGCGGTACTGGCACTGACCCCCCAGTGCTATCATTGGAATGCGTTCAGTGGGCTGAGCCAAGAGGAATTGAATGTGGGTTTCGTCGCTCAAGATGTCCTGACGACCATCCCGGAGGCTGTCGGGCTCAGTAATACCGGGTTCTACACCTTCTCCGACCGCCCAATCATCGCGGCCCTTGTCAACGCGGTGAAAGAACTGACCGCAAGACTGGTAGAATTAGAAACAGGTAGGCCCCATGGCGCATGATACTTTTCTCTCAGGTGGCGGGTACGCCAATCAGCCGCTCAAGCTGGCTAAGTCGCGCCAAGAGAAGCGGACGCGCGGTCGCGAGAGCCTTGCTCGGTTGCACGCACTGCTCGCGGGTGGGGAGCGCCCTCGTCCAGGCGAGATTCCCTTCGAAGCGTTCCAGGTCGAAGATGTCGAACGCGACATCGAGGAAGATCCGTATACGGGCCGTGAGGCCCAGAAGCGCGACCAGAGTCAGCAGGCCCTCCTCGACTTCCTGTCCCCGCAAGCTCGACAGAAGCGCGAAGAGGAACAGACCTACGAGATCGAGAAGGTGGGCGAGCCCTCGCGCATTTCGGGAAAGACACTGCGCGATGTCGAAGGCATGCGGCAGACAGGGGCGACCGAACGCCAGCGCATCCAGAGCGCAGGCGATGTTGCAGCCGCAGGGATGCGTGGCAGGGGCGGTATGACTTCGCTTCCCGCCTCTATTGTTGATCGTGTTGCCGGCTCTGAAGCCGCACTCGATATCCTGACCAATCTCCGGAAGCAGTTCCGGTCGGACTACGTAGGGCCGGCGTCCGGTCGTGTGAATCTTCTCATGCAGAAGATTCCTGGTCTCTCGACCGATCCAGACTTTGCGCGTTTCGGGGCGGACACGTCCACGCTGCGAAACGCGGTCGTCAAGGCGATCACGGGCGCACAGATGTCCGAACCCGAAGCCAAGCGGATCATGGGGCAGATCCCTGTCGAAACCGACAAGCCGGAAGTCTGGCAGGCGAAGGCCGACGCGACCGAAGTCAACATTCGTAACATGGTCAACAAGATTGCTCAGCTGACAGGGAATCCTCGAATTGGGCGTATGTCTGTTGACGACGCTGATACCGATCTTGACATGATTGCCGATCCTGACTGGGGAGTACGCTAATGCCGCGACAAGGTGAACGCCGAACGGTCGGGGACGAAACGCGCGAGTGGAACGGGCGCGGCTGGGTTCGTGTGGCAACGCCCGGCGCAGCCAGTCGAGCCGCAGGAGCCTTCGTCGAGGAAACGCCTTTCAATCCGAAGAATCTTGCCGCGATGGCGAATCCGAAGAATTGGTATAAGGGGCTGAAAGAGAATACCAGCGAGGCGGACTTGGCCAAACTGCGCCTCCAGGAGCTTCTCACCGGGAAGGACCCTGTCACAGGATTGCCTTCGATGGGTCGAGCTGGTGCGGGTGCTGAGGCCCTCTATCATGCGGTCGGCGCTGTCCCCTTTATTGGACAGGGCGTACAACGCGTCTCTGAGCGTATCGCTGAGGGCGAGATCCCGGAGGCGGCTGGTGCGACTCTCGGCATTGCCAGCGGCGGCTATGTGCCTGGTGCTGCGCGAGGCGCTGGTCGTGCAGCTCGTGCGACACCGGCTGCGCTCCAGCGTCATGGGGGTACCGTCGCGAAAGGCGCTGCCCAGGCAGCAGCTATAGCGATCCAACACGGTCCTGCCAGGCTTGCCACCGCGGCAATTCCCTACGCAGTCGAGCTGGGCGGACGTGGCCTGTCTCGTCTTGGGAAAGTGCTCGAAGGCTTGCAGCGCACGAGTGCACCAGCGCCAGCCGCGCCAGCCGCGCCCGGAACTTCTTCGTGGACCCGCTGGGCAGCTCCAACCGCGCCAGCCGTGCCTCGGATGCGGCGCTCGTCTCTCTCAGGACCCTTCGACACGGCGCGACTCTACCAGGAAGCGCTCGATAGTGGAATGAGTGAACAGGCGGCTCGCCGGGTAGCCGGGATGGGGCAGAGTCGCAGCGCGGCACCAGCAGAACCTGTACCCGCTGCGGCACCAGCAGAACCTGTACCCGCTGCGGCACCAGCAGAGCCTGTACCCGCTCCTGAGAATCCTCCGCTCGACCCCCGCGGAGACTATCTGCGTGCAGAGGCGCCAGGAATCCTTGAACGATCTCAGGAGATGGGTAGACGTTCACAGCAAAGTCTCGAAGGACTTGTACGTTCTGGCAAACTGACTCCCGAGCAGTTCCAAGAGTACACAGGGCGCCGTCCATCTTCGCTTCCGCCCGAGCCGTCGCGCGTGTCGGGACCAGAGCCTGAAGTCGTTTCGCCCTACCCAGAACCTAGTGCCGAAGGGATCACGCCGGACCTCTACGAGCGCCTCCAGTCTCGACTCTCGGAGATTCCAAGTCGACGCCCGACGTCTCCCGAAGGACCAGCTCTGAAGCGGGCAATGGGCCCACTCGACGAGGCGGCTTTCGCCAACGCCGTCGATTCCTTCTCAGGATTGGAACGCGCAGAGGGCTTCCCGAGCATCCCAAAGAAATGGAAGTCCGGATCGAAGTACGCACACACACGGAAGAAGTAGGGCCCCATGATCGAAATCGCCTCACTCCTGGCGATCGGCGTCACCGCCATCACCGGGATCGTCTACGCGGTTCGTCTTGAAGGACGTGTCAACGTACACGACCAGCTCTTCGTCGAGCGCGAGAAAACAGCTAACGAGCGCCACGAGGATCTCCGGACGGATCTCCGCCGGATCGAAGACAAGCTAGACAGTCTTGGCACGGTGCTGACAAATGGGAAGGCTGCTCGTTAAGCCGGGGGTCGAATTTGGTGAGAGTTTGGCTCCAGCCGGCGCCCGTATCTTAGAGACCCTCAAAGAGTTAGCGCGCGGATACTCCTTCAATATCACGATTACGTCAGCCAGAGATGGCCAGCACTCTGGTCCAGCCGATCCCCACCACAGCGGCGAAGCATTCGATCTGCGCGTCAAAGGGCTCAATTCCGCCCAGATTGCCCTGCTGTTGAACGATCTGCGAGCCGGGCTAGGCCCAGCCTTCTACAGCTTTCACGAGGCCCCTGGGACCGCTAATGCCCACATCCACGTACAAAGGGCGAAAGGGACCACGTACCGAATATCTGACTACCTCCGAAACGCCTAGTTGCCCACTTTGGGCGCTACTCTACCCAGACCAGGTATGATTGGCACGTTTCTTGCGAGAGACGCTCCTATGCCAAAAGACACACATCGTAGGTGCCGAAACCTTGTGGTCATTTCTGATACCCATTTCGGGTGCCGGCTGGGGCTGTGCCCTCCGACGATTCCCAATCTTGACGATGGAGGCGCATACACCGCATCGAAGTTCCAGCGGCAGACGTGGGAACTCTGGCGAGAATTCTGGGGGCATTGGGTTCCTGGCGTCGTCAAACGTGAGCCCTACGATATCGTGCACAACGGCGATGCCATCGACGGTGTACATCACGGTAGTACAACCCAAATCTCTCACAACATCCAAGACCAGCTCATGATCGCGGAGGTGGCACTCCATCCGATTGTTGCCGCCTGTCGGAAATCTGGTGGCCGCTACTACCATATTCGAGGCACCGAGGCGCACGTGGGCCAAAGCGCCCTCTATGAAGAAATGCTTGCACGGACGCTTGGAGCGGCCCCTAACGCTGAAGGCCAGTACGCCCGCTACGACCTCTGGAAGCGTGTCGGGACTTCGCTCGTCCATCTACTCCACCACATCGGGACGACCTCCAGCTCGGCTCACGAATCCAGCGCAGTCAACGCTGAGTTGACCGCCGAGTTCGTTGAGGCAGCGCGCTGGCGGAAGGAGCCTCCCGACTTCATCGTACGTTCGCACCGCCATCGATTCATTGCGGTCGACCTCGATACGGCGCGAGGAATTGGATCGGCGATTATCACGCCCGGCTGGCAGGGCAAAACGCCCTTCGCGTGGAAGGTGGCCGGAGCGCGACTCGCGACTCCTCAATTCGGCGGCATCATCATTCGCGAGGGAGACGAGGAAGCTCACTACAGGAGGAAAGTATGGAGCATCGAACGAAGCGCGGAGGCGTAGGCGTCACGGAGGATGCATGGCAGCAAGCGCTGACACTGCTCCGTGTCGCTCCGACGCATCCGAATGCGGTGACGACCATAGAACTCTGCACGCGCTGGGGTTGCTCAGAACGCACGGCTCTCCGTCGCGTGAAACAACTGGTCCAGATGGGGAAAGCCTCTCGCGTCGTCAAGAGCGTGACCCGCACAGATGGGGCCTTTATGCTGGTACCTGCTTACATTCTTATCTAGGAGAGACGACATGTGGGTCTACGACGAGCAATGGACGGTCGAGACCGAGAACCACATTCGGGCGACGTATCTTGAAGCTGGAGCACCCTACGATTCGGCCCGCGCGTCTGTCTGGAATGCGCGTTGCGTCTCTCAAGCAGCAAGCGGCGTCATGACGAGACAGAAGGCGCGGTGGTCCACGCTGAATGCTCTACGTAGCCAGCTTGGCCTGGCCACGCTTCCAGCGCCCTTTTGGTATGGCGAAGAGGCCGGAACACTCCGCGTGCAGGGGCTCGAACTCCTCAACGACAATCCTCGTCCTGGTATCGGAACCCTCCCCTGGATGGTCATGGGCTATCGCATGTTTGACGCCTTCGGGCTCCATGTGTATGGTCAGAGGGACTTCCGGAACTCGCTCGACTATCCGTGTGAACTCGGCTTCAATACGATCTTCATCTCGACGATGATGGCCCAGCAGAACGGTCATCCCGTGACACTCGACCCTCGGGTCAATACTGCCCTCTACGACAAACTGACGGAGTGCGCGCACATCGCCTTCCAGCGCGGTGTACGTCTCTGGGTGTATGCGTGCGCCGACGCAGGGGCGCTCGGCATCAGCGAGCCCGACCAGCACCGGCACTGGCTACGAGTGTGTGAGCGGCTCGCGGGGGGTTACCATGTCCCCAGCGTTGCCAATGAAGGCCCCAACGGGAACTCGTCTGACCAGCAGCGATTCCCCGTACCATCGGGATGCCCAGTCTGGTCACGAGGCTCGGGAGGTGAATTCCCGCCAGCCCCCAACGGCGCCTCGCTCATGGAGTACGAGGTCAAGCGACGATCTGCCGGCGAAGAGCCATTCAAAATGACAGCCGACTGTGCATCGGTCGAATACCACAATGAAGAACCGACTGGCCCCCGCCACATGCGTCCGATGGTGCAGGTCGAGAACACCTTCGCCGCGAGCTTCATGCAGCTTGGCAGGCGCTCGAACCAGCCTCGACTGTTCCAGGCCCAAGCCGGGTGCGCGATGGTCACGAGAGGCTATGGCTCGGGCGGATATGCGTTCGGATCGGAGAATAGCCGGATGGGCCAACCGCTGATGGGATTCGAGCACGAGTGCGCCGAGGCCGCGATTCGGGTCATGCGGACCGCCTGGTGATCCCTCCACGAATCCAGTTACTGCTAGATCGGGTGCTCGCGAACATCATCGCAGCCCTGATTACGCTCTTGCTGCTGAAGTGGCTCTATTGATCTCGTCGAGCATCTCCTCAATCGAGTCGATGCGCGTGTAGGAGCAGGGTGTCGGATCGAACGGATCGGTCACACGATTCCACGGTCGGTCGAGCAGGAACGACCGACACCCTCCGACTGCACCTACGCCTACCGCATTGTCCAGCTTATCGTCAAGGTAGTAGTCAAGTTGGAGTGCGACCGCGCACAAGTCCTTCCGAGGCGAAATAAGGACCGTTGGCGCGTCAACGCCATGATCGCACAGCCAACATTCGGTCTGTATCTTGGCAGAGAGGCCGGGTCGATTCGTGATGAAATAGATCGCGTGTGTATGCCGCCACCCATTCAACCTCGCCAGGACGTTGGGCGTGTCGTGGTAGGCAGGGAGCGTGAGCCAGAAGCTCGAACTGTACAGGATGATCCCCCACGCTGCATCGATTTCTTTGCGCGTATACCCATAGTACTCAGGGTAGTCCCACGTAGGAATGTCAAACGGGCGTGGCGGGAACAGATCGTGATAAGACGTGCGAATGAGTAAAGGGATGAAGGCCGAATTGTAATCCGCCAATACGCCATCCACGTCGAAACCGATTTTCATAGACGCCCCTTCGTGTATTCGTACCCGCCGATGTTGAAGAAGACGGCTGCCGCGTGATCCTCATCCGAGTCTCCTCGGTACCACTGAATGAAGTGACGGACAGCCGACTGGCGGAATCGCTGGGCCTCAGCCTCTCCGCTCGCCTTCATCCAGTTGCGGGCCTCGTACTTCTTGGCCCCTTTCGTCAGATGCACAGCGAGCCGCTCGAACATCGGCCCATCGAGCGCCAGGCTGTAGTCGATCTTGTCGGTCGTGACATCGCGGACCATGCCTGAGTCGAACTGTTGACGGGAGCCGCTATCCTTGACGATGAATGGATCGGCAGAAGGCGGCAGAGGAATGTCAAGAGGATATGCCAGAGGATACGCCAGAGGCCCAGACTTCCCGGTTCCCAGTGTACACCCCAGCGTGCCAACTTCATGCGCTTTGCACGTCCAATGCGCCTCGGAATCACAGCCGCATGGTTGCGTCGACATATCACTTCTCCTGCGTACTCAACAAACTGAGAACTTTCGCTTCATACGTGGCCAGGTACACATCGGCATCCCACAGCGTCCCATCCGTATCGACGATGATGCCTTCCTTCAGGATGCCCAGGTGATCGTCGGCCCACTTCAGAGATCGAATGCAGAGGATGCCCGTGTCGTGCTCCAGATCGACACGCCGTCGAAGCAGCAACGTTCTCCCTACGCGCTCGGCTGCTTTGCGGATCTGGGAGACCGTCGCTCCGCGCGCTACGACGTTGTGCCTGAATGCATGAAGAGCGTTCTCGTAAGAAATATCGAGCAGCATGGCGAGGGCCGCAACGGCGCAGTCCCGCTGGTGAAGCTGCGGCACGAAGGCGAGGAAGTGGATCCCCATGTCAATTGATCGTCACGATGGGCGACCCTTCGGGCGGCGCACCATCATAGAGCAGCCGCACGAGGAACTGATCCTCTGAGCCGCCCTCGGGCGCTACCACTTCGAAGCCCAGATGCGGCAAATGTGTTCCGATGCCTATCGCCGTGTGTCGAGACACCGAAACCCCCGGAGGCCCAATCTCCGCAAGGACCGACAGCAGGATCAGGTAGGTCTTGCGCGCCTCTTCAGCCCGCACCTTGACTTCCTCGAAGGCTTTCTCGGCCTCATCGAGCGCACTCAGCGCTACCTTCAGCCGTTCTCGCAGGGTCGTCTTCGTCTCGATCTTGGCCATTGGGCTCTCCTGGTAGCGGCGTGCTATCAACCAACCGCACGATGATCTCTTTCCGGCCAGCAACAGGTACGGTGGCGAACTGGAGCGTCTGTACGTTCTCCTCGACCTGGCGCAGCGTCCCTTCCGTGATGGTCACTTCGCCGCCCTGCTGGGCCAGAACAGCCAGCAGAATGACGTAGTTCTTGACGGCTTGGAGACTCTCAACTCTCCGAGCACGCCTCGTCAGGGTAAGTGTGCGCTTGACCCGACGAAGATGCTTCTGACGTTTGCTAGTCTGGGCCATGTTACTCCTCGTCCTTCGTACCCGGCGGCGTGATCTTCGTATACGCCCTCACCGGCACATGCTCCGTCGCATTCTCGATCTGGGCCATCGTAACGCCCTGGGCAATCAGCTTCTTCTGGTTCAGGGTCTTGCGAATGGGGGCGACCAGCGTGACGGTGAACCCATCCAGCTCAATCGACTGTTCCCCAAGATCCTCACGAACCTGGTCCACCTTGACCTTGTGCTTGGATTTGGCCACCTCTAGCACCTTGATCTGGTCAACGATCTGCTGGTACGCGCGCAGATTCGTACGGAGCGTCGTGCGCTGCTGGGTCGTCAGCGTGACTTCGCGGGTGGTCGAGACGGTTGCGGTGGTCGAAACTGTTGCTGGCATTAGAAGCTCTCCATGTTGGCCATGTTCTGTCCGAATTCCCCCTCGACTACCAGCGGCACGCTGAAGCTATTGGGAACCTGCGTCATGGCTGCTGAGACCATCACATGCAAGTCTCTCTCCAATCCCTCCTCACACTCAATCTTGATGCAATCATGCACCTGAAGGATGGGTTCGACCCACACGCCTTGTGTCCACAAAGGAACAAGGATGTCATCATAGATGGACGCCTCGGCCATCTTCATGATCCAGGTTGCGCTCTCTTGAATCGGCGTCGAGAACGCGAACCGCTCAGCCTCCTCTCGAACACGCTCATTCTTCGAGCGAATGCCTCCAATGTAGCGGATGCGCCCCGACAGGCAACGGACGAATCCATCGCGCGCAGCCTCTGCCTTGCGCTGTTCCATGTATCGTCGAACTCCCGGATACAGACCAAGAGTCTCGTTGAGCCAGCGCTGGGCGGTGTCTTCATCGGCGTCTACTCCATTCTTTCTCAATTCCACGCTGAGACCTTTCGAGGTCATCCCCATCGGAATGCCGAAGTTGATTGCCTTGGCCGGCAATCGATGCTTGTGCTTGTCCTGGTCTTTCGGCTTGACACCGAAGATGCGCTCGGCAGTTGCTGCGTGTAAGTCGATCATGTCGCCATTCGGTTGCCGCTTCTCGCCTCGAAAGATAGCGAGCATGAGCGGGTCCTGACTCAGGTGAGCCAGCCCGCGAAGTTCAATCTGACTTTGGTCCCACCCACAAATGACGTGTCCCGGCTCAGCGACCCAGCCCCGCTTGAATTCTGGGGCAAACTGGCCATGCTCGGGCTGGGCAAGGACGTTGGGGTCGGACGCGGCGAGCCTTCCCGTGACCACCCGAGTTGTACGGAATGTCGCGTGGACTCTTCCGTCGTGCGGCCACCGATGGACAAAATCAGGGAGACGGTCACAGTTATGTGATGCAAGACCCTCAGCAATGAACGTATGTGTCGATGTCTTCAGAGCGATAACATCCTGCTCCCCTAGGTACTCACGTTTGACCAGTTTGACTGTTCTAGACATGTTCATGCGCGGTAGATTGTCAAGAATAGAATCAAACTTATTGAGAAGCCGCAAGGGTCTATACGTGCCTAGACATCTGAGCACTTCAGCACTTCTTGCAATCGTCAAGTGGTCACACCCATCATGTCCTGTACTGTAGGAGAAGTGAAAGCCGTGTGCCACGAGTAGCTGCTTTATCCGCTCCATGACCGGGCCAGGCTTTTGAGCAAAAGCGATACGAATCGAGTAGTGTGGGCGCTGAAGACAGCCTTCCCCATCAAATGCGCCACTAAGGTACCCTGCATCGAAATTGTCGAACGATTCCCACATGTCTAAAGGTTTTATAATTTCATAGTCATGCCGAGTTTGTGCCGGCCTATCCGTGGCAAGCAATTGGCAAGTAGGAACCCACACAGCTTTAGCATACATGCCCGCACTTCGCGCCAACCACTGGTGATCGCTAGAGCAGGTAACAACTGTTCCGTCGTCAAATGTGAGCCGGTAGCAATTCTTTCGTGCTATTTTGGTAGCAAAAATATCTGACAGTTTCCAGTGTCGGTGGTGATCTTTTCCGTGCCCTATACCAGGCGATTCTTCATCAAAACCTAGTAGCTTATCGCCCATAGCAAGGGTAGATGCCGGTACCCACTCTAGAGCGGCCGTCAGAAGGCGCGTATCGGGGGCCACACAGAACGTGTTACGAAGTTTGTAGAACTCTCGATACGAGCGTATAGTTCCAATGCTGGGGATTTCCGAATGTTCGTGCTCAAGAGCTTCCAGGATTTTATCATTGGTGCTGCCCCTTCCACCCTTCGTCATCTTCAGTTCTTCGAGACCGAGCGCCCCAAAGAGATAGTCCGCGACCTGATCTCCGCTATTCGCGTTGAATGACGGATACCCGGTTGTCTCGATCAGCTCGGCGCGCAGTCGATCGATCTCCCCTTGCAGCTTCATCGACAAGCGTGCAAAGTGGTCGAGGTCCGGCTTGAGCCCAATCTTCTGCATGCGCGCAATGAACGGATACGTACTCAGTTCAAGCTCGTACACGTCCCGAAGACCCATCTCATCGATCTTCTGACTGTAGACTTCGTGGAGGCGTAGCGTGCCGTCCGCGTCTCGGCAGCCGTAGGTGGTCGCCGTCTCGAGCTCCACGTAGTCGAGGGTTGCCTGGGGAACGTCCCCCAGACAGTTGTAGGCCGCGACCCGAATATCCTCGATCTGGTCTTCCCACAGATCGTGAGCCCGTGGCGACCCCATGACCCGGAGGGCTGCCTTGTGAAGCAGAGTCTTCGGCAACTTCGGGAGCACCTTCACGCGGCGCCCGGCTGCCTGCTTCCGCTCGAACTCCTCCACCTGCCGCTGCTCGTACTTCTCCTGCTCGGCGTCGACAATCCACATGAGGTAGTCACGTGTCAGTTCATTGGCCTTGTCTCCAACGATGTCACTGTAGTCTTGCATGCGCATGTTGCAGTGACGGAGACAGCCCGCCTTCAACCCCTGCGGCTCGATCTGGAGCAGGTAAGCCATGAGCATCGTATCGCCTACGAGCAGAGGCTGAAGTTCCATCTGTAGCACGTCGAGCATGACTCGATCATGAAGACTCGAATGGAAGACGAGGCGGGGTCGTATTCTACTGACAATGTCAACGAATCGTCGCTTGAGAAATTCTGAAGCAGTGTGCCTAAGTAAGTAACCTGTTCCCGCTTCAGGCGAATACTGCACACTCCAGGGGTTCCAGGGCCAGCCTTCGGTGTCGATGGCGAGTAGCTGTCCTGGTGTAAGTCGGCACAGGCTGGTATCGAGTTGGAACTCCGAGAGGATGTCTTCATAGGTTTCCTTCCCTTTCCACGGGTCGTCATAGAGCCTCCGAGCACTCAGTTTTCCTGCTGTAAAACTGGACAATGCCTGAAATCCGGCCACGACGTACGGAGACATCTCGGGGTTGTGCATGCCTGCCGCTGGATGGTGAACGGGAAACACGACGACTCCGTCTGGTGGGCACGGATAGGGGGCCATCTCAGGGAGCAGCCAAGGCAACCCCCAACACCCCTCCATATCAACATCGCCCAAGAAGTACCGTGTCGCGTGACGGCCAAGTGTAATAATCAGGCTCGGCTGTATGCGCTGAAGTTCCTTCTGGAGGTGGGGCTCGTCCCTTGCCAGATCTTCAGCCGTGTACTTGTAGTCGCGCCCCTGATACTCTCGATAGATGTTCGTCAGGAAGATGTGCTTGCGCGACGGGAGCCTGTTTGCAGCAAGCAGGCGATCGAGTTCTTCACCCGTGTCACCAACAAAGGGCCGACCACATTGATGCTCACGGTATCCTGGTCCTTCGCCGACCAGCATCCAGTCGCACGGCGCTGGCCCAACTCCATGCACGCGCATCAGTTGACCATGCGTGTCGCACCACCCAGCACGACCTCCTCACGCACCTTGAGCCAGTAACCTGGAGCAAAGAGGTGCCGACAGCAGAGAAACGTGCCTGCTACACCCTCAGACACATACTCGTAGAAGTGCAACACGCCTTCAATGGCGGCTACGATGTGGGCCTCCAGTGCCGTATCGGCCGCCACATTCGTGGCAGGATCACAGACTGTCACGACAAACACTCTCCTGGGCGGGATCTCTGTAGGAGGATTACCCTGTATCATGTCAATCTCTTTGGACGACATCATCTTGTTCTCCCTGGCAAAACTGAACAATCCGCTGGGCAGCTTTCGCGCCGAGACGCCGCGTCTTGCCCTTGTGCGTCGTGACGAGAGCTGCCCACTCTTCAACCGACGCATTCGCCGCCCGCGTAATCGACTTGTGGAAGTAGCGCTCGGCCGCCTTCGAGAAGCGCATACCCAGGTCGGGGAACGTCCGGAAGGTCACCTGGGCCGGAGACGCGATGAACGAGGCGGTCGGGGGCACATACAGTTCCAAGTGCGACTTGTGCTCATCGAGGTCGACATCGGTCCAGGTATGGTAGAGGGCTGAGATGACTTGGAGCGTATCGGCTCGTGAGGTCGTGAACCATGGGACGATACCCGTACACAAGTGCAACACGGCTAGCCGTCGCAGCAGTTCCCCAATGGTCATCCGGCCGGGTAACACTTCACACTGTCTCCGACCGCGCCGTGACTGCCAGTGGCACAATTGCCCTTTTCTCGTATAACGGGGTTGTCCTTCGATGAGCAGATAGGATTGCTGGTACGTCTCGCGCATCCGAGGCACCTGGAACCCCTGAAGGCGTGCCGAGCGAAACGCATCGATGAGTTCTCCCAGCTTCTTGAACTCGATCCCGACAAGGACGGGCGCACCTTTCACGCCTCGTCCCTCGAACATCAGATCGCCAGACTCCAGTCGCGTTGGGACGATATCGAGGTGCAGCTTTCGGAGCGGCTCGACCAGATCGCACGAGCCTACTTGCGTGTCGACGAAGAGAGGGCTACTAGACATGCCGGCGGCCCGTCAATCGAATATTGCGATATTGCTGCTCCCATTCTTGCTCTGACATGCATTCAGGATTCAGATGCCACTGTTTCCCCGTCCCCTCGAACATCTCCTGAAGGAGAGCAAAGTTATCACTCTGCTTCGGTATCGGGAGGTACGTCAGACTTCCCACCCCGACGACCGCCGCGAAAAACGCTCTTCGGGTTACCATACCTCCCCCTTAGCAGTTTCTGTAGCCGCTCGATGCGTGTCATCCGAACCCATCTGTTTCCCCCTTGCCGGCAGCACATGAGACAGTAGAGCCGCGTACTCGTACTCTCCTGCTCGTAGTAACAGATTGGGCACTGATAGATCCAGTGAGACACCTACCGGTCCTTCTTCGGGTAATCGTTCTTGTGGAACCCCGCCCCCTTGAGCACGAAGTTCGGCGCGGATGGGAGCCTCTGCATCAGCACAGCCCGATGCTTCTGCGCACACAGGTTGCACATGAGGCGCGTCTTCGGGGATTCCTCCGTACGTCCGCAGCAGGGGCATTCATAGTCCCAATGTGGCATAGGTGGTTCCTCTTTCAGTCGACAGCGGGCGCAGTCACAGGTCGATGTTTCGAAACACAGGGCATCGTCGATGATGATGTCGTCGACATGGCGGATCATTGCGCTACTCCTCATTGTCGCCCAAGGAAGGCTCTTCACAGGCTAACAGCTGAAAGCAGCGTGGCGCTGTTTTGACAAGCATTTCCTCATCTTCGACGAAGCGGATCATGGGGTGGGGGTCTCGGTCGTAGCAGAGAACGAGACGACTACCCAGCTCGACCAGCCAGGCAAGCGGAGGATGCCAGCGGTAATAACCCCCTGCGCGCGCGCGCCATTCTGTGTCTGGGTTCATACAGTCAGGACGTAGGACGGCTCGCCCATCCCGCACGTACAGCCTGTAGAAGTCACGAGCCGTCATCAGGTCGGGTTACTCCCAGTCACTTTCTTTCGATCCTGGAAACATCAGCAGTGCGAACTCAGGAAACGTCAACACAGGCTCCCTAAACGTCTGGTCGGCCACTTCGGGGTTCCCAGCACCGCGCACCTTCCCGACTGTCATCGTCCACGTCTTCGCACCGTGCCCCGTATGATACAACTCGACATGGACAAGCCCATCCAGCTCATTGAATCCCGACCGGATGCGCTCCCCAGTCGGGCCTCGTCCGACCGCCCCCGTCTTCTTGTTGACGACAGCGCCCCATTCATCCTTGAGCGAATCGACGAACCCCAGATTGATGTCGAGCGGCTTGGCCGCATTCACGACACGGCGCATCCGGGCATTCACCTTGTCGAAGTCCTTCTGCTGGTCGGCCATCGGCGCCCCGAACTCAGCATACCGGAAGATCGACCACAGGTCTGTTTCCTTGTCGATGAGGACGGTACGGGCATTGTGCAGCGCGTGCTCGTAGTCATCAGTGAACCGGTCCCGAATCTCCTGAGCCTGTTCCTGCGTGAAGTTCCCCTCAGCATCCGGTACCCAGTCGTACTCGGAAATGTAGATTTCCTTGGACGGGTTCTCTTCGACGATGCGGTTAACGACCCCCTCCATCCCCTGATCGAATGAGAAGACGACAACGGGGCCAGGCGCCTCGAGCCAGAAACTCGTCTTGCGACTGCCGGGCTCACCTGCGCTGATCCCGATGACTCGCTGCTTCAGTTCATGAACCGCGCGAGGAAAGCGTGCAAGAGGATTGCTCGTCGAAATCTTTGCCATTACAGTTGCCCTTTCCACCAGAGGGTGAGCACGAACGCGACAATCCTTGCTGCAAGATAGAGACCAGCCAACTTGACGAGGAGGAGTAATTGGTCGTAGCTCACAGCCTGCCAATCCCTTGCAGCATCGGCTTTCGCTCTGCATGGCACTGTCGACACCACGTCGAGAGTCCATCGCGGGAAGCCTTGCACCTGGGAAACAGCATGAGCGGTTTCTTGTGTTTGCACGCCGTACAACGCTTCATGGCAGCACTCTCCTCGTAATACGTCTTGTCCACATTAGTGTTCACAACACGTATCAACATGTTCGTTCTTCTCTACGTGTGGCCCACCGAACTGAGAGTGCTATTGCGCATGACAAGCACATGCAACGACCGGGCCGTGCGAGTGGGCCAGAAGGCACACAGCGAACACACAGGCCTAGTCGCCGCTGTCGCCTATAGAAACGATGCTGGGCCTCTCGCTTGTGCTGCAATCGGAGGGCTCTCGTTATCATGGGATCAGTCCTTGATTCCGACCATGATTCATGACCATCGCCCAGTTCTCACTCATTTCTCGCTTCGAGAACTCGAAGTCCCACGCAAGCAACTCTGGGGCCATTGGCCTGTAACAGCCGTTCACGAAGAAGCCAATCAGGCGCGCATAGGGCGTTTCGAGTTCGTGCCCATAGCACATCATCTGACAGATCCACTTGTCGAACTTCTTGGGGAATCCATTTTCTGGAACACGCGGGACCTCTTTCGTGGACATCCAGGTCAGCTTGATCTCGCCCACGCGGGTCTGCCCATTGAAGATGATAAGGTCGGGGGAGTAGGTGATACCATCTTCGGTCAGGAGCTCGCCTGGACGCTCGGCCAGCTGGCCGTAGCGTTCTCGCAGGGCGTTCTCTAGGATCGCTTCCAAGGCCAAACCGGCCCCCATCTTTATCTTGTCGGGACCGTCTCCCTTTGCGAAGCGCTTCGGTTCTAGGTGAGCGAAGAGATCATTGTAGAGGTCGCTCATGTGGAGACCGGGCGAGCGGACGCTGGTCTGCTTCATCAGCAGCTCGAGGAGTTCGGTCGTGTCGAGAGGGACGACTTTCACTGGAACATTACTTTCGACTCGCTTGCGACTATGAACTGGGCACCGCAGGAGACACACTTCCACAAAGCGGGCAACCTCTTGAAGTTTTCAGCCGTCCACTGCTCAGAGCCGTCTTCTCTGTTGGGCTGTGCCTCTGCACAATAAGGACAGAGCACGGCAACGGCGTCTGCTACAAGTTGGGCACGACGTTTGGAGCCGGAGGCTGGATTCGAACCAGCACGTTCCTGTCTACAAGTCAGGGTTCTGGCCATTTGAACTACTCCGGCGGAACATCACGTAGATACTTGTCAACAACCGCAAGAGCTTTTTTAGCCTCTCTAGTGCTCGCCTCGAATAGACAGGCGCTGTGGTGTACCCAGCGATTGGAAGTGCCAGCAGAGCAGTATCGACAGTAGTGATACCCACAGTCAAGTTCTCGAATTGAGCGCCTAATCAGTTCTAGCTCTGCTCTAGTCATGAACTGTTTGGATGAAGTTGGCCGTTCGTTTGATATCCCTGTGAACGGCTGCCAGAAGTCAGGGTCGGGACCGCAGTCCCTAGCCGTGCTGCAAGTCACGGCGAGAGGAGAAGGGGCAGGTCGTTCGTTTCGTGTTCGAGAGTGTGTTGCCACTCTCCGCTGGCGGTCGCAGTGCCGCCTCATCGGATTCCTGCCCCAAACTGTTCCTACTCTGCAACCTCCAGATACCCCTTCGCCTTGTTGTACGTCCAGCCATCTTCCTGTGACAGGAACTCATCACTGAAGACCATCTTCCGGACGTCCTCCCGTCGCGGGTCCTTCGGGATCGTCGTCAGGACTTTCGTCGAGAGCTTGTTCTTCGCGAGGGGACCGCCGGCTGCCGCGAGGATGTTCAGGAGCGTTTCCTTCGTGAACGCCTCCAGGTCGTCATCGATGGGTTCAGGCTTGGAGATCTTGCCGTTCAGCTTGCCGCCGGCTGCTTTCACCGGGCCCACCTTCGCGGCCTTCTTCGAGGATTTGCCGCTGCCGACCTCGACGATCTCATAGAACTCGCTGACCACGAGGTCTCGACGGTCATACGTTCTCCCGGTCTTCTTGTCCTTGCGCGGACCAAACTTGCTCGTGCGCTCGGCATCGACGCGCTGCTCGAATTTGCAGCGACTCCCGATGATCGGGGTGAAGTCATACGTGCCTTCCTCGGCATCGTCCGATTGCACGCCGGTCGGGTGCCCGGCCTCTTCAAGACTCGACATGAGCTTGGCCCAGGCAGAATTCCCCGAGAGGGCTCGACCGTCCTCAACAGGTGTCAGGACATGTCCATCTTCGGAGACTTCCCACTCTTCGAAGTTGCCGGCCCGCAGATTCGTCGTGATGGCCTCCTCGGCCCCATCGGGCACAACCGACAGCAGGACGTTCAGGGTGTGCGGAGGGGCCACCGGCTTCCCTGTCTTGTAGTCCTTGATCTTCTTGGTCGGGTCGTACGGCTCGCCGTTGAATTCGTCCGTGAGCTGGTAGTCGGTGATGACGCCGACTACCCCATCGAGAAACCCGCCGCCCTTCTTGAAATTCGCTTTAGCCATTCAGTGCTCCTTGACGTGTTGACCGATTCGTTCGACATGGGGACTGCAAACCGCGTGCCACTGTCTTCCTTTCTTTTTCACTGGACAATTCCTAGCAGTGTCTTTGCCCGTGTCACTGCGACATACTCGATATTCTGCTCTTCGACTGTGACCCCGCGTCGATAGAGGGTTCCTTGCAAAATGTAGACCCGATCCGCTTCGAGCCCCTTGGCTTTGTGGACTGAGGAGCACAGGACCGTCTTGGCCTCGGGATCATCGATGAAGAGACTCTCGCAGCGTTGGACCAGTTGAGCCCATGTCTCAAGCCCCTCCCCTAGCGCATAGAGAGTCGCTGCCTGATCTCGCGTTCGATCGACCAGTTCGACCTGCCCATACGCGAACTGCTTTGCGACGGTCTTCATCTCCCACTCGGAGACCTTTCGCAGAATGTCCTGCATCGAAGACTGTTCCGAACAGTGTAGCCTTCTGAGGACAGTCAGGAGTCCGGCCCCGATGTCTCGTCCAGCCATACGCGCTTTAACCCCTTGACGCAGAAGAGCCAGTGTAATCGAGACGAGGGGTGCATTCAACCGCGACAGGATAAAGTCACCCGGCTGAACCTCGGCAGTCAGTTTCTCGGGTATGACCGAAACGACCTCCCCCTGTGGATTTGTTGGCCCTGCCTGAATATCGGGAACCAGCTTCTGAGCGCGTTCGACAATCGCCTGCCCACACCGATACGTGACCGTCAAGGGCATCTCGACCGCCCCCAATTCACCCTTCAGACGGTCCAAGGATTGGCTGTCAGCCCCTCGGAAGCCGTAGATGGCCTGCCGGTCGTCCCCGACGATGCAAATGCGTCCTGAGCCCTTCTGGAGGCTCCGCTGGGCCATGTCCAGTTGGGCCAGAGTCAGGTCCTGAGCCTCATCGACCACGATTAGGTCAT
>ERZ1292632.627-Hain-H43-01um-R2-627-length-39143-cov-27_pt2 | contig 20162 bp, 22 predicted proteins | sample MGYA00564407_ERZ1292632 | MGnify/ENA primary metagenome ERZ1292632 (study PRJEB36523, sample SAMEA6512637) | groundwater metagenome | collected 2019-01-08 | study: AquaDiva: Metagenomics assemblies of 32 groundwater samples | reverse complement strand
CTCACGTACGTTGTTCGCGATCGTCGACGTACCCTCAGCGTGCCGCCGCAGGTCCGAGGACCAACCCTCGACCGCGAGCCGCGGGACCTCCGGCAGTCCAAGCCGGTCTAGCAGCGCCTTGCAGGCTTCGTAGTCGAGGTAACACCGCGTCTTCGCGTCGCAAATGTCGAAGAACGCGAGGCGAATACCTTCGCTTCGTGAAACGTCGTACAGGAGGTCCTGGACCTGGCCATAGACTTCTCCGTAGAAGACGAGGTCTGGCGCCAGAGCGAGTCGGTGCGCAAGGTCGTATCGACGCGCTGCGATCCACCACATCGACTCTGTCGACTCTCTCTTGATCTGGGTGTGCGAGCCGACCCACAGACGCTCGCCGGAGAAGCAAAAGCGCGCATTCGCGCCGTGGATCTTTTCCGTGAGCACAACAGGCTCGCCCGGAATTAGTAGATCTGGCCAGCGGCGGAGCCCTTCGATATCGGTGTACACCGGCAGGAAGCCCGGATCCGGCTCAGCCTCCCCGCCAGAGCTTAGCTCGACCGGTGGTTCGTACTTCGTGATCCCGAGGAGATCAGCGACATCGTCGCCCTCAATAGCTCCGTTCGGGGACGAAGCCAGCAGCCCCATGGAGAAGACACCCCGGAGCCGCTTCGCCTTGATCCGATTGTGCCCACCGAGAAACGCCCAACGAGGATCGTCCTTCGGTACAACCGCGTCTACCGGAACGTAGACCGCCAAATCACCTGGCTGGAAATCACCGGTCCGAAGGACTACAGGATAGTCGTACACCTTCGTGATGCTCAGGCTATCCGCGTTCGGATGTTTCTCGACTGCGCCGACGCGCACTACAGCCACGTGGAACTCAGTCACTTCTCACTCGCCTTTACTGCGCCACCGACTCGTGCGGTCTGCTCACGGAGCCGCTCGACCTCTGCGCAAGCCGCGAATACCATCGCGTAGAGCGTATTCGGTTGCCCGGGTTTACCGTAGCCTGCCGCCTCCAGCCGTCGGAGACAGTCCAGAGCGACGTCCTGCGGCACGTAGCTTGTCGTCACGAGGACGTAATCGCGAACAGCCTCGCCGATCCGCCGATCGACCTCACGATCCGGCTCGGCGAGCTCCTCCCACGGCAGGAGCCACGATGACTTCGGTTCCGGCTGCTCCTGTACCCACGCGATCCACGTCTCGCGCACGAGCCGTCCGAGAGCCTCCCGATCCGTCCTCCTCGTTGAGCCACACTCATCCATGATCAGCTCTCCTTTCGCCTCTCTGCGCGGAAACGTGAGAACTCGTCCTGCGCCGCAATCCACTTCGGATCATGCTTGCGATTGTCGCCGAGGCCAAGTGCCCACGGCAGATGGTGCTGAACGCCTTCATGCTCGAGCGCCCCGAAACCGGCGGCGTCATCATGGATGTGGAAGGCGCGTCGCGTCACGAACGGCAGCCAGCGCTCACGGCCGTAGATTCCGGCGGACACGTGTCCCGGTCGATGCGGAAGCACGTGCGTCACCGGGTACACGATTACGTGCAGCCCGTCGAGCCAGTTGGATCGCGCGTTGTTGCGCTCGATCCCGAAGGCGAGGAGGTCGTCTAGCAGCACGCTGATCGCCTTGGTGTTCCTTTTCGCGCCGTACCGGTACGAGAGCCCGACAGATATCGAGACTGGGTCGTTCTTGTCGGGCCAGAGCGCAATTGTAAACTGCGGCCGACGTCGCTTGATGTCGAAGTAGACGAGAACGCCTGCGACGACGAGCGCAAGCCCGATCGCCGACAGCACGATGATCGCTCTGTAATCCATCATGGCCTCTTTGTAAGTCGGAGCACCAAACGCCTTTTGGGCCGATAATCCGACAACCAACCCGTTAGTGGGATAACTGGTACAAGCAGCACCCATCCAACAGTAACGCCGTTCTCAGTCTGACGGGCAAGACGCACGAATAACCACTGCGCAACTACGAAGTTCAACCAACCGAGTCCGCTCATTGCTCGCCTGCTGTCGACCGCCAGTCACCGCAGGTCGGGCAGCACGACGGGCCTTCGTCCGGGTGGATACCATGCCACTCGTCGTCGCAGCCATCGTTGTCCATCGCCGCACGCGTCGCGATCGCCGTATCCCCTGCGAGCGCTCTGCACTCGTCCGCCGACAAACGGAGACCGCGCCCACGACGCGCCGCGCCCACGATCCGTTGATATAGCGTCAGCCTTGCTTGAGTAGATCTCATTCCTCGTCCGCTTTCGCGCACTGCTTCCAGAACCAGGCGCACGCCTCGTTGTTACAGAAGGCGTAGGGTCCGTATCCTCCGTACGCGAGGCCGAAGCCGAATGAGACCCAGGATCCACATTCCGGGCAGACCTCGAAGTCGTGCTGTCTACCGCACTCCTCACAAAGCTGATCCTTTGCGACCAGGAGCGGCCTCTTGCCGATCTCGGTCAACGGTCTCCGTCTCCGTCTTCTGCGCGGTCGGCGAACTCGACGAGCGCCGCCGCCAGCTCGCGCGCCTCCGACGGCGTCAGGTGCAGCGCCGAATGCTGTTCGCCGTCGACTCGGAGCCACACGTAAGGAACGGCGCCAGCAGCCAAGGAGTCGCTGACGCCCACGTTCGTTCCGCGCTCGTCAGAGAACTCAAGGTAGATGCCGATTCCACGATCGTTGACCTTGCGCCGAGGCGCGCGTGTCGGCTCGGACAGAACAGCCTCGGGCATGCTGTCGTCACTGGCAGCGTACTCAGGCCAGATCGCGAAGTCAGACGGTTTGGTCTTGCCGTCGATGAGCGACATCGCCGTCGTCTAGCCTTTCACCGTACTGGTCCGGTCCGAACCATCGGTCTACTTCCTTCTCGTCAGTCATCTGTTGGCCTTTCTTCATGCACTTTCCCTCGGCGACCGTTGCGTCGCGCTGTCACCCCTGATCGCTTCGAGAGCCTCGTTCGGATCTGGCGCTCGGAGCGCCGGGCCGGCCTCACCACCCCCGGCGACGAGGCGCTCTGCCGTCGTCTCGATGGCGACGACTCGGCACTCGGCTGAGTCCGCCGGTCCTATGGGCGGCGGTCGGCGTCGCGACTGGAGCCATCGTCACGGCTGCGGTGTTTCGCTGACCTCGATTCATCATCCATCCGCTTTGCTGCCCGCTGCACGAACTCGCGTTCTCAGTCCCATGTTCTCCCCGCTCTCTATTCGCATGCATGACGCACCTCCGAGCCGTGCCGGCTACGGCAGATCGAGCACGGCTGGCAATGGCGCCCATAGGTACAGCTTGCCGTGCACCACGCGATCTGGCTCATAGCCCGCGGCTTTGTAGCAGTACCCGGGGTTCGTTGAGCGTACAGCCGCGATCTCGACTTCAGTGCGAAGCCGCTCGGACGGCAGCGAGCCATAGCGAGCGGACCACGCACTGTAAGTGGCGGCCGTCGCGCTGCGAATCAGGTCACTGGCCAAGGCCGGGCACTCCGGCAAACGTCGAAACAACATATTTCGCCAGACGAAGCGTGGCGCGCAGTCTGTTGTTCCGACTCTTCCACGACTAGATCCCGTGCCTCGCGCGCTCGGTGTCCTCTGCCTGACTACGGCCCATACTGCGGCGCCCGACTCATGGAGCAACACAATCTCTTGCCCGACCCCGGTAAAGGTCCGGGAGCCAGGCGTGCGGCGCGAGTAGTGCGGCCCGTATTTGGCGAACCGACCGGTCCCGTCAACGACCGCCAGTGCGGCCGGGTCGCTGCTCGATGACAAGCGCCATCCGCCTGTCCATTGCCGATCGAAGCGTCCGACTTGCCATGCGGCGGCGTTCATACGTCACACCCTCTCCGGCGCAGTTGAAAGACGGCGCGTTGGGCCTGGAACTTGTCCATTGGAGCTCCATCCGGCCCGATCGGCACGCTGTGCTGCCAAGCGCCGCGTCCGTCGTATTCATCGATTGCCCAGCCTTTACCGCTATCTAGCGGACGGACATGGAAAATGGAGTTGCTCATCGGCTGTTAACCTCGTCCCTTGTTAACCGACATCGAGTGATCAAATGCCTCGGGATTCATGTCTTCTCCTCCAATAGCATCCTTCCGACACTACCCCTGATCGTTTCTAGAGCCTCGCTCGGATCCGGCGTGGTCGAGCAGCTCATGGCGCGTATCTAGCAAGGCGGAAGCCGAGAGCGACGGACGCGCTGCCCGTCGGCGAGAAGGCGCGGTCCGCCGCGCGCGCGCTCCTCGCGTCGCCGCGCCACGAGCCGCCGCGGGCGACCCGGTACGAGCCTTCCGCAGAGACGGCCGGATCAGAGACTTCGCCGCTCGAGTAGCTCGCCTTCCAGTCCCAGCACCAATCCCAGACGTTCCCGATCATGTCGTGAAGTCCCCACGCGTTCGGCGCCTTCTCGCCGACGGCATGGGTCCGCCCGTCCGAGTTCTTGTTGTACCACGCGATCGCGTCGAGCGGGCCGTACCGCGGCGCCTCCGTCCCCGCGCGACACGCGTATTCCCACTCCGCTTCGGTCGGCAGCCGATACCCGGTCGAGCCTCGGTCCCAGCGCACCTCCGTGCTGTCGATCGCGTACGCCTTCGGCAAGCCCATTCGCTCCGACAACGCGTTCGCGAACGCGACCGCGTCGAACCACGACACGTCGGTGACCGGCGCCTTCGGATCCTTCCGGCTCGACGGGTTCTTTCCCGACACGTGCTCGTAGAGAGCCTGCGTCACGGGCGTCGTCATCAGCTCGAACGGCCGCGTGATCTGAACCCGGTGCCGTGGCTTCTCGTCGTCGAACGCCTCGCGGTTTCCCTCCGCGCCCATCCAGAACACGCCGGCCGCAATAGAGCAGGAGGGTACGATGATCTCCGATTCGGCTTTCAGCTCACGGCCGACCGCGTCCCAGGTCGGCTCGTCGAAGTCGGAGTCGCCCTCCTCGCAGAGTCGGATCGCCATACAGGCGACCCGGCAGGCTTCTTTTCGGATCTCCTCCAGCGGCTTACGCCGCAACATCGCCTGCGCGAGCTCGCCGACCTCCTCCATCAGCGCAGCGAGGAGCTTCTCGCGACCGGGAAATTTGCTGCGCGCGCGATAGACTTCTGCGCTGATCGCCTCGAGCGTTTCCGGCTTCGGGTGAACGACATACTGCGTCGCGCCGCCGAAGCATCCTGTGTTGCGCTCAGTCATACTCTGGTCCTTTCGACGACGAGGTATCGTTTGCCCGGAAGACCGCGTTCGACAATCTCGCGGACGTCGGACCAAGCCAGACCGCCCGCGCCGCAGCCAGGTCTCGGCAGCGCAATGCGCTTGTCGCTGAAGCCGCGCTCCGCCGCGTCGATGTAACCGACGAGCATACGAAGCTCATCACACGACCGCCGGATCAGCTCGACGTCGGCCGAGTTCTTCCAGTGCCGTTTCACCGGGAAGCTCGCGATGTGCCACGGCGCCATCAGTCCGTCTACGCCCCCGACTGTGTACCCGACTGTGTGCGCGAACCCTACGCCGAACGCGCCGATGCTGCTCGCGCACGCCGTCAGGAGGTGCACGTGATTTCCGCCGCCGCCGCCGCCGACCGCGCCCTCCTGCGCCTTAAGCCGTTCGCCAAGCACCCGTTCGCCAAGCACCCGGTCGATGCCGGGCCAGTGTTGCGCCGCCTGGAGCGCGACGCCCTTGCCCATCACCGCGTAACCCCGCCGACCGACGAGCGCGTTCGTCGTGATCGCAACGAGGCCAATACTCTCCGGATCGGCCCTGAACAGATCGCCGTCGACTTCGAGCATTACCGACTGCCTCCAGAGCTTCGAGTCAAGACACTGTTCGTTGCAATCCATCCTGGCCAGGGCTTATCTGCCCTCAGTACAGCGCTCAAGACTTCCGTCTGCACCTGAAGGGCCTCTCCGTGTGTCATCGCTATCGCCACCCTGCATTGTCGACCGGCGCCCAGCCAAGCTCGTTCGGCCCAGTCGGCAGCGCGATCGCGAGCCCGTGCGCATAGGCGTCTCGAATGCCGACCGTGTACTTGTCAGCCGACCCGCCAATCCAGCCTTTCCGCGCCGCGTAGTGCCAAGTGAGCGCGGCCCTCGCGTCCCACGCGGCCCGTGCGTCCCTCGCGTCCCACACGGCCCACGCGTCCCTCGCAGCCCTCGCGGCCCTCGCGTCCCTCGCGTCCCACACGGCCCTCACGGCCCACGCGGCCCTCGCGTCCCTCGCGTCCCACACGGCCCACGCGGCCCTCGCGTCCCTCGCGTCCCACGTGTCCCACGTGTCCCACGCGTCCCACGCGCTCGGGAAGCGACGCAGAGTCCAGTCGAGACTGCGCGATCGAAGAGCCACACGAAGTCCATCTTCAATCTGATCATTTGACGCCGCAGGACGGCTGAGCGCCAAGCGCCAAGCCATTTGCTCGTCGATCATTTTGTCCGCGAACCCACCGAACGGCTCAGATAGTCGCGCGACGGCTTCCCGGACGTCGGTAACCTCGGTGACGATCTGAAGAGTCCGGCCACGAAGCTTGTCTCCGCGCTCGATCGCGTCGTCCGGCAACTCGACGCACCATAATCGCGAAGGCCAACCATTTGGCCACAGTCCACCGATCCGCAGTGCTGTGTGCGCCTCGCGACAGGCGTTCCAGCCCGCGGCGCACGCCGCGTCGGACACGTCGACCTCGACTTTGGGGAGATCGAAAGGGAGCGTCCCATCCCAGATCGGGTCTCCGCCGCGCACAGGCGGTCGGAGATCGTGAGTCGTGACCTTGCATCCGCTGATCATGCTCTACTCGCAATCTTCAGGCGCTGCGTTCGGCTCATCTGAAGCAGCAGTCGGCCCAGCTCTGCGCCCTCGTCGTCGAAGATCTCCGCGGCGTACCGGATGCAGACTTCTACGAACTTGTCGGCGAAGTTCTGATCGTCGAGCACGACGTGGAGCGATCCCCACGCCGGATGCTGGCGGTCATCGGTCACCGACCCCGCGCTCGGCCTGGTGACCGCCGTTGAGGAATTGCCTCGCTCGTGCTCGAGTTCTCAGGCCAGATCGCGAAGTCTGATGGCTTGTGACCATCGACCAGTGTCATCGCTGCGGCTGCTTCGACCGGACCCGGGAACGGTCCTGTGCGCAGGATGCCAGCACCCTTTGCGAACCACACGATTCGCTGCTTGCGTCTTGTTTGTTTGTCCTGGCGAGAAGCGGCTTGCGGTGGCGTTTTCAATTTCCACCTCGATTGGACCAGGGCTGGTGGACGAGCCAGGTGAGCTGGTCCTCGTGGTCTCCTGGTACAGACGGTCGTACGAGACCGGCCGGCCCGGCCAGCCCTGTTGGGACGCCTGGCAGACGGTATTGCTCCTGCCGGTCGTACGCGACCACGGATCGAGCGTACGCGAAGTCGGGCACCATGCACATGTCCAAGACGGCGTCGGCGGACGCGCAGTCGAGGCAGCACTTCCCAGAACCATCACGGGCAAGCGGTGCGTAAGCACCCTCTGGAAGGCGTTGAACGGCTTCCGCTCGGAGACCACCCGCCTTGTACAGCGCCAGGCAGCGCGGGCACGGGACCTCGGTCAACGGCATTCGCACGCGTTACTTCATATCAAACAACGTGCCGACGGTGCACCGGCGACGACGTCGTCACGGAGCCGCTACGGGTAGAGGATGCCAGGGGCAGAGGGGGCGGCGCCATGAAGACGAATGCCACGGAAGCCGAGGGCTTGGACCTCGACGTCGCGGGTGTCGGTGATGCCCGTCAAGGTCATCCGGAGCTGGTGGAAGCGATGGTCGCTCCGGACGACGTCGTCTGGCACCTGGGCAACCCATGCAGCAGCGAGCATCCCAGGGACGTCGACGCCGGACCGGTGCTCGACAACGAGCTCGCCGAGAGCGGCGAGCATCGGCGTCCGTGCCGAGACGCGCGCGTCGTAGGAGAGTCGGTAAATCGAGTTCGAGTCGAGCACGTTCGTCGCGATCTTGACCGTCCGGTCGTCAACAAAACGCCACCGCGTTGCGGCGACGACAGACGCAATGCGCCCATCGTCGGCGATAAGCTCTACGGTCGCAGCGTCACCGTTACTCGCGTCTGTCAGGATCGCCGAGCCCGAAGCGTCGAAAGTAATACCGACGTCGGTCCGGCGCGCCGTTGTCTCCGTGACTTCCGTCCGGCGAAAGGCAACGAGGTCGACGAGCCATAAATAATCAGCAGCACTTACGCCGAGGTCGATAGAGGGCGTCGTCGCACGTGTGAGCCGTGCGTAAGTCAAGCGCCAGACGCCTTGGGCATCGAAGATCGCCAGACCGCCGAGTGCCGAGCCGTCCGCTGGCCAGATACGATCCGGGAGTGCGTCGCCAGCAGCAGCACTCGCGATCTGCACGACGCCGCGACCTTGAGCATCGACGCCCGTAAAACGCCAAGGAAGCGTACCCCCCGCGGCATACGCGGTGATGGGCACGTCCGTGCCGTCGAGCGTCAGGCGCTCGCGCCCGTTGACATCGCTCCCGGGTGGGTCGAAGGCGGCCTGTGGGAAGGCGCCTGCGGCGACGAGTGCGTCGTTCGTCGCGTTCGGGATAAGCGTGTCCGTCAGGTGCATGACGGCCTCGCCCGTCGTCGCGTTCGATGGTGCGACGAAGGCGAGCTGCTCGGTGACGAACGTCGGAAGGGTCGGTTGAACGTAGGACGTTCGCGCCGGCGAGCCGAGAACGATCGTCAGGTTATTCCGCGCGCAGGCCATCCAGCCTGTCTCATCCCGAACGCCGGCGAGGTTGGCCGGTGGAGTCGAAGCGTCCGAGACATCGTAGCGGTCAACCCACGCGTGCGCGGGCATAATCCGGTCAATGGCTCCCTCTGAGCCGTCCGTCGCCTTCGCCCCGGTCGTCGTGATCCCGAGCGCCCGTTGCTCAAGCGCGGCGAGCGTCGCCGGCGACCATACGTAAATGACCTCACCAAAGGCGTCCCGATGCCGCGTCCGGACAAGCGTCCCGCGGCCGACATAGAGCCCTCGGGCGTCGGTCTCGACCGTCGCGAGCAGTGCCTCAATACTTACCCACTCGCCGGCGCCGGTCGCCGTCGACCACGTCACGCGAAGCGTGGCCTGATCTGCGTGCGCAGGGACGCGTGCAGCACCGCCGACAGCCACCGGGTCAAGCGGTCCCGCACCGGTCGCCGCGTCGATGTGTGAAGCCGCAGCAGCGGCTCCGAGCGTCCCGAACGTGACGACGCCGCCCGCGCCGAAGTCGACGTCGACAGTCACGTACGGTGGCGGCCCCGCGAGGAGGTTCACGTTGTGGATACCGATCCACGTACGGAGGCGGACGTCGAATCCACGGTACGTGAGGAGCTGCGGGACGCTCCGCTCGATCCGGATGACACCCGCGCCCGTCGAGCCAAGGAGCAACCGTGAGGCCTGGACGTAGCCGTCCCCAACACGAGCGGTCCCGGCGTTGGTCAGGGTCCAGCCGTCCGGGACGTTCGTGCCGCTCACGTCGACGGCGACTTGTGTCGCCGGTGCTGTGGGAAGATATCTCGTGTCGACGGCGACTTCGATGTGGTCAGGGTCGACGACGGCGCCGGCATCTTGAGTTGGCATCTCGCCCGCGTCCTCGACGAGGACGTCGGGGTTGCCGCCGCCGAGGTTCGTCCACGGACCGGAGGTGCCCGACTCGGCGAGCGTCAGCCGGTTCGTGACGATGTGCATGACGCGAACGAGGTCGCCGACCGCGTAGAGGCGCCAGGTGACCGCGCCGTTCGCGAAGACGCCGCCTGTCCCGGCATCCTGATGCCTCAGGCGCACGCCGTCGGCGAGCGCGGGGTTCGTCTCCGGTACACCTGCGAGCGAAAAGCCGATGACGGTGTGGAGTCCAATGTTGGCGGCAGCGCCGGCGGTGATCCGGACCTGCCCGCCGAGGTCGACGCCGCGACCTGCACCGAGATAGGCGGGATCCGCGCAGTCGGCGACCGTATTGGTCGTCCCGGCGACGATGGTGATGGTCCCACCCACGGAGGTGAAGCGGATGCCGCGCCCGACGCGCACAGTGAGCCCACGCGTCGCGTCGCCGATCGTGTCGCGCGCGCCGATCCACGCGGCGACCGTGCCGCCCGCCGGTGCGGCGTTCGTGACGCCGCTGAACGTGGCGTGTGTGAGCACCCCGTCCACGTGCGTCCCGGCGGCGACGTTGATGACCTCTGATTGCGTGACACCCGCGGCGTTCGTGCCGCTCACAGTGAGGTCACCACCTGCCCATGATTTCCCGAAGACGACCGCGATGCGCGTTGGGACAGCGGGCTGCTGGACCGGGGCGCCCCAGCTCGCGACGTTGTCGAGCGTCGCGGGCCAGAAGGCCTCGGCGGCCTCTCCGAGGCGTGAGGCTGCGACGACGTCGAGATGAACGGCGCCGTCGAGCGCGTTGGCCGCGAGCGTCGTGGCTCGCCGCGGGAAGCCGAAGACGGTGCGCGCACCGTCGCAGGGCGCCGCGTGCACGGCAACATGCGCGGCCGTCCCGACCATCGTCTCCGCGGCGACGAGCTCATAGCTCTGGAGCCGCACGACAGGCCCCGTCGTCACCGCGCCGACGGCAGATGCCACGACGCCGTAGGCTGCGCCGTAGGCCGCGGTGAGCGCCGCGTTGACCGTCACCGCGACCGCAGCGGCTGTAAACGGCCCCGCACCGCCGAGGTCGACCCGGACGATTTGCTGCCGGTCGGCGCTGATCCACAGATACCGCTCGTTGTTGACCGTGTAGCCAGCCCCTTCGATGACGAGCCCGTGGAGGTCGGCGCCGGACCGGAGGGCGTTCTTCGCGGGCAGCACGTAGGTGGCGGAGACGGGAACTGCTACCGCAGTCCCCGTCGCCGTCCACCGGAGCCGGTCCGGCCCGGCGAGGTAGGCGAGCGTTTGCACGGCGATCGCCGCGTCGTCGCCTATCCGCGCGATCCGTACGAAGCGGTCCTCGACACCAAGGCTCGCCGTCGCCGCGGCCACACCGACCAGTGCTTTGGCCGCGCTCGTAACGGTCGCGAAAGCCACGACACCGCGCGTTCGTCCGGGGAGCACCGCCGGCGGCGCGAGGACGTCGCTCACGGTCGCGCCCGCCGCGTTGGTCCCGGTGACCGTGACGGCTCCGCCGTCCCAGCCCGCGGCGAAGGTCGCCTCGACCCGCTGCGCAGTCAGCGGGTTCGTGAACGGCCCAGGGAACGCGTTGGCGGGATTGTTCCCCGCGTAGGCTGCGTGCACGTAAGAGTAGCAGCGTGCGTTCAGCGTCTCGAGCTCGGCGTCGTTGGCCGGGACGACGCGTGCGCGAACCGCAAGCCTGCCTGCGTCCTGGACGAGGTCGTAGCCGAGCGTCCACCGCGCCCGCCACGTGCGGGGTACCTGGAGCGGGAGTGCACTCGTGAACGCCGCCCCGGTGTACCGGAGCCCTAAGCGTCGGCCTCCCCAGTCGCGATAGGCAGGCCGGAGCCACCCGACGAGGCGCCGGTAGGCATCGACGCCCCACCCAATATCGTTGGGCTGCCCGACCATCCGACCGTGGACCTCCTCGAGGTACATGGCGTTGGCCGTTCGCCACGCCTTGCCTTCGCGAAGGTCGTCGATAGCATCATCGATGCTCTCATAGGCATCGGCCTGACCCGCGAGAATGCTCGCCAGGTGCTTGACGTGGGCGTACGACCGGAAGAGCCCGCGCGTGACCGTATCCTCGAGAACGATCTCGGCCTTGCCGACGTCGAGCGCGACGCTGACCAGCGCGACACCCGCGCCATCCGCAACCGTCGAACCCCGCACTACGTTGTTGACTGAGACCTTGTACTCGCGACCGGCAACACCCCCCTCGAAGATGAACTCCTGGTTCGCGTCGGTGTACGGGCGGACCGCACCCGTAATACGCCACTCTCCCCCTGTCGGGAGCCCACCCAGGAGGTCGGAGTACCGATCAGCCATTTTACCAAGGCCTCACGGGCATCGCGGCATTCTGCGTCTTACCGTTCGACGGCGGCACGAACGCAGGACCGTCGGGCACGGTGTTCTTCGAGACGCGCTTGGAGAGCTCAGGGAGCTCTGCACGGGCGGCACCGCGGCCGAGAGCACGCACGCGCGTGCGGTAGTCGAGGACGAAAGCGATAGGCCAGTCGACGAGCTCGGGCGCGATGTCCGGGTCGTCGTCCTGGAGAAGCGTTCGTATGGTCGCCTCGCCGAGACCTCCGACGGCGACGTGGTCGTCGAGCCGCCCTGGGCGGAGGAGGGCACGCGGCATCGGTCCCCCGTTGGAGGTCACAAGCAGAAGGCGCGTCGCGTCATGGAGCCGCTCGATTGTAGACAAGAGCCGGTCGTGCTCGTCCAACGCGAGCCGGTCGAGATCGTCGATGAGGATCGCCTCTGGCTCAGCGATCCGGACGAGCGTCTCAAGGCCGAGCTCGTCGAACTCGTAATCGCCGAAATCGATGAAGAGGTGGTTCTTTTGAGATGCAAGCTCGTCGAGCTCGACCCGGATCGAGCGGAGCCCGAGGCCGAGCACGATCGCCTTCGCTGCAGTCGTTTTTCCAGAGCCCGGAGGCCCCTCAAGGAGGTAGCTCCTCCGATCGCCGTTTGTGTGAAACTGCGAGACTCGCGCACGAAGCGAGTGGAGCAGTGGAGTATCGACTAATTCCCCCGTCTCGATGACATCATCGACGAGACCTTTTCGCTGGAAGACAGCGTGCTCTGTCCCCACGTCGCGCCACATCGCCTCTCGGAAGGCCGCGAAGGTCTCGCATTCGCGAGCCGGTCGGTAGAATGGTCCAGCGATAGCGCTCCGCTTCTTGTTCCGCCGAACCCAACCGACCTCTTCCCCCCCAAGGTCGGCGACGACGCACGAGTAATCGCAACCAAAGCGCGTAGCTCCACCATTGGTGACCGTGCGCTCATGTACTGCGTGCCGCGTCACGATCCCACGAAACGCTACTGCAAAGGGCGCCCACTCCACACCGAGATCATGTGTGAAATACGACCCGATCTCGTTTGTTTGATGAAACGCCCGATACGCCTTGGCACCGGCCGTCGCCGCGCCGACACCGACGGCGAGCCAATCGAGCCCACGCGGGCGGTCGCGAAGACGAACGAGGAGCCCTGCGGCGTTGCGTGCGATATCAAGCAGCACGTCCGCTTTATCACTCGCGGCGAGTCCGGCAAGGCGCTCCCGCCAGGTCGACAAGACCGAGGGCCGCCCGTGATGATCCTGCTTCGACGTCATCGCTTGGTGCCCATCTCGTTACATTTCACCAGCCCGTGCCAGCGGCCGGCAATACGGGAGTGTTCGCGCCCGGGAATGTCCGGTCGTCGTCCAGTGGCAGGATCGGGTCCGTGCCGCCGGTGCCTTGGACCAAGGAGAGGAGCTTCACGCTCTTGTCAGGACCCATGGAGAGGTAGATGTCCTCAAGGTCGATCATGATCGAGAAGCGGTAGGTAAGACCATGCGCACAGAAGTTGTTGCGAGTCACGGGTACTCCAAGCCCGTGGAGTGTCGTCAGCGCTTCCGCGAGCTGATCGTAGGCCCGGTGCTCTTGTTCCGCTTGCACCTGCGCGCTCTCTGCGCTTTGTGGACGGCATCGTCGCACGAGCGGCAATGTCGCCTGGAGTCGAGCGACTTCGACTTCAAGCGTCTCCTGCGGAACGCCGAGCGGAAGCGGGAGGACCTGGTCCGACGCGACGTGGACGACAGATAGCTGGCGCGCATTACCCCGTGTGAGCGCGGCCAATGCCTCCGGGTCGGCGTCGTAGATCGCACCCACAAACGCAATCATGAACCCGCGGCGCCCAGTCGCGTGCACGTATCGTTCGATGAAGCCTCTGCTGCGAAGTACGATGAGCACAGCGCGGGCTGTCGCCATGCGCTCGGAGAAATGCCGAGTCGGAAAAAGTACGCCGGTGCCCGCCTCGAGATGGAGCGCGAACGTGGACTCGTTCATCGTCGCGCCGTTTAGCCAACCGCCGTAATCGGGACGATACTCGCGCACAACCTCAGCCTTACGGATGAGTTCAACTGGAAAGGCCTCGCCCTGTTGGAGCTCGTAAACGTAGACATCCATACTTCTCTCCTACCTTATCTTGGCGGTCAGAGTTCGTGTTGGGTGCGCGCGAGCTATAAGCCCGCTGGGGATCAGCTCGCCCTGCTGGAACTCGTAGACGTGGATTCTCATCGCTTTGCCTCACTCGCTTGCTCCCGCTTGTGGGCGGGCTTGTTCAGTTTCGCAGATGTCAAGAGGCCTAGGGTCTCCGCTTGCAGCAATGCAGGAGGACGCTCAGCGAAAATGAGCTGTGCGGCGACGATTGGTTGGCTAGTCGTAACGTAGTGGGTCCGCTGTTTTTCAGGATCGATCGTGACGAGATGCAGACAGGTTAGGCGTTCGGTCGCGCCGAATTCCACCCCTCTGATTTCTTTCTTCTCGGGAGACAGAGTAGGGTCGCGGTGTAACAGCTCGTAGACGTGCTTGGCGATCCGTTCGATAACCGCGAACGGCACAGATATCGTGCTACCTTTGATCTTGACGTCGACGAGTTCGATGGCGGTCTCCAGAATTGGAGGCAGCGCCACGCGCCGACAGCCAGTGCTCGTACCGCAGGCCAACCATACCGGCTTGCCGACTTCCACGGCGTCGAGGAGGTATTCGATCTGCTGAACGGTCACGACCTTGAAGTATGGCTCCACACAGAGCTGATAGTACCGCTCGACCAACACGGTGCCGCGCAGAGTCAGAGTGTTATCTTGCTGCTGCGCTATCGGAGCTCGCTTGCGCTCCGTCTCACCCGCTACGGGTTGAACGGACCAACCAAAGCGCTTCTGGCGAACAGCGGTCTTCTCCACCCGCAGGCGGTCGATTGCTTCCGCCTGCAAGCGACCTTGTTCAGTTTCGCAGATGCCGTCGGCGAAGACGATTCCTTCTGGATCGTCGCGGTCATCCCAGACTCCATCGAACCGTTCGGTGCCATCGTCGTCGACGACGACTTCCAACGCGAGTCCAAGCGGGTGGAGAAAACACCGATTGAGCTCGCGCAGGAAGCCCTGCTCACGGAACTCTTCAGCGGTCATATTCCGCGTCCCCATACGTTTACCTTATCTTGGCGGTCAGAGTTCGTGTACCAGCACGCCCGACGACTGGTACGCGCGAGTCGAGAGTGTATATGAACCCGTCAGGGATTGCGACCGCCGTGAGCGCCTCGCCGTACACGAGCGTCTGCGCCGCACCGGACACCCGGCCCGCGGGTGTCCAGAGGTGCACGCGCGCAGGGGAAACGACCTCGGACAGCGAGGCGACCTCGCCGGCGAAGGTCACGACGGGCACGCGCGCAAAGCTCGTGACGCCCGACCGCAGCACCGCGCCACCGGCGCGAAGCTCTGGCTGCGCGTTGGTCGAGAGCCACCCGAGCGCCGCGACTTCGGTGCCGCTGACTTCACAGGCGACCGCGCCACCAACACGGAGCACACGGAGCTGCCCCGAAAACGAGCCGCTCCCGAGCGCGGTCTCACGCGTCCACGTCGTCACACCGCCGACGCGTGCGGTGACCCGTGCGCGCTTGGTCCCGCGGCGTGTCTCGAGGACCTCGAGCCAGAGGTCATCCGCCGCGCCGACATAAAGCCCGAGCCCGGCCGTGACGGCCTCGGTCGCAGCACCGAACGTGATCGACCGTGCGGCGTAGTCGGCGCGGGCGTCGACCGCCGCGGCCGCGGTCACCGCACGCACGCCTGCACGGTCAGCACCTGCTACCGTGATGAGCTCGAGCGCATCGCCTATCTCACTCACGACGCCACCACCGACGATGACCGCCGTCCACTTACCGGCGTCGAGCACACCATCCTCGAAGTCGTCGCTCAGCGCCGACATATCGATCCCACTCCCTGCCACGATGACCTCGGTCCCTCCCGTGATCAGACCCGTCGTTGGTGCGGTAATGAGTACACCGAAGTTCTCGATCTTGGGCAACCCGAATGCCTCGACCGAGGCGATCCCGACAGCGTGGATCGCGAGTACGACGAGCGGTGTACCAAACGCCTCACTACTCGCGATCGCGCCAGCGTTCGTGACAATCCAATCTGCCTTGACCGTCGGCGTGCCGTGCGCCTCTGTGGATACGATCGCACCGGCATTCGTGATTACCGTCGATAGAGTCTCGTAAGCGCCGATATCTCGGATTCCGCCGACGGGTTGTGGCCGGGAGACATTATCCAGGTCTACTGCAACCGCAGAACCAGGGTCGGCTGCATCGAGCGCGCGAGTGCCAGCCGCTAGATGGAAATCAGTCGTGACATTGATGAAAATCGGTTCGGCGAGCGGGTCGTCACCCTGTTGATATTGACTGTTGGCGTCCTTTCCTGTCGCTTGCCAGTCGACCAGTGTGATATAGGACGCACCGGCGTCGACTCCTGCGACTGACATATTGGAGCCAGGCGCGAAGTAGTTGTAGTTGCTGGTCAGTCCGTCGCGGTTCGCAACGGAACTGAATCTGTAGATCAGGAATCCGGCGCCATCATCGTGTCCACGAAGGATGCAGTTGCGGAACGTTGTTGTTCGCGCACCCGCGGATTGAGCAAATCGTATGACAGAATACGCGTTCGACGCGAGGGTACTCGGCAATGAATCAATCGTTGTGTGGTCGAAGAGCAACCCATCTGTGTTGCCGAGTAGCCGAACGCCCTCTGCGTTTCCGCTGACCTGTCGAAGTAGACTGTTCTGGACCGTGACGTTTTGTGTGTTGTCGACGACAAGCGCCCAGCCGCTGCCGCCCGTCAATCCGGCGACTACTCGATCGATTGTGTGAGTACCGCCACCACGTATCCGTAGCTTGATGTTGGTAGCCGCCCGTACATCAAGGTCGCGCAAGACGACCTTTCCGAGCGTGACGTCGATCCCGTCAGCGAATCCGCCTGCGTTGATGATCGGCTTCGTGAAACCGACGCGCCCGCGAAGCGTGAGCGTGAAGCCGGCGTTTGCGATCCCGACCGCCACAGATTCGGCGTAGGTAGCGGAGTTCTGGTCCTCCAGCGTGTAATCCTGGTCGAGCGGGTTCGGGAGGGCCGCGATCGCAAGCGTCCAGGTCGCGTAGTCGACCACCGTCTGGAGATTCCGAACGGTCATTGACTTACACCCTACTCTCGATTCGACTCAGCTCAGCGGGTACAGCGGTCACAACTTGAAGATCAGGAACAGCCCGTTGTCCCATTCGATTGTTATGTTCCCACCGCCTGGAGTCACCGGGAGACCGGTCGCGTTGTCGATGAGACAGATGAGCGGGGAAGTCGCGTCAGCACCGGTGTCCTTGAAAAGCGCGACCTCGTTACAGACACCGGCTCCTGCAGGAACCAACGAGATCGTTGCGTCAGTCGCGTTGAAGAGGCCGGTTCCGTCAACGGCTTTGCCTGCAAGCGCCGGACAGTCACCCCGCGTCGCGCCACCTGCATTTCCGACGACGTTCGCGCCGAGAGACGTGAAGAACTGGTGGTTCACCAGGTCCGGGACGTAGGCCGCCTTGACGAGACAGACGCGGATCGTGTCGGTCTCGAGATCGATCGCCGCCGCAAGTCCGGCGGACGAGAATGAGGCGAAGGCCTCGCGTGCCTTATCATAGAGGGCGGTGGCCATCAGTCGTCTCCTTTTTCTTTTTCACGTCAACGGTACATGTACCGTTACGGATCCACTCCTCTGTGTAAGTACACGCCGCTTGCATTGCGGCGCGAATTGCGGTCTCGACGGCTCCTCGCAGATGTGGATGCGCTGGAAGCGCCCAGGCCGCGAGGCTCGCGACGTCGACACCGAAATCGGTCGCGTATTGCTCCTGGGAGTCCGGTTCAATGAGTTGACTCGGATTCGTCGGATTCGTCGGATTCGTCTCTGGCGTTGTCTCTGACATGGGATCTTACCTTACACCAGAGTGACGACGAGGTCAGCGTCGGCGAGGGTTGGGTACTCGTTGCGGGTGATGGTGAGGTCGACGACGGCGCCGGCGGCTGCGCTGGACCGGCGGAGGGTGGTGAGCGTGAAGTTGTCGACGCCGGTGACCTGGCGGACGTCGCCTTGAATGTCGCTGATTTCGAGAGCACCTGGGAGCGCTGTCGTGTCGTCGAGCGCCCGGGCGCCGAAACCACGGCGGACGTTCACGAGGTCGAGCACGCGCGCGCGGACCGCCGCGAGCACGGTGATGGCGCTAAAGCCAACTCCGACGCGGAGGTTAGCAGCGATGGTCACCGGGACGGCGACCCCTTCACGGTGGAGAAGGTCGCGCTCGAGGACCGCACGGTCCTCGCCTGTGGATTCGGTCTGCAGAACTCTTATGAGTGCGTTGTACGTGTACGTCACGTCGACGAGCGACCCGACAACCGGGAGCGGCTGCGTACCACCTGCGCGAAAGGCGATGCCGTCCACCGCACGTGTCGAGCCTCCGTACCCGGAGGCATCGTCGACGGCGTCGTAGTCGTCGGCAGCGACGTAGACCGTCGCGCCTTGAACGACGTCGAGGACGGCACGGAGCGGCGGGTTCGCGACGGCCATCGTCTGCCCGACACCGTAGTAGGTCAGCGACTCCGTCGCTTCGAGGAGCTGGTCACCGATGACGTACACGTCGACGGCGCCGGCGTCGGTCGCCGCGCGGGTGAGGAGCTCATCCGTTCCGTAGACCGTGATCACGTCCCGGACGTCCGGGTAGCGGTCACGGATGTTCCGGAGGATCCCGTTGGGCGTCGAGAGCTGCTGTCCAACGACGGCGAGCCGGTAGCGTGCGATGAGCTCGCGGTTCGTTTCGGCGTCGCGGCCACCGGCAGCCGTGGCAAGGTTCGTGACGCCGTCAAAGCCGACGAGCGGCCGGAGCTCACGCGCGACGCGCCCGACAGCCACGCGACCAGACTGCCCGACGACGGCTGCGACGACGGCAACGTCGAGCTCGTAGCGCGATCGGGCGGCGACGTAGTAGCTCGCGGCGGACGCTGCGAGCATCGTCTGGGTCTCGATCGTGACGAACACGATCGTCGCACCCGATGCTTCATCCGGGAGCGAGCCCACGGGGTAGCCGCGCGGGACGACGACATCCGCGAGCGGTGTCGTTTGCCGGTAGAACGTCGCCGTCACCGTCGACCGCCCGCCGAGAGAGCGAAGAAGGCCCTCGTTTCCGACGAGGGCTTCGAGGTCCGAGGAGAATTCGACACCGTCGAACTCTGCTTCGTTGCTCGCGGACACGACGAGCGAGATCTTCCGGAGCTGCTCGTTCTGGGCCTCGAGCACCGCGGCGTGCGGCAGGACCATGACGTCCGGGATGGCGAGGACGCCGGTGTCGTACCTCGCGGTGCGATTGGCGATCGCCGCACGGATGTCGGTCGCGTATTCGGAGGCGCTCTTTCGTGCGACGGGCATCGAGCCTCTAGCCTCCTGGCGTGACGACCGTTTGGTCGACGCTCACGATCCCGCGCGCGGTCCGGACGTCCACGCGCAAAAGATAGTACGAATGACGATCGGTCGTCCAGACACGAACGCTCCCGACACCGATCAGGCGCTCCTCGGGTGCACGGTCTGCGACCTGATAACGGCTCTCGAGCTCGAAGAGCTTGGTGAAGCCTTGCCGAACCCGCCGCGAGATATCCGCGCGGAGCGCCGCCGCCGAGTCGGGCATCATACCGACGAGCTGGTCAAGCCCGCAACCGTCTCCCTGTGGCCCGACGTCCTTCGTGAGGCAGAGCCGAGCGTCCTGCCGCGCCTTCTCGAGACCCGTGATCTCGACAAACCGCCCCGTCGCCGGGTCCAGCACGAAGTCGCCGTCTTCGACCTTCAGCGTATAGAGCGTCATAATCCAGCGCCTTGCCTCGCCTTACGTCACCTAGCCCGGGCACGAGGCTATGATGTCGATGACCTCGCCCAGGAAAGCATCAAGTGCTTCAAGCTCGGCGATAAGCGCGTTGAGCTCCTCCTCGATGGACAGATACCGCTCCACGGTGTCGATGACCGACTGCGCTTCGGCGATGGCGGCGCCGACCGTGCGCTCGAAGCCCGCGTTCAGGTCCCCGAGGTCCGCGCACCCTGCAATGAGGCCCGTCGGGAGCGCCTGCATGCCCGCCCGTGCGAGCTGAAGCGCGGTATTCGCGAGTATCCTCGCCGCACGCGCAGGGATCGTCGTGATCTGGAGGACCGCGAGCTCGGCCCTCGCCACGGCGAGCTGAGCTTGTGCTGCGATGCGAGCCGCGTTTATCGCCACGGTGAGCGCGCCCAGCACCGGGTTCGC
>ERZ1292632.1142-Hain-H43-01um-R2-1142-length-27235-cov-8_pt2 | contig 20166 bp, 27 predicted proteins | sample MGYA00564407_ERZ1292632 | MGnify/ENA primary metagenome ERZ1292632 (study PRJEB36523, sample SAMEA6512637) | groundwater metagenome | collected 2019-01-08 | study: AquaDiva: Metagenomics assemblies of 32 groundwater samples | reverse complement strand
AATCCCAATATCTGCAGCATGGTTGCAAGGCCTTTTGAATTTTTTGAGAGATGAATAAAAATTTATAAGTTATGTTTCTTTCTTTAATTAATGAAAAAGATGGTATTAAAAGGAATAGGAAATTATCAAAATTTTAATTATTATATTTTTAAAAAAGATAAAAAATTGTTGGAAACATTAGATGGTCTTTTTAAGAAAGTATTTGATATGTACACTGAGTTATCATATGATGAAATTGAAGATAAGAGAACAGATATTTTTAAATTAAAAGATAAACATCATTCCGATATGAGTAATAAAGGGGCAGGAATAACTATTTTTTATGGAGATAAAGAAATTTATTTGACAATTATATGCAATAATTCAATGAGATTAAAATTCAATGAAGCGCTTGGAAAAATAGCAGAAATGCCTAAGCCGAAAAAATTGAGGGAAAAAATTGTATGGGGGAATAAAAAAAGAAAAAATGGAAAAAAGAAATAAAAAAGCCGCAATGGAGCTGTCTTTTGGAATGATTTTCTCCATAATCTTAATCATAGCGTTTATCGCTTTTGCATTCATCGCAATCAAAGCTCTCTTGAAAACAAATGACCAGGCAAAAATTGCAAGCTTTGTCGATGGCCTTAGGGCAGATGTTGACAAAGTCTGGAGAGCTTCGCAGGCATCACAAAAAGTTTCTTACAATCTCCCTGGAAAAATTGAAGAAATCTGTTTTGTTGATCACACTGATTTTGGCGAGAGTTTAATTCTTGCGCCAAATGATTTTGATTTTCCCCCTATAAAGATAGATCATATTGATTTTGAAAAAACACTTGCAAACAATGCTGTTGGAGTCACAACAAGAGATGGAGAAAAAATATTGTGTATATCCAATGATGGAAAAGTGGAGATGACATTATACAAAAACTATGGGGAAGACTTAGTGACGATTAAAAAATGATATTTAATTTTAATAAAAGCCATATAAAAAGAGGTTTTTTGCAGATTTCATTTGCCTGGCTTTTTGCATTAGTTGTCGGAGCATTTATTTTATTGCTGGCAATTTTTGTTTCAATCAAAATGATAAACACAGAGCAAACTACAGAAGACGCGGCGACTGCAAAAGATATAGGCGTCTTGCTCAACCCTCTTGAAACAGGATTCGAAAACGGAAAGAAAACTCTTCTTGATTTGCCTTCCGAAACAAGAATCTATTCTTATTGTGAAGAAGGAGATTTTGGAAATCAAAAACTAAAAGTCTCTCAAAAAAGCCTTGGAAAATGGACAGACACTGGTGTTGAAATTTCCATACAAAACAGATATGTTTTTTCAGAAAGCCCTAGTGAAGGAAGGCAATTCTACATTTTGTCCCTGCCTTTTGAATTTCCTTTCAAAGTGGCTGACTTAATTATTTTAATTCCTAAAAACAAAAATTACTGCTTTGTAAATCCAAGCGAAGATTTCTTCAAGATTTTCAGTGATTTAAAGCTAGAAAATGTTTTTAATGCTTCTAGTATTGGAAGCTGCCCTGAAAACAGCGAGAAATTCTGCTTTAATTCTCAATGCACAAATGGAACAATCATTCATGAAAGCTCAAAATATATAGAAAAAGAGAAAAACCTTCATTATGAAACTGACTCTTTGATGTATGCCGCAATCTTTTCAGATCCTGATCTTTATGAGTGCCAGGTAAAAAGGCTCATGGCAAGAGCTGAAGGTCTTGCAGAGTTATATGAAAAAAAATCTTCTTTTATAGCTCAGAGAGGTTGTCATAGTAATATTAATTTTGCAAATTTTATAGCTAAATTGAATTCAGCTCAAAATGATCCTTCCTTGATTCACTTGCTTTCTCAAGATGTTGAAAATATTAAAAACGCAAATGAAAGGGGGGCTTGTCCGCTGTGGTAATAAACCTTTTAGAAAAAGGTTTCCAAAAACGAACTGCGAGAGCTATGAAAATAAAAAATAAAAAATCGCAAATGAAGATACAGCAGACAGCATTTATGCTTTTAGCCTTGACTCTGCTTTTTGCTCTAGTAGGGTTATTTTTCTTGGGATTCAAATTAACTTCAGTCAAAAATCTTGCGTCAGATCTTGATGAAAAAAATGCAAAGCTTTTAGTGTCTAAGCTAGCCAACTCTCCAGAATTTTCGTGCGGAGAGTCTTTTGGAAATGCTAAAGGAGCGTGTATTGATGAAGACAAAGTAATGATGCTGAAAGAACTGCCGGAATACAATGACTTTTGGAGTGTGGCAGACATAAAAATAAGAAAAATATATCCTAAACTTCAAACTCTACAGCTAAATCAAGAAGTTAAGTGTACAAGAACAAACTACCCTAGCTGTAATATAATTGAACTTAAAGGAGCTAGCGTAACTGGAAACTATGAGTCTAATTTTGTGTCTTTATGCAGAAAAGAACCTCAAGGACAGAGTTTTTATAATAAATGCGAAATTGCGGAGCTTTTAGTGAGCTATGTAAAATAAACCTTTTGGAAAAAGGTTTCCAAAATGAACCTTTTGAAAAAGTTCCCAAACTAGAACTTTACAAAAACGAACTTTGAAAAATAATATGATAAGAAAAAACAAGCAAAAACTAGACCAGGAGCAAAAATCAGAAATTTTAGTGTCTAAGCCTAAAAAGGCTCAGGAAGAAATGTTAGGATTTGCGCTTATAGTTGTCATTCTGGCAGTCATAATGTTAATTTTCTTAGGTTTTTCTCTAAATAAAGAAAATAAAGAAATAGACAGTTATGAAATAGAAAGTTTTGTGACAGTTTTATCGCATTACACAAGTACATGTCAGGATAATAGAGGCAATTTCCTCGAAATAAAGGACTTAATAGCTAATTGTGACAAAGAAGAATCTTGTTTAAGTGGAGAAAAAAGCTGTAAAGTGTTAAATTCTACAATAACAGGAATTCTTGACACTAGCTGGAAAATAACTGAAAACAGCCCTGTAAAAGGATATTATTTTGGCATATTGGTAAATAACAGATCATTAGATAGCTTTGACAAAATAGAAAGAGGAAACCAAACTTCAGACTCTAGAGGAGCACAAATAAGTCTGCCTAGGACTAAAATCTTCATGACTGTTTATTATTAAGTTGATATAACTAGGTATAAGTATCAGCATAACTAATTCTTAGGAACCCCATAATTATGAATTGGTTTACATTTCTAGCCTATAATGATTAACTTTCAGGCTTAAATCACCTTAGAATTAATAACCTCAGCTTAGATTAACATATTGTTAGAGTAAAGATTTTGTTATAGCAAGATACCCAATTGTTAATCAAGATAATATAAATTATGCTTACTCGCCAATTATACAATCTTAAATCTTAAAATGAATAGTCATAGTGTCTACAATAATCTCTGGTTTCAGCCTTTTCCTGTTTTTTGTCTTTTCTTCAATAAATTCTATAAAACCAAACCTTTCAAGCAAATCAAGGTCAATTTTAACAGATCTGAACGTCCTGCCCAGTTTTTTAGAAAGATCATAAATTGAAGAGGGTTTGTCATACTTAATGACATGAATCATTCTTGCCTTTTCTTTGCTAAAAAGCTGTCTTAATGCAGAAAGAGAGTCAAAATCATACTTTTTTTCTTCTGGCAATAGTTTAGAGAATAAATTAAAAGCGCCCTTAGATTCAACAAGAGTTATTTCTCTTACTTTTGATTTTGCCATTTTCCGACGATATTAATAGTGTTTATTTTAATATAGACATATTAAATATATATTTTATCTATATCTAACAAATAAAAAACACTATAATATGAGCTAAATACTATTTAAAAACATATCTATATAAGAAAGCCATTTATAGTGTATTAATATTAAAATGACAACATAATCTTTATAAGTAAAACCTATGAAAGATGAGGTTTTAGAGACCTAGGCGAAAAAGATATGAACAAGTTTTATAAAGGAAAATGGACATCTATAGTAAGCCTTATGGCTATAATCTATAGGGGATTATATTCATCTCAACCAGTGGCTTCCCCTATGCCATTCAGTTGAGAGAGAAAAGTTGTCATTGACAACATGGTCTATAGAGGTGAAAGGAGGTATTAAAATTAAAAAATGAGATTAAATTTTAAGAAAATCTCGGCACTTGGAACAAGCATTTTGCTTACAGGTATGACTCTAGGAGTTGCTGCTGCAGCAAACTACCCAGCTCCATTCGTTCAAGGAGGAGCTGCTGATGTAGCTATTGTTGTAGGTACAGGCCAAGGTGTTTCTGTGCTTGATTCACTTCAAGCAGGATACATGTCCACAGACCTTCAATCTAAAATGGGAAGTGGAACTGGAGGAACAAATACTGGTACAACTGGAGAAACAGTATCACTTGATACAAGTTCAACAAGAATTTGGCTTAACACATCTTTGAACACGGCTTTTACACAGCTGACAAAATCACAACTTCCTACTGTTCTTGCAGATTATACCTTTTCAGGCAATGTTGAGTCAAAATTGACTTCAACAATAAAACTAGTTGCTGGAGCTGCTGCTGGAGCAGAAGGTTCAGGGAAAGTTATCTTTGGAAAGATACCCACTTCAAGCACGGACCCTATAGCTGGAATAAGTATGGGAAGCAGCCAGACGTCAAATCCATTGTATAATGCATCTGTAACTATGGGAGCTATTAATTTCACACATGCTGATTCTGAAGGTGAAGAAATAACACTATTTGGACAGACCTTTACAGTAGCGTCTGCAACTGATGGCACTAACCTTGTGTTGTTGAAAGAAGCTGAAAAATTGACTCTAGATTCAGAAATCAATCCTTCATCAACTGTGACAATTAGCGGATCAACATACACCATTGAATTAATTTCTACTTCAGATACTGCTGCTACTATAAAAGTAACAGACAGTGCTGGAGCAAGCGCAAGTAAAGAAATTGCTGAGGCAGCTTCAAAGAAAATTCAAGGGATTACTATAGCTGTTGTCAATGCGGATGAAACAAATCTTAAGCTTTCTGCAACAGTAATTGCTGGAGCTGAAAAGATAACACTGACAAACGGTGCTACAGTTACAACAGGAGAAAGTAGTGATCCTGTACTTGGGACTTATGCATACATTGTCGGAGGAACAACTGCAACAACAGAAATTGCAATTACTGTATTCGCGCCAGATTCAAGCAATGATGCTATACTTTCAGGAAGCTCTTTTGTAGATCCTTTTTTTGGATCTTTCAAATTTGACTTTGCTGGATTAAACACACCATTAGAAGACGCAGGAAGAGGACAGATTCTTGTTACTCCTTCAGGAGACAAAGACATGACATTGACTGTTACTGATGACAGTAGCAACACAAAATCATTTGAATTTGCGCACAATGAAAGTAATATGTGGAAATTAGGAGATAGCAACAACTATAGTATTGCTACTATAGAGATGGCTAACCTTTCTACAGGAGAAGACAAAAGGAGATTCACTGTTGTCGGAAATGAAGAATACGGACACTTGCTTCAATTGTATGATGTCTATAATGCAACAACAGGCTCAAACTCTGTCACAAATGACAGGGTAAAATTCAGAGATATTATTTCTGGAGAGACTTATGAAACAACATTTGTAAGCACAGAAGGTTCAGGTACACTTAGTGTTGAAGGCAAGACATATACAGTCACATTTGGCAACACAGGAGACGATGGGTGGGTACAACTTAAGTATCCTACTGCTGACTCTGCTGCTTCAAAATATGTAGTATATCCTACAATACAGCTTAAAGGAGGATCTATAATGGCTTTATACGAGCCATTAGTAGTCAACTTAACTGGCCATGAAGGTGGCGCTGGTGCTGGAACAGATGTGGCAGGATTTGAATTCCCTGATGGAGACGGTTACACATCAGTAGCTGTCGCTTATTCAGGCGATGATGCAGGAGATGGTTTTAACAACACATGGACATTTGGAGGAGCACCGCTAAATACTAGTGCTGCTGCAAACGCAAACAATACACTGGCAACAGTGGGTAAGTATGTAGTTAACTTCACTTCTACAGGAGTTGCAAACCAGACAAAGATCTATATAAACGATCCAGAAGTCACTGCAAATAAAATAGATAACCCTGGAATAATCTTCTTTGAAAGCAAAGGAGATGTCAGTACTAACGATTACCATGTAATTATTGTAGATTTAGAAACTGCTCCTGCTGGAACAAGCACAGATGGAGTTGGTGTGAACGATTTATTGTTTTCATCAACAACCCACTGGGAAGCTACATTGGCAACTGATAGTGATATCACTAAACATGTCGACTATTATGGAACACTTGCTTCTTACGATGCAAACACTGCAAGTAAGGCAAAGGCAACCATAAGCTATCCTGCAAGCCAGGTATATTCACAAATATATGTGGGATCTGCAGCATCAACAGTTACCCCTGGATCAACAGGAAGCACTGGAAGTTCAACGCCGCTTGGAAAAGTTATTGTAACAGACGCTGAAACAAGCTCTGTGGCAACAAAGAATCTTATAGTTGTAGGCGGAAGCTGTATTAATTCAGCTGCTGCTACACTTGTAGGAGGAGCTTACTGTGGATCACAATTCACAGATTCGATGGGAGTTTCAGCCGGTCAGTTTGTCATAAAAGGATATACTGGAACTGCTTTGACATCCAAACTAGCTCTTTTAGTTGCTGGTTACAATAAAGAAGACACTGTAAATGCTGCTGAATATCTGCGAACAAAAGTAGTAGACACAGGCAAGCACTACAAAGGTACTTCATCAACAAGTGCTGATTTAGTAACGACAACAACAGCTTAGGAAAATTTATTTTTTATTTTTCTTTTTTATTTTATTTTTTCATACTCTCTTAATGGATATTTTATTAATTTAGATAATTAAAACGTGACAGAAAGATGATAATAAATTCAAGATTAGCCAAAGATAATAGAAAGTGATTGATTATTTGAAATAAATAAGGCTATAACATCTAAAAGATTGCTCATAAAAACAATAAGAAATCTTTTTATACTCCGTATTTATTTTTATCAAATAAGAGCATAGGAAAAACACAAGAAAATGGAAGTTAGAAGAATAATAAGCAAAGAAGAAGAGCATAAAAAGAAGAGAAGAAACCAGTTTATAGTTGGAGGAGTTCTTGTTCTTCTGATGGTTTTGAGCACTTTGGGCTATGCTTTTCAGGGAAACCCCTCCACTCAAAACACTTCTGAAGAAGTAATTTATAATGGATATAAATTTGTTCCTCAATCGGGCTTTTGGGTTCTGCAAATGGGAGATTTTTTGTTTAGATTTAGCTATAATCCCCAGCAAACAGAAAATATTTTAGGAGAATTTAAATTAGTGAATAATTATGCTGGAAAGCCTTTATATATTTCATCAGAAGACGGATTGGCTGAAAGCGAGATTTATGCCAATCTAGACCAGGTTATTTTAAGGCGGCAATATGCATGTCTTGAAGGGGAAAATTGCACTGGGGGATTGCCAACCAAAAACTGCAATGATAATTTTATAATTATAAAGGAAGATGATATCTCGGGAATCGTGCAAGAAAACAACTGCGTATTTATTTACGGGCCAAGAGATAATTTAGTTCAGCTTACAGATTCTTTCATTTATAAGATAATTGGAGTGAAATAATCTTTATAAGCAGAGTAAACATAAAATAAATTAATTGAATAAAATGGAAAAAACAGAGGAAAAAATTCCAGAAAAAGCAAAGACTGGGGCAAGAAATTTGGTTATAGGCATAGTTATTGTGATAATTATTTTAGGAGCATGGATGTTTTCAAGCTATAAAGAGTCAAAATTTTCTTATAATGGAATTACTGGAAATGTTGTGAAAGAGGGAGCTTTAACATTGTATCAAATCTCCATTCCTGTAGTCTATCAAGGAGAAAAACAGCCTTATTATTTTTATTTAAGAAATAATCCTGAAAATCTTGCTATGGTGCCTTTTAATGGTGAGATAGATTTAAGGGGAAAAATAAGAGATATGGTAATAAATAGCACTGGAAACTTGACTTGTGAAGGAAAGGGAGTTATAGGAGTGATGAATCTGGCAGATCTTTACAACATTCTTGGAAGCAATGTAATAAAAAATGAGACTTTAGGATGTCCTGCAAATGGAGAGTATATGTTCTTGCAGCTAAAAGAAGGAAATGAAACAAAAATAACTCAATTCGGGCCTTCTTGCTATTATTTGGAAGTGGCCAATTGCGAAACACTGAAAGCAACAGAAAAATTTATGGTTGAAACATTGATAAAAATCAAAGAGGATATTTTATAACGAAAATCAATCTTTTTTTAGATAAGACTTTTTGGCTAAGAGTTTCATGTCAGAATAAAAAGGAATATCTTTTATCCTGAATATTCTTGCTTCTGCAAACCAAATTCCAACGACAAAAACAGTGCTTATAGCATACCAGAATATTTTATGAGTTATATCGAAAAAAGAATTTCCTGAAACTGCCAGGATGGACAGAAAGAAAATTCTGAATATATTTATAAATAAAAAAGATAAGAACGCCACGCCAAGCATAGAAAGTCTTTTTTTTATATTAATGCTTGGCGTTGACAGATTAAGAATTAAAAGCAAGTAATAAGCTGAACCTGCAACGCAAGCATCTATTATTTTAATTATAAGGTTAGGAAAAACTATAGAATTTCCTTCCAGAAGAGCAGGATAAAATATTTTTAATAGAAAAAAGGAAGGATAGACTGTTAATGGTGAAAATACTGTATAAAGAATAGGGATAAAAAATCCAATAATTATTAAAACAGGATAACGTAATAAAATAGAAACCAATCTTTTGTTCATAGATTAATAAAAGAAGATTGATTTAAATAACTTAAGAATTTATTCAAATAACTCTAAAATTATGTTTTTTGAATTCAAGAATAAATCTACTTCTTCCTAGAAACCCTAACAGCTATCACAATTATCAAAACAAGAAGAACTACATTTGCCAGAACAATAACCCATATATACCAGTTATCACCAAATATCTCGTTTAAGCTTGTTCCAGATTTTTCTATTGTAACTGAAACCGGCTGTGAAACAACAAGACTATTTCCTGACAAAACCTCGATATCGAAGGTTTGCTCGCCTGAAGCTTGTTTATTCACTGCAAAAGTAAGCATAACATCATCTGACTCTCCTGACTTTAATGTTAAAGTGTCTGGGTTTAAATCTGAAAGAGAAGCCCATCCTGCATATCCTGCGGCATTTATCAGATAAGTAGCATCTTTTGAACCAGTATTTTTCAAAGTAGATTTAACAACCAATTCCTGTCCTGCCTTTCCGCCAGAAACAATGTTAGCTGAGACTACTGCGTCTTCTCCACCATTATTGCCATTCCCTGATGCTGAACAGCTGTCAACTTTCAAAATAAAATTTTCCCTGGCTTCTTCATCATCATTATCTGCGGTGAATATCCCTTTATCTTCATCATAAACTTCAAGCACAAGAGTATATGATTTTTCTTCTGCATCAGAAGGAATTTTCAAAGACACATCAAAAGATTCGCTGTCTAAAGAATTAATATCCCCAATATCTGCAAGCTGGTTAATATTAAGACCATTAGCAGAAATTCTCATAGAAACTGAATCTTGGTCTCTGCTTCCAACGTTCCAGACGTCGCCTGTAATTTGAACTGTTGAACCGCAAGAAACAGATTCTGGCAATTCAATATTTCTTAATATTACAAAGTCTTTTTCTATTATCATATTTATGTTTCTTGAACTAGCCTTGCATGTTGCATCATTTGCAGTGTTGTCCACATCTCCAGTTGCTCTTACATAAAGAACATAATTATCTCCATCTTCAAGCTCATCCACATCTATATCAAGGTCTTTATTATCAATTTTAAATGTAAAAGTAACATCTTCATCATCACCATCTCTTAAGTCTATATCTTTCTCATTGTCCACATCAATTATCCACTGGTCGTTCTGATTATCATAAATACCCCACTCAACTTCAATATTATCCACATCATCTCGGCCTTGGACCTCAACATTCACAGTCACTTCAATCTCATCAAAAGGAAACCAGTCATTGTCCTCTCCAAAACCAGTAACTGTTACATCACTTACCTTTATCTTCAAGCTTCCTGGATTTCCGCTAACGCCATCTTCAAAAAGACAGAAGTTATCTTTCCAATCCACTTGGGAGGAGATTGATGTCCCTTCAATTCTAAGATTATCTATCCTCCACGTGCCTGCAGAGGAATTGGCATCTGCTGTAGAAATAATTCTTATTATAGTATTTGCATTATTATCGATTGAAGTTATGCTTAAAAAACTGAAAGTGTGCATTGGATTTAAAGTGAAAGAACTTGATGTATTTCTTATGCTTCCAGGCAGGTCTACAAAGTTTGTTCCATCAGAACTATACTGGATTTTGAACTCTTTTGTTCCTGTATCGGAAGCTTGGTCATCAAATTTAAGTATAATGTCTTCATAACCGGTTGTTCTTAACTTTATCTCGAAATTATCGTTTGTATTCCAATTATTAGAAGAAACAGAATTGGCTAAGCTTGGGGCGTTTCCAGCCGGGAATTCAACAGTTCCATTTGTTTTAACAGCTAAAATTGCGTTAGAAGTTATGTCTGTTGAAGGATTTAAAGTTTCACTTTCAAAATTCCATTCGGCAATAACTGCAGCACTTGAAAGTCCAGCTAAAAGAACCAAAGCAAGAACGCTTATAATTAAAAATCTTGTTTCCATTGTGTAATCATTCGGGAGTTGCAATGGTTTATAAATTTTTCTGTCTTCAAAAATATGCTTTGGAAAACAATCTAAAAAAGTTTATATACAAATAGGTGCTGGAAATAACATGGTGATAAAATCCCGGGAAAATTCTTTCGGCGCATGGGCGTTTTTTGTGGGAGTCATTCTTGCTGTTGCAATAGGAATAAGCGCGTCATCATTTCTTTCTTTAGACTCCATAACAAAGAACAGCGCAAAAATTTACCTTCTTCTTGTAATAATAGGGATTACAGTGGGCTTCACTATAGACACTTCAGGCAAAGACTCGCAGACATTTCTTATATCTGGAGCTATCCTAGTTATAGTAAGCAAGTTCGGTATGGAAAGCGTGACTAACTCTCTTTTAGGGATAGGAATAGACAAAGTCGGCTCTTCAACATTTGCAGCGCTTCTCGCATTGTTTGTTCCTGCAACAATAGTTGTGGCAATAAAATCTGTTTTCTCAATTGCGAAGATTTGAAAACAGATAGTTTAGACGCAAATAAATTAAGAGATAGGAAAGTTTTTATAGATTAAAAGTTACAGAGAAATATGGATGAATCAATTGAAAACATTAACAAAAATAGTTATAATCCAAAGTGGTATGAATGGACTATTCCATTTTTGGGAACTTTATTGTACGCAAAAAGAAATAAGTCAAATAATAACGTTAAAACTGCAAGTAGAGTAGCGACATTATATTTAACCTCTATGATTGAAACAACTGGAATTATAATCAGCTTATCTAAGATAGGATTGCTAGAAAAATTGTTAAAATAATTTAAATTTCCCCTTTTCTCAATTTCAAAAGCTCTTTTTCGTCTTCAATCAGCTTTCTCTTTACGTCTTTTATTCTGTCTTCGTTCTTAAGTTTTCTTATTTCTTTCTGCGCTTCATCAATTTTTTTCTCCGCCTCTTCTATCGCCTTTTTATAATCAGATGAATGAACATCAGAAGAGGGAATGAAGTTATCTTTTCTGGCTTCTTCTTGCTCTTTTTTGAAGTCGCTAAACTTTCTTACCTTTACTTCCTTTTCTTCGCCCGAAGATTTTCTTTTTATTGCAAGAACACTCATAAAAACAAGCGCCAGAAGAAGAGCTCCAAATAGGTAATACATACTCTTAGGCGAAGATTCCCCTGTGTCTTTTTCGGTGGCAGATCCGGTTATTGAGGAGCTCTCAGTTTCAACTTCTGTCGGTCCAATATTTTCAGTCTCTTCTGTGATATTCTGAGAAGTATCATTAGCAGCTTCTGTATTATTAACTTCTGTTTCATTCTTGGATTCATTGAAGCCATCTACTCTTTTGATGTTTCCAGGTAACATAATAAAATAAACCTTCTCTCCTGAAGAGATGCCATCAAATCTCTCTGTGACTGCTACCGTATTTGCATTTCTTATCCAAACTTTTAAATCGAATTCTGTTTGGCTTATAGGGATAATTTTGGAAAACTTGCCTTCAGAATCTGTTTTTCCATAAAAACTTTCAATAAGAGAATACACTGAATCCGGGGTTAAAGCGCTTATCATTATGTCATGATTTGGATAGGACATTATGTTCACTTCAGTATCTGCCGCAGACAGGTAAGACAAAACAAACACTAAAGCAAAAACGAACAATAAACTCTTTTTCATGCTTAACTTAAAAAGTCTTAGTTTATAAATTTTTTTGCATTTTGAAATATAGGGTTATCTGCCATGATGAAGGGAAGTATTGGTTTATTTTAAGGGATATTGTACAAAGTAGCTTCTTAGAGCATAATCTTAATTAGAAAATATAAATAGGTTATTAACACTTCATCAATTGATTGTTGTAACAAAAGTTCCAAATCTAGTCAAATCTGCTTCTTCTAGGCTCTTCTTTTACTTTCATTGCCTCTTTATGAATCTTGGCGAAAGAAGGTGTGACTACTACTATGTTTTCACCAAACCCAGCTATGTTTCCCTCTAAGGCTTCGGCTGTCTTTTTTATCTTTGAAACAGCCCTTTTAAGTTCAATAGAGTCTTTTTGCCTTAAAGTTTTGATATCAATAAGAGCTATTGTGAACCCTTCTCTTAATGCATTTAGAATATCATTCACATCTTCATAAACTTTTAAAGAAAAAAGCTTAACCATAACTTTGCTTTCTTTTTGTTCTTGCTCTAGGTCGATTTCAAGATATTCATCGCTTGAAAGATCGCCTCTTCCCATCAGTGCTTTTTTTAATTTTTCAAAAACCATAGTAAACTTACAAAGGTCATCTTTATAAAGATTTCGTCATTTGGAATAGCTATTTCTTGGAAGATTTCAAAAGATCATCTCGCATTTTTTGGAGCCTTTCAGAGAGGGAAAACTCCTTTTTTTCAAATGTTTTTATTCTAACACATAAAAATTTCTCCTTATTGGCAAGCTCATCTCTTATTTTTTCTTGCATGATTTAATCATCAAGTTGCCAACGATTCTAAAAACTTCATCTCCTGAAGAATCCATTTCCTTAACTGCTGTTTGCGTTTCAAAAGACCCTAATTGAAACGCCTGTTTTTGAAGAAGAAGATTGCTTTGATTCTGTTCTGTAAACTGAATCTCCTGACTATTTTCCATTAGTCTGTTTTTACTTTTTTGACTGCTGTTCTTGGCTTGAAGAAAATCTTGCTTCCACAGCCAGGGCAGACAAATCTCTTCCCAAGATTCATATCCTGGATTTTCTTACCGCATTTAAAACATTTATATGTTGTCATTTAAAAACAACCTCTCGGTTTTTTTTTTTGATTTTCCCTTTTCATTGCGGATGACAACTTCTTAAATTGCCTCTGGATGAAGTTGGAAAAATTTTATTTAATTTATTTATCATTTTAATCTAAGTAATAAGTGTTTGAAGCAAATTTTTTGCCGCATTTTCCACATTTCCATATTCCTTTTGAAAGCCTTTTAACGCCTAGTTTTTCGCAAAAAGGGCATTTTTGCCTCTGCCTTTGTTTTTCTTCAACCATGACTAATTTAGCGCGGACTCTTTTGCCGTATCTGGCGCCAAATCTTCCTGCTGATTTTGATTTTTTCTGTTTGTTTGGCATTTGAAAACGCGAGGACACCAAGGTTTCCTTCGCTTAACCTTCCTTTCATTTGTTTTTCCATTTCCCCTTTTCTTTGCGGATAACAACTTCTTAAATTGCCTCCGAATGAAGTTGGAAAGATTTTGTATATTATATAAGTTAAAAAAGATGTTTTTAAATTATTCTATTGATAATTTTATCTGGAAATTCTTGGTGACCTAAATTTCATAATCTTCTCATGATCTTTTGGGCTTGTTATAAGAATGTTTTCCCTAGAATCTGAATATTTTCTTGCTAAATTAGATTTATCTGAATCAGAATCAACTACTTTCTGATCCTTTATAACAACATAAGTGTCTCTTCCATATTTTGATTTAATAGCTGCTAAATTTTCATTAAAATAATCAAGATTTTTTCTCCAACTATTTTCTTTATCAGCTGATTGATCTAAGTTTGCCATGAAATAATTATAAATTATTTATTTTTAAATGTTGATGATGGGGTTGCCCGGATTTGAACCGGGGTCGCCAGGTCCCAAACCTGGAATACTACCAGGCTATACTACAACCCCATGAATTTTAAAAGATTTAAGTTATTTATAAAGCTATTTTTTAATAAGTTTTTGAAAAAAAGATATTCTTCCTAATTTAATTTATTTCTTCTTTGCCTGCTCTTTCTTTCCTTTCTTTTCTTCTTTAGGGGCTTCTGCCTTTGCCGCTGGTTTTGCTGCCTCTTCTTTTTTAGCGCCTGCAGCGGGAGCAGCAGCTGTTGTAGCAGTAGTAGTTGCCGTTGCCGCAACTGCCTGAGCAGCAGCATCTTTAGCAGCCTGTTCTTGTTTGGCAATCTTTTCTTGCTCCGCTTTAACCTGAGTAAAGAAATCATCAATGGCTTTTTTCTTTTCTGAAGAGGTTACAGTTTTCTCCGCTTTTATTTCCTTATCGAATTTTCCGTTGTCTATCATAACTCCTACTTGTGAAGCAGGCACATTTTCCACTAGAACCCCTAAACTGACGCAGGTTCCAGCAATAGTCTTCACAGCAGACTTAAGATCCTTACAAAGAAGATTCTGCATTTTAGTCTGGGCAATAGAAATTATCTGTTCAATAGAGACATTTCCAGCATAGGATTTCTTCTGCAACCCAGAACCTTTCTCAATTCCTAACTCTTTTTTCACAAGCTCTGAGACGGGAGGTGAAAAAACCTTGACTTCAAAAGTTTTTGTCGAAGGGTTTATATCAAGCTCTATGGGAACTTTCATCCCTTGAAAATTTTTTGTAGCTTCATTTACTTTTTGAATAACTTGGTTTATGTTTATTCCAGCAGGTCCGAGCTTCTGGCTCAAAGTAGGACCTGGCTTCATTGCCCCGCCTTCTGCTAAAAGTTTAATTTGCATTTTTCAATAAATTAGCCATTCGATTGCTTGTAATAGCTGGTTTTAAATTTAGTATTTCATAGGGTATATTATGAGGATTTTCTAATCGTGATGTTTTAACATCAAAATCATCATTAAATCCTGATAAAGAACGCCTTAGATTGTATGTTTCAGTATTATTATTTATTTTTTCCGATCTTTTTTTAATTTCTATTCCACATAGAGTATAAATTAAGTTTATTCTTTGCCGGTATAATTCTTGAGTTTTTTCAGTTCGCATTTTGTAATGTTAATTTTTGTAATCTCCTTTCTATTGATCTCAATAAATATCTAGTATTATTTCTTTTATTTCTAATGTAGTCTAATTTATCACCGTGAGGACATCCCAAATCATAATGAAGTTGTCTAGTTTCACGTAGTTTATTCCAAGATGTTTCTAATCTCCTTTCTAAGTATCCTTTAGCTATTTCCAAAAATTTTTGATAAAATTTATTCATTTTCTTCTTCGTCTCTTCTGACAACTCTTACATTGTCTATTTTAATTGTCACCGGCAGCGGAACAACAGCGCCAAGCAAGCTCACTACAACTTCCTCTTTCTGCTTGTCTATTCTTATAACTTTCGCTTTTTCATTCTTGAACGGCTCAGAAATTATCTCAACAATATCGCCTTCCTTTATAGAAATTGCTTCAATAGAAGGCTCTATCATATTTTTTACTTCTTCATAACTTATTGTTTTTCCAATTATTCCCTTGACATAAGGAAGATTGAAAACTGACTCTTCTGCAGATTCTCTGTCTTCAGCTTCAAGAAGGATATATCCCCTAAGCCCGTGAGGCCTCGAAACAGAATATACATTGAGATTTTTCTTCCCTGCTTTCTCTGCCACCATGTCGACAGCTTTTTCTTCTTTATTTGTTGTTACTTTTATTATAAATATCATTTGAAAACGCGAGGACACCAATGGTTTCCTTCGCTTAACCTTCCTTATATTTATTTTCGATTTTTCTAATTTAGTTATTAATGACGATTTCTAGTTAGACCATTGGAATTGTTATTGATAATCTATTTTTGTTAATTCCAATAACCTCGACCTCTGAGGAAATCGTAAACTTATTTTGTCTCGACTACAACTTAACTTTTTAAGAAGTAGTTAATAATAGTTAAAAAAGGTTGTTTTTAAAACTTTTGCTTTATCCTCTAGAACCATCTATAAAATAAACACCAGGTTTCTTAAGCAATTTCTCATCAACAATTCCTTTTCCGTACTTTGCTAGAAAATCTCCTCTAATCAATGGTGTATCATCTCTACCATTGTTAGAAAGAGCAGCCATTATGGAAAACATTCCATGATCCAAGTCATAACTCCCATCTTCTTTTTTTGCAACTAAAATTCCGCCAGGTGCGTCGCTTTTTACTCTTTTAGAATCATATTTCCATCCGTTCATCTCAAGAAAATAAAGAGTAACTAAAAAATCAGTTGCAGACAACACAGGGATTCCTGCAACCATTTGCACATAATTTTTTGCAGCTTCATTGCCATGATTTTTTTTACCATAGAATAAATTTTTTCAAGATAATCAGAGTTTAAATCTCCTCTAATGGGCTCCTCTTCCGCTATAGTACTCTGGCCTGCCTGACATTCCTGCTTTCTTAACAATCTCTTCAGCTGTTAATTTATTTTCCAAAGTCATTGTTTTTCCATAAGAACAGTATTTTTAAACCTTTTCAATGAGAATTTACTTAATAACTACTTTTATCACTAAAGAAATAAGAAATCCAATGACTCCTAATATCAAGACACCTATCGCGGATATCTTCGCAACTTGCTGATACTCTGTTTTTGTAGGCTTTCTGAGGACATGCCATACTCTTCTGCACTGAACTAAAAAAGACTTAGCTCTTATTCCCAATGAAGGTTTTTCATCCATAGAGAGAAGAAAAACTAGGAGTTTTTAAGACTTGGCTTTATAGTTAAGTCATACTCAATGTCACTAGAAAGTGATTAAATTAGTAAGATTTATAAACATCAAATATATGGAATTTTTATGGGATTTATAAAATTTTTTGTTAAAGAAGATTATTGCAGAGATGCTGTAGTTAGAATTCCTCTTAAAAGAAAATTAAAATGGGGAAATATTTTAGGGGTTGGAATTGCAAGTTTAGCCACAATAGCAACTTTTTTTATAGCCAATAAACAAGAAACTCCTCAGAAAAACAACACAAGTTACGAACAAAGGATACCTACTTCACAAGACCCAAATTCACAATATGATCATAGAATTGTTGGAGATTTTGGAGAGATAGATAGAAAGTGGGTTCCTAAAGCAAAAATAGAACAAGTGGATAGTGGTGGAAAAGTAATTGCAAAATTAAATTCAGACGAAAGATGGGATGATGATAATAATAATAATAATAATAATAATAATCAAAGCCCTATTCAAATAAATGATGACTCATCTAGAATAAAAGAAAATTCTAGAATATCAGATTTGTTCGATCAAAAAAAACAAGCATCCTTAGAAGAAAAAAATACATATGATTCGGCAAAGCCACTGCCTGCTTCTTTTTCTAAAACCCCACCAGTGTTTGATTCAAAAGTTGAATTTAAACCAAACACAAGCTCGAAAGATGAACTGACAAAAATAACTAATCCGACAACCTCTGAAACAAAATCAAGGTACCTTCTTAGAGAAGATAAATTAGCCAAGGCTGGATGGAAAAATGAAAAAGGGAAATATATTGGAAATGGAAGAATTGAAGGAGACCAAGTAGTCTATAATATAGGGCATGGCTCAGACAATAATGTTTATGGTATAACTTTTATTGGAAGAGATTCTAATAGAAATAATACAAGAATAAATTATATTGCGGATGAAAATGGAAATATTAAAGTTCCAAAAAATTCTATAAATGGGAAAAGGGCTAGAATTTTTGCAGGAAATATAGACGAAAAAGGAGAGATTATTTATAAAGAATCATCAAGAGCAATATTGAAATACAATCAAGAAAATCTCGCAAGTGAGCCAAAATTAGGATATTTAGAAGAAGGATTAGGAAAATTCAATATTGCAGACAATGCTTACTGGATAAATGGAAGTTCATTGGAAAGAACTATAGATGGAAAAATAGATGGTCCAGCAAAAACCAAATTTGATAGAAAAGCATTTGTTCAATCAGAAAAGTATGACCTATTTAAGGAATATTATCTTAACGGAAAAGAAAGTTTAAAGGAAATTGCTGAGAAATACGGAATGAGCGCATCAAGTGCCGGCATAATTGGTAAAGAGGAGTTTGGCGGTCTTGGAAGAAAAAGCTCAAGAATAATTAATGGGATTTATAGTTAAGAGATTAACCCCAGTAACATTTAGACAAGTTTTATTACAAGAAAAAAGTTTCATCTACCCTTTTGCTCAAAAATTATTCAATCCCCGTATGGTGGATTTTATCATATAAATTCTTAGTTTTTTCTAAATTGGTTAATCCGTGTTCTAAAGCTTCTATATGACCTTTCATCACAGTAAAAAATCTCCCGGTTACCATTGGCTCACTAAAATCTAAAACCGGAATTTCGCCAAAAACCCTATACTTTCCTAATAAGTCTTCTGTAACTCCTTTAGTTCTCTCATACCAAACTGAAAACTCTTGTTCGGTCAAAGTTAATATTTTCTCTATGTCTGGCCTTATTACTCCCATTACTTGAGCAAAGTCTAGAAATTTATAAATATTATTATATTAAGATATATCAATCAATAAACTCAATCCCTAATTCTTCCTCGATTTCCCTGTGTTTTATTCTATCAAGAGAATCACTTTGACCTAAAATTTGGGAGCTCTGAACTCCTGTAACTATCAAAAGAACTCTTATTGATTTGTCCATGTCTGGCGAGAGCTGCGCTCCCCAGATTAGCTTTGCATCCGGATTCAACTGATTTCCAATCGATTCTATTATAATTTTGCACTCATCAAGGCTCATGTCCGGGCCTCCTACAATATTTACCAAAGCGCCAGTCGCGTTAGAAATATCAACATCAAGAAGAGGATTTTGTATTGCTTTTTCAACAGCCTCCATGGCCCTGTTCTGAGAATCTGATTCGCCCATTCCTATCAAAGAAACTCCTCCATCGACCATTACTGCTTTTATGTCTGCAAAATCAAGATTTACAAGCCCTGAAGTCGTTACAAGCTCTGTGACGCCTTTTACAGCGTTTGTCAAAATCTCATCAGCAATCTTAAAAGCTGTGTGAAGTGGGAGCTCTGGCGCTAATTCCAAGAGCTTGTCATTAGGGATAACTATGAGTGTATCAACACTGGCCTCCATTCTTTCAAGCCCTTCCATGGCATTTTCTATTCTTTTCTTTCCTTCAATTGTAAATGGAAGAGTAACGACAGCTATAGTTAATGCGCCTTGCTTTTTTGCCAGGTTTGCTATTACTGGCGCTGCACCCGTGCCTGTTCCTCCACCCAGTCCGCAAGTTATGAATATCATATCGCTTCCAGAAATTTTCTTTTTTATCTCTGTTTCAGACTCTTTTGCAGCTTCTTCCCCCACTTTAGGATTGCTCCCTGCGCCCAATCCTTGAGTCAGCTCTCTTCCAATTAAAATTTTCTGGTCTGCATTAGCATAAAGGAGATCTTGTGCATCTGTATTCACTGCGATTAGCTCACCGCCCTTTATCCCAATTTCACGCATTCTTGAAAGAGAATTATTTCCACCGCCTCCCACACCAATCACCTTTATTTTTGCGGTCTGCTTCTTGATAAGCTCTGCTAACTCTTTATCTATTTCCCTGAGTTCTGGAGAAACCAAAGACTCATCCCTTTTAGTAATATAAGCCATGGATGAAATAAACAAGGATTGTTTATAAGGATTATTGTATTTCAAAAAACACTAGATGTTTTTTGGTGATTCGTCCAGGCTTGGCCAAATCAAAGGATTATTGTAGTGATTTTAAATCTAATGATAAAGCTTAAATATAGTTCTTCTAAGTATTCACATGACAAAAAATATTGAGACTATTGTTATTCCTTCGGCGGGAAGTGCAGAGGAAGATTTGAGAAGA
>ERZ1292632.1732-Hain-H43-01um-R2-1732-length-20232-cov-7_pt1 | contig 20232 bp, 20 predicted proteins | sample MGYA00564407_ERZ1292632 | MGnify/ENA primary metagenome ERZ1292632 (study PRJEB36523, sample SAMEA6512637) | groundwater metagenome | collected 2019-01-08 | study: AquaDiva: Metagenomics assemblies of 32 groundwater samples | reverse complement strand
CTTAATCTATCTAATATGTCTTGTCTTTTTAGAGTTTCTACGTCTGAATGAAGATAGGAAACTTTTATATCTCTTTCCTGTAAATATGAGGAAAGTTCTTCTGACATTTTCTTTGTTAGAGTGGTAACTAAGACTCTTTGTTTTTTAGCCACTTTTTTTGCAATTTCTAAGATTAAATCTTCAATTTGTCCCTTAGTTGGTCTTACACTTACTTTTGGATCAACAAGGCCAGTTGGTCTAATAAGCTGTTCTACAATACCGTCATTTTCGGTAGCTAGAGAAAGCTCATATTCATCAGGAGTTGCGCTTACATAGACAGATTTATCAACTCTTGTCATAAACTCCTCAAACTTTAAGGGCCTATTGTCTAGGGCTGAAGGAAGCCTAAATCCATAATCTATTAATGTTTGCTTTCTACTTCTGTCTCCATTGTACATTCCTCGAATTTGAGGAACTGTAATATGTGATTCATCAATTATGGTTAAAAAGTCATCGGAACACTCGGCCATATAGTTTAAGAGCGTAAATGGTGGTTGTCCAGGTTTTCTACCATCAAAGTATCTTGAATAGTTTTCAACACCATTTACGTATCCTAATTCCCTTATCATGTCTAGGTCATAGCTAACTTTTTGTTGTAGTCTTTGAGCTTCAAGAAGTTTTCCTTGGGATTTTAATTCTTTTACTCTTTGTTCCATATCAGATTTAATTTTTGGAAAAACATCTTTATAAGTTGAGGGATCAGTCATATAGTGTTTTGCCGGATAAATAACCGCAGTGTTAAGATCAGCCGTAGTGTCTCCTGTTAATGGATCAAATTCTTGTATTTTAGTAATTACACCATTATTTATAATCATCCTTATTCCATTATCTATATATGCTGGGAAAAGATCGATATCTTCACCTCTAACCCTAAAAGTTCCTCTTTTAAATCCATAATCGTTTCTTTCATATTGAAGATCTGAGAGCCTAAGTAGAATATCTCTTTGCTCAACTTTTACACCTGGCCTTAATTCCATAACAAATTTTCCGTATTCAATAGGTGAGCCAAGGTTATAAATACAAGAAACAGAAGCGATTACAATTACGTCTTTTCTGGTTAAAAGATTGGTTGTGGCTGAAAGCCTAAGCATGTCTATTTCCTCATTTATTTCAACTTCTTTTTCTATATATGTATCTGAAGAGGGAATATATGCTTCAGGTTGATAAAAGTCATAGTAGGAAACAAAATAACAAACAGCATTATTGGGAAAGAAATCTCTAAATTCTTGATAAAGCTGTCCTGCAAGAGTTTTATTATGAGAGATAACAAGGGTGGGTTTTTGAATTTTTTGAATAACGTTTGCCATAGTAAATGTTTTACCACTACCAGTTACACCTAAGAGAACTTGGTGTTTTGAATCATTAGAAAGACCTTTGGTCAGTTTTTCAATCGCACTAGGTTGGTCTCCTGTAGGTTTAAAATTTGAAACTAAATTAAACTTCATTTAACCAATTTTAACATAAAAAGATACAGTTAGACTACTTGACAAAGTTTGAGTTTTTTTCGTATAAAATATACAGAGGCAAAAAAAGGAGAAAAGTTATGGCTGGAGTATTATATAGAAAAGAAAGAGAAGTTTTAGAGTTTTTAGCTCAATTTCAAAGGCAATATGGTTATTCACCAACTCTTCATGAAATTGCCCAAGGAACAGGACATAAGAGTAATTCAACAGTCCATACAATTATTCGTTCCTTAGTTGATAAAGGTTATGTTCAAAAATCTGATGGCAATACAAGATTATTAAAAATTGTTGATGAAAAAGTACAATTTTCTCTTTTAGGAAGCAAGCCAGCAATTGAACTGCCACTTCTTGGCTATATTGCTGCAGGGCAACCCCTAGAACCATACAGTGACCCTAATGCCTCATTCTTTGTATCTGCGTCACTTCTTACAGGAAAAAACACAGCATACGTTTTACAGGTTAAGGGAAGCTCAATGATAGAAGATGGAATACTGGATGGGGACTATGTAGTAATAGAAAAAGTAAACGAGGCAACTAATGGTGAAATTGTAGTTGCTATGGTTGATGATAATCTTGCGACTTTAAAGAAGTTTTATAAAGAAAACGGTAAGGTAGTATTAAAGCCTGCAAATTCACAAATGTCTCCTATCTATCCAAGTAAGCTTGCAATTCAAGGAAGAGTTGTGGGTTTAGTAAGAAAGTTTTAATACCTCGAAATTTTAGGAGTTAATTAATCGTTTAAATGTTCTTTTTTAAATACCTGCTGAATCTCTTTATATGAAGTTTTTTCTACGCTTTTTTCCTTAGAAATTTTGTGTTTAATAAACTCAAAAATCATTGGCAGAAGAGAAATAAAGACTATTCCAATAACAGCATATTCAAAATTTTCTTGAATAATTGGCATTTGTCCAAAGAAATAGCCCGCAAATATTAAGCTAGTAACCCAAATAAAACCACCAATAACATTATAAAAAATAAAGGTTCGATAGTGCATTTTTCCAACACCTGCTACAAATGGAGCAAATGTTCTAACAATGGGTACAAATCTAGCTAAGATTATTGTTTTACCGCCATATTTTTTATAAAACTCTTCTGTTTTTTCTAAATATTCTCTTTTAAATATTCTTGAATTTGATCTTGAGAAAACTCTGTCTCCCAAATGATGTCCAAGCCAGTAATTTACTGTATCTCCAATTATGGCTGCTGAAAGTAAGACTGCATAGGAAATAAATATATTTAAATAATTTCCACCCGCAAGCGTTCCTACTGCAAAAATTAATGAATCTCCAGGAAGAAAAGGTGTAACAACTAAGCCAGTTTCAGCAAAGATAATTAAAAATAATAAAACATAGGTAAATGGTCCAAAAAGATTAATAATTGAGGTTAGTGCTTTATCGAAGTGAAGTAGTATGCTAAATGCTTCCATCAAAAAATTATAACAGAAAAAACTTCTGTTTGGTATAATCATGCAATGAGTGGAACATTATACGTGGTTGCAACACCAATTGGTAACTTAAAAGACATTACATTTAGGGCTATAGAGATTTTAGAAAGCGTAGATTATATAGGTTCTGAAGATACAAGAAAAACTTCAATTTTGATTAATCATTTCTTTAAAGGAAGAGAAAAGGAAATGCAAAATAAACTTTTTTCATATTATGATCAAGTTGAATTGCAAAAAATTCCTTATCTAGTAGCTCAACTTAAAGAAGGTAAAAACATAGCCATTGTTTCTGATGCAGGAACTCCTGCAGTTTCAGACCCAGGTTTTAAGTTTATCAGGGAATGCGTAAAAGAAGGAATAAATGTCGTTTCAATTCCAGGTGCTTCCTCAATTCTTCCAGCATTAACTTCTTCTGGTTTACCGACCGATAAATTTTTGTTTTTAGGATTTTTGCCTCAAAAACCAGGACATAGAATTAAATTTTTAGAAAATATAAAAGAAAATTTAAAAACTATTAATTCAACAGTAATTATTTTTGAATCTCCATATAAAATTAAAAGATCTCTAGTTGATATGCAAAGTGTATTTGGAGATATAGAGATTGTTATAGCAAGAGAGCTAACAAAGCTTCATGAAGAAGTTATTAAGGATACAATCTCTAATGTTTTAGAGCATTATAAAAAGGGGATAAAAGGGGAGATAGTAATTCTTTTTAACTTAAAGTGATTTTAATTGAGATTCAATAGCAAGTAATCTATTATATTTTGCTACTCGTTCACCTCTAACAGGAGCACCAAACTTAACATAATCAGCGTTTACGCTAACTGCAAAGTCGGCTATAAAATCATCATTTGTTTCTCCGCTTCTGTGCGATACTACTATTTTAATTCCAGCTTGTTTTGCCATTTCACAAACAGCTAATGATTCTATAATCGTTCCGATTTGGTTTGGTTTAACAATGATTGCACTAATTGCACTTTTTGATAAAGCTTCAGAAAGTCTGAATGGATTTGTGGCAATAAGATCGTCTCCAACTATCATTGTCTGTTGACTCATGTTTTGATAGAGATCTTTCCAGCCATCCCAATCATCTTCATTTAAACCATCTTCAAGGTAAAGTAGATGATATTGTTCATTAATAGTTTTATAAAATGATATTAAGTCTTTTGAAGTAAGCGCATTTGATTTATCTTTAATCTGATACTTATTTTCATCATAAAAATTATTTGAAGCCGCATCAATACCTAAAAACATATCAAATCCTGGCCTAAGATTAGAATCATCAATTGCCTGTTTTATTAAGACTAATGCGTCTTGATTTGAAGAGAGCTTTGGCGAAAATCCACCCTCAAAGCCTACCAAAGAAGAGAGATTATTGCTTTCAATAACTTTTTTTAGAGAAAAATATACTCGTGTACCAAGCTCTAGGCTTTCAGAATACTTTTTACTTGTTGCTGGTATTACTAAAAACTCTTGAAAATCAATATTGCCACTTCCGTGTTGTCCACCATTTAAAATATTAAAACATGGTGTTGGAATTTTAACCTGTACATTTTCTTTTTTTACGTATTCTCTAAGATACAAAAATAAAGGAAGAACAGCACTTCTTGCTGCTGCTTTAGCTACAGCAATAGACACAGAAAGAATTGTATTTGCACCAATTTTGCTTTTATTAGGAGTACCATCAATTTCTATCATTTTTTTATCTACCAATTGTTGATTTGAAGCTTCCATACCAATTAAAAGAGGAGTAAGTATTTTTTCAATATTAGTAATTGCGTTTAAAACTCCGTTTCCACCATATCTTTTTTCATCATTATCTTTTAAATCTATTGCTTCATATTTACCAACAGATGTACCACTTGGTACAGAAGCAATTCCAACTGCCCCGTCATTTAGAATTACAGATGTTTCTATAGTTGGTTCACCCTTAGAATTTAATATTTCTCTTGCTGTAATTTGTTTAATTTTAGCCATTATTTCTTATTTAATAATTCGTTTTCAAAATGAGCTACAAGTTTTCTTGTATTTTCAATTGCATCAGGTGAAACAGAAACGCTTGTAGTTCCAAGCTCAACTAGTTTTTTGACTAGTTCTGGGTATGTAGAAACAGCCTGGCCACACATTGAAGTGGTAACGCCATATTTATGGGCAGTTCTGATTGTTTGTTCAAATGCCCAAAGAGTTGCAGGATTCATTTCATCAAACTCATGAGCTACTTCAAAGTTATCTCTGTCAGTTCCTAAAACAAGCATGGTTAAATCATTTGAGCCAATTGAGACTCCATCAATTCCTACTTCGATAAATTTATCAAGCATTATTACGTTTGAAGGAATTTCTACCATCATCCAAAGCTTAAAAGTTTCAGATCTGTGAAGACCAAATTCAGTAATAATTTTTTTAACCTTAACTAACTCATCAACTGTTCTTACAAATGGAATCATAAGCCAAAGATTTTTATAACCCAGCTTTTCTCTGACACGATGAATTGCTTCAAGCTCTAGTTTAAATACTTCTGGATCGTGAATATACCTAAATGCACCTCTGTAGCCAAGCATTGGATTAGGTTCCAAGGGTTCATAATCTCTTCCTCCTACAAGGTTTCTATATTCATTGGTTTTAAAGTCAGATGCTCTATAAACTACTGGCCTAGGAGTGAATGCACTGCAAAACTTGGCTAAATCATCTGCAAGTTTTTCAATAAACTCTTGCTTTTTACCATCCTTTATCATTTTCTTAGGATGGGTACCTATTCCAGCCATCATAAACTCAGCGCGTAATAGTCCAATTCCATCTACGTTTCTTTTTGCATTTCGATCAGCTAGTTCAGGTTCTGCAAGGTTTACATAGACTTTTGTAGCTGTTTTTAAATCACTTTGCACTGTTACTTTAGCGCTTCCAATAGTTGCGTATCCACCGTCATAAATCTCACCTTTTGTGCCATCAACTGTTATCACATTGCCGTTTTTAAGCTTATGAGTTGCTTCATGTGTGCCCACAACAGCAGGAATGCCTAATTCTCTTGATATAATTGCTGCATGACTTGTAGTACCCCCACTGTCAGTAACAATTGCTGAGGCTTTTTTCATAGCAGGAACATAGTCTGGGTTAGTTTGAGGAGCAACTAATACATCTCCTGGCATTACTTTTCCTATTTCTTTTGCCGATAGAACTATTCTTACTGGGCCACTTGAGATTCCTGGACTTGCAGGACCCCCTTTGAGTATTAGCTTTGAAGTGGGGATATGTTCTACTATTTTTTCATTTTGCTTAACTCCATGGGTAGTTGTTACAGCTCTTGTTTGTACAATATAGATATTTCCTTTTTCAATTGCCCATTCAATGTCTTGAGGGAAATAATAGTGTTTTTCTATTTTTCTACCAACTAAAGCTAGTCCCTTTATTAAAGCATCGCTTATTTTTTGTTTATCTGCCATTTTTTTAGAAAGCTTAACTTTTTTATTTGAAGTACCTGATTTTTGCAGAAGATGATCTTGATGGGATATTTTCTTATTTTTAATAGTTAAGTCATTTTTATCTACTTCATAATGATCTGGATTTACTTCACCTTGTACTATCATTTCTCCAAGGCCTAAGACTGCTTCAATAATAACTGTATTTTTGTCATTTGTAATTGGATCAATTGTAAACATGACTCCTGACTGTTCAGACTCAATCATTTTTTGGATAACTAGGGCAATGCCAGTTTTAACATGATCAAATTTTTGTTGGTGTCTATAAAAAATTGCTCTTGCTCCAAAAAGAGAAGCCCATCCTTCTTTAATTTTTTCAATTAAGACAGCGTCGCCTTTTACATTTAAAAAGCTTTCTTGTTGGCCTGCAAAAGAAGCATTGGCTAAATCTTCTGCTGTAGCTGATGATCTAACGGCAACGAGTGGTTCTCCAAGCTTTTGGTAAGCTGTGAGAATTTCATCTATTAGCTCTTTTGACATTTTACCTTTAAAAATTAAATCTTTAATGTGTTTTGAAACTTGATTTAGGGAACTTTGATTATCAAAGTTAGTTGAAGAAATAAGGTGTTTAATCTTTATTGCTAAATTATTTTCTCTTATAAAATCGTAGTATGCGTGGGAGGATAAAACAAAACCTTCTGGAACATTGAAGCCTGCTTTGGTTATTTCACCTAAGTTTGCGCCCTTACCGCCAACCAGAGAAACATCTTCCTTATCAATTTGATTAAACCAAACTATGTGTTGGGCAGACATATCAGTATTATTATGAGATTATTTCTTTAAATTTACAAGTAGTTTGCGCTTATTTAGAAAGCTGTTCTTTAAAGTAGTCAACCCAAGGGATTAAGCTTGGATCTTCGTTATAGAGAATACCAAGATAAAAGCTAATATATCCTCCAAAAGAAAGAGTTGATAGGCTTTGTGAAAGTTTAGAATTCCCAAGTGGCGTAAAGTGAACACTTTCAATAGAGTTTTTAGATACTACATCTTCAGTTAGCATTGCTCTTTTTTTATGTTTTTCATCGTATAAAGGACTATCGATAAATAGAACTTTAATCTTTAAATCTTTAGGATACTTAAATCCTTCCATTAAGTGATGATTTAGTTCTGGAATATCTTCAAAAGCTGCAAATGTTTTTGAAGTTTCATTAAATTGATTTCTTAATACATGTGCGTTTCCATTTAAAAATCCACATGACATGATAAGAGGGAAGTGTCCTACAAATTTTTGAGATAGCTCTATGGCTAGTTTTTGAATATTTTCTTTGTTTGCCAAAAGCTCAGAAACAGCAGAGCTTATATCGCTATCGGATACATTTAATAATCCAAGTTTTGTAAGAAGAGCGATCGTTCCAATTGCCATATATCCAGTCCCAAGTCTTGGTTGGCCAGAAGGATTATTTTTTGCATCAAATTGTAAGAAAGGTAGATTATTTTGAGTGAAAAACTCAGCTAGTTTTCCTCCATTTGTAACTCCTGTAACTGTTAATCCTTTTTCTAAAGCTTCTTTAGCACAAGCTAGAGATTCTTCTGTTGAGCCTGAATAACTAGAAAGAATTATTAAGCTTTTTTTATTAGCAAATAAAGGTAAATCATAGTCATTATTTGAAATAAGAGGAATAGATAATTTATCTTTATAAACTGATTGAATCATATATCCGCTATATGCTGATCCACCCATTCCACAGAGAATTATGTTTTCAAAATCTTTGTAGTTTTCTGGGAAGTTTAAGTTTTTTGCGTCTTGCCATACTTGCTCAATTTGATCGGCAAGCATACCTGTTGAGCCAAATACATTTTTAGGATCTAGGTCTTTAAATGATAATGGATTATTTAAATCGATCATTTTGCAATAGAACCAATAAACTCTTTTAATTCATTAAATCTTTGCTCTGTTATTTCTTTTTCTAAGGATTCAACATTTAATCTAAGTAGAGGTTCGGTGTTTGAAGTTCTAACGCTAAATCTCCAATTTGGATAGGTGATAGCAATTCCATCCATATCATTTAAGTTTCCATCAGAATATTTTTGCTTTAATTGCTCAAGTATTTCTGGTGCGTTTGTAACTTTGAAGTTTAATTCACCTGATTCAAAGCTTCTTCTTAGCTCATTAACCAATTCAGAGAGCTTTTTACTCTCTCTTGTCATAACTCCTAAAACAGTTAAGATAACTGGAATTGGAGCCTCACCATTTCCTGCTGCTTTATAGAAAAAGTGTGAAGATGATTCACCTGCAAAAATAGCACCTGTTTCATGCATTTTCTCCGTAATAAATGCATGTCCAACTTTTGTAATGTCATATTTTCCTCCATTTTCTTCGATAACTTTAGTAGGATTTAAAATATATCTAATATCAAAAAGAATCATTGCTCCTGGATTTGTTTTTAAAAGTTCTCTGGCAACTAGCGATGTAATAATTGATGGGGGAACGATGTCTCCATTTTCATCAATAAAAAAGAATCTATCTCCATCTCCATCAGGTGCAAAACCAATATCAGCTTTTTCATCTTTTACTTTTTGTTGTAGATCAACTAGGGTATCAAAGTTTAATGGATCAGGTTGATGTGATGGAAATGTTCCATCAAGATCAAAGTTCATTCTCATTAAGTTTCCAGGAACGTGTTTAAATAATTCATCTAAATAAACTGCACCCATAGAGTTTGCAGCGTCAGCAACAATTTTATATTCTTTAATTTCTAAATTTCCTGCAATCTTGATTGAATTTAGTACTTCTTCCGTTACAATATTATCTACTTTTGTTACTGTTCCACCATCAGTTTTTACTAAAGGTGTATTTTGAAGACTTAGATTTTTTACATCTTCCATGCCGGTTGATTTACCAATTTTAATTAAGCCTTGTGGAGAATTTGCTACGATTTTTAAACCATTGTATTCCTTTGGATTATGAGATGCGCTTATTTGAACTCCACCGTCAGCTTGTAAATGGAAAACTGAAAAATACATTGATGGGGTTGATGCAATACCAATATCTAGTACATCAACGCCTGCATCAAGCATGGTTTGCAAGACAGCTTCTGAAAGAGATGGGGAAGAGGTTCGCATATCTCTACTTAAAACAATTTTTAATTTTTCTTTACCTGTTTTTTGAGAGATAACCTTACAAATTGCTTGTGTTATTTGCTTTATTCCCTCTTCGTCTAACTCAGTTGGGTAGACTGCTCTAATATCGTAGGATTTAAAAATTGATGGTTCAATTGTCATTTGTCTATATTATAAATCAATTAAAAAAATGTCAATGGTAGAATTTAAAGGTAAACTGGTTAGTCCATACTTAGTTTCGTAATCGATTTTATAAAGCTTCTTATATAAAGTTACTAACCTGTCTTTACCAAAATAATTTGCTTGAGTTTTAAGTTTTGATTTTTGCCAAGGTGCAAGTCTTTTAGCTTCATCTATATTTTTTTCTGTATTTTCCACTTGCGAGAGAAGTAATCTAAATTGGCGAACAATCATATAAAAAATAAGCTCAGTTTCCATTGTTTCCATTAAGCTATGAAAAAGTTTTACACTTGTTAAGTTATTTGGCCTTAAGCTATCTAGGAAAGTAAATAAAATTTGAGGATAATTAAATAAGTTGGTTACAGGGTTTTTAAAAGCTAAGATTTGAGCTTTAGTTAGTTCTTTGTCTTCCCAGAAAGTGATATCTATGTCTTTATTTTTTGTTAAATATTCTACTATTTCTTTAAACTCATTTGAATTTGCTCTTTGTTTAGAAATGTAATTTTCTACAAATACAAATCTTTTTTCAGAGAAAAGTGAATTACCTTCAAATGTTTGAAATAGAGTATTGTAGTCAAGTTTTTCACCATCAAACACATCTGGATTCTCATACTTTTGCCTTTCTTCAATATAAAAGGTTCGAGATCTTGCTATATCATTTCCGTGGATAATGCTAATCATACAGAGTTTTTAAATATTTCAAAAAGTTTGTTTGCAGTTTTACCTAAGTGCCTACTTTTTGTTTTATGGGGGACAAGTGCTCCTGAAAAATTATTAGGAATATGTAACAGTTCATGAATTACAACTTTAGATTTTTCATCTTCATCTAATCTGTCGTAATATCTTGCCAATACTTCAATAACATAGTGCGGCTCAAGGTTTAGAGCTCTTTGAAAGATTTTAGGCATTGCCCAGATTCTTGCATATGCTCTTGATTTTGATCCTTCTGTTCTATAACAGTGAATGTTTTGTTCTTTAATATGAGGTAGATCAAGCACTTTTAATATCTGCTTAATTTTTACTTTTACATCTTCTGCGTCTTCCCATTCAAGTTTTGTGCTTTTCATAATTTAGGTGTGTTTGTCAGCAACATAGCTAGCTGCATATGAATATGGTTTTGTCTTGGCAATGTAACCACTGCCTGTAACCATTCCTACTACTTCTTTTATCATATTTCTAGTGTCTCCATATTCTCCTACGTCAACGTGAATTTCAAGATTATAGTTTGGTTCTTTACCATTTAGATTTTTCTTAAATAAAGGTACAAAAATAGATGCAAAGCTTAGCGAAGTAGTTGTTTCTGCATATATTTTTTGCCTTAATGAATGAATATTTTTCTGTTCCTCTCTTCTCCAAAAGTACTTTCCACCAAAACCTTTTCGATGAATTAAAATTGCAGTTACAAGATTAATTGTACTACCAATCTTTTTATCATCAGATTTTTTCTCATGAGAATCTGTACCAATTACCAAAGAGTACTGGGCATTTGGTTTTTCTTCTAAGAATTGGGTAATTTTTTCTATTATTTCTGTGATGTTTAAGATTCCATGCGTGTGGCTGTGGAAAACCTCATCCGTTAAATCCTTATTCATATATAAACGTAGAACAAATTATACCATAGGCTCTCAAATGTTAAGAAGCCACTTAAAGAATGTTGTTGTTTGAGAATTAATTGCTGAATAAATAGTTTTAGTAAACTCTTGGGTAAAGTATTTTGTTTTTAAAACTGAGCTTTCAACTGCAGTATGAATAGTTTTTGGTTCAATTTGAGGAGTACCTTTAACTTTTGGGAATTTTAGATAACCTTGATAAAGTTCTGTTTTCTTATTCTCTACTATAAAAGAAAATTGTTGAAATGGCTCTCCTTCTGCATGGAGTAAAAATGGAGTTATAGCAACAATACCTTTATCACTCCAGGCGTTTGCAAAAGCTCTCTTATAATACTCAACTTGGGTTGATTGTGGTGTTGTTTTTGTTGTCCAACCAGTTTCTGTAATAAAAACTGGTAGATCTTTATCTGTTGTATACTCACTAATTAAATCCTTTTCATACTTAAATGAATATATTCCATTTACTCCTAAATATTCAGGAGTTGAGGAAAAACCAGGATTTGGATATGCATGAATGGATAAACCATCAATTTTTTCAAAAATACCTGGAACAACCTGGTTTACTTCTCTTAAGAAATTAAACTGACTAATATATTTTTGATATATATCAGGAGCATCGTTATCAAGGCCACCACCAATAATAAAAAACCTGCTATCTCTTGCCTTAAATACATCAACTGCGTAACTTAAAATATCTGCATATTCTGCTGGGTTTGGTATTCCACCCCATTCATCACCCCTATTTGGTTCATTTAAAACAAGAATATATCTATTTTTTGTTGGCCAATCTAGGGAATCTAAAAAGTTAGCAAAATCAATCATAGAGTATTTATTTGGCTTCTCCCATGAGGTTTTAACAAAATAGTCACCTTCAGTTGCAAGCCTAATTAAAGGAATAACTTTATACTTTGCGCACTCATCCATAAACTTTTGCCACTTTTCTATATTTCTATCTGAAATCCTAATTGGAATAGTTACATAACCCCACTCTCCACCACTTGAGTTAACTAAATGAGCTGCTTCAGATATCTCATCTGTAAAAAGAATATGAATTCCATATTTATTATTTGCACTACTTTGGGGATCATATATAGCATAAGAAACCTTAGTTAATTGGCTATAAAAAAGAGTAAATATGAGTAAAAATAGAATTAGCTTTTTCACCTTTCTATTTTACACCAATAGTTAAGTAATTAGTATTTGTGCATTGATTAAATTAAATAGATGGATATAATACGCATACAAATATGAGATCAGTACAAGAATCAGAACAAGTTAGAGAAAGAACTAGAGTTGTTAAGAAGCTGGCAAAAAGTGCTGGACTTAGGTGGGCAAGAATTGGTGCAGGATGGAGCGATGATAGTTCACCCATAGATGTTGTAGCTGGCGGAATTCATGATTTTATGCAAGCTGGTGTTTGGAATGGGGAGATGGAAGAAAGACTTGATTCCTTAGCAAGGTTTGGAATGATTACTGTAGAAAGATATGTTGAGGCTGCAAGAAAAATTGCAGAGCTTCCATTACATGATCCAATTCTTGGAGCTAGTCCCTACTCAAGCAGTAATGAAAGAACCTCAAGCATAACAGAATATGAATTAAAAACTCTTTATGATAATACAATCAGTGTTTATAGAAGATGTGGAGAAAGAGCGGGCGCATATTTCCTTTACTCTTATCCAGGTATTACAGTTTTAGGCCAAGATCAAAAAGCATTTGCAGATACTGTAATCCAAGCAAAAGAAACTGGAGGAGCACACTTCGGCGCTTGGCTTGCATATGAATTACCAACAGCAATTGAAGCTGGAACAAGTATGGCAGAATTCTCTACATCTGCCTCAATTGTTAGAAATAAATCTACCTTAAAATATACAAAAGAATTTATGAGACTTGCTCCTCACGAATTGAGAAATGGAAATTCACTTCTTGATTTTACTGATACAGCGCTTTTAGCACTTGAAGAACTAGATCCACAAAGTGCAATTAATATTTTACCTGCAGTTACATTTTTTGGCATTGAATTTGGCATGGATCCAGGTGCTGTATTAGATGATGCTTCTAAGCATTCTAAAAAATATGGAGATAAATCAGCTGGTTGGTATACAAGAGGACTTAGAAGAATTGCAAAAGAAGTTGAAGACAGTAGGAAAGCACAAAAAAGTTTAAGAGAAAGTCCCCAAATTGCTCAATGGATGGATGTTAAACCATTAGTAGATCCTAGTGCGGTAGATTCATATAAAGAAGGTTATGAGAAAGTTGTAACAGAGGCAGGTAGAACAGTTGCAGTTTTCTATGCGAGATATTGTGATATTAGAAACCCATTAGGATCTGTTGAACAAATACTTGAAGCAAGGAGAGTATTGCCAAGAAATATTTTTAATAAAGGTCTTTGGGTAATTTCAAAAATAACACCAGATGGCTATGCAGATCATGGAATAGAAGAATTACAGGATTTAATATCATTAACAGACAATATCTCTCCTGCAGACGTTATTGATGCTCTAAACTATACATTGGGCGCAAGTAAAAAGGGTGTAAGAACAGGTATTATTGATCCCAAAGAAGCCAGGGCAAGTATTAGAATGAGAAATGCCACTCGTATTTTTACAAATCAGGATGAAGGATCGCTGCCTATTGAGTATTGGAGGGTTAAAGATAGTTATTTTGCAAATGATAATAAAGTAGAATTAGAAGCTAACGAGCCTAATCCATTCCCAGGTGATCCTCTAATTAACTTAACTAATAACGCTGAGATATTAGATCAATGGATTCCAGTAGATAGAGATGAAGAAATGGCAGAATTTTATGAATTTCAAATGAATAGAGAAGCACAAGAAGATACAGGAGAAATCGATGACGAAGATAGGCATTTAAAAATGCTAGAAGGATTTGCTTATATAGAAACAATGTTAGATACTTTAAGGCCTGGATTAAAAAGAGCAAAAGTTCCCGATCAAGGACAAATAACAATTTGGGAAGAATAAATTAGCTTCTTGCAACAATACCAGTAGATAAAAATCTATTTCTCTTACTTTCTTCAATAGCTAATTCTCCATATTCTATTTTTTCTTTAGGAAAGCCTAAATAATCTTCAATCATATTAGAAAGCATTAGAGATGAAGCAGAGATAGCATAAGCATTAATTATTACAAAAACGGGATTATCAGTTAATAAGTTTCTACAGTTTTCAAGTAGAGCTGGGAAGCTTTTATTAAAATCCCAAACTTCACCATTTGGACCATGACCATAAACTGGAGGATCCATAATGATGGCATCATATTTATTACCTCTTCTTACTTCTCTTTTTGTAAACTCAACAACGTCATCTAATATCCATCTAATTGGTTTATCTACTAAATTACTTAAGGCTTGGTTTTCTCTTGCCCAAGAAATTGATGGTTTTGATCCATCAACGTGTGTCACTTTTGCACCATTTGCAGCACAAACTAAAGAAGCAATTCCTGTGTAACCAAATAGGTTTAAGACGTTAACCTCTCTATTAGCATTTTTAATTGCATTTTCCATATATTCCCAGTTTAAAATCTGTTCTGGAAATACACCTGTATGTTTAAATGGAGTAAGTTTTGCGAAAAATTTAATATCTTTGTATCCAAGTTCCCATTTATCTGGAAGTGTATTCTGATTCCATTTTTTTTCTTCATCTAAATATATTGCATCTGCTTTTTGCCAAACATCAATATTTAAATTTGGTTTCCAAATAGCTTGAGGGTCTGGTTTTGAAATAATATACTTACCAAATCTCTCAAGTCTTTTTCCATCTCCGCTATCTATTAGCTCATAATCTTGCCAACCTTTTGTTGAAAATAACTTCATATGCGCTAATATTATCATAAAATGGTAAAATAGAGCTATGTTAGTAGATGAAGTACAGATTTTTATTAAAGCGGGTAACGGCGGAAACGGTTCTGCTTCTTTTATAAGGAACTCTCAAACAGCTAGAGGTGGTCCTGATGGAGGCAATGGTGGAATTGGTGGGAGCATTTTTATTCAAGGTATAAATGACATTGATGCTTTGCAAACTTTTAGGTATGACAAAAAAGTTAGAGCAGAAGACGGAGTAAATGGCGGTAAGAATAAGTTATTTGGTAGAAACGGAGTGCATCTTATTATTAGAGTTCCTCTTGGTACTTTTGTTTATGATCTATCAAATAATACAAATTTTGAAGTAACCGATGAAGTAACCAAACATTTAATTGCTAAAGGGGGAAAGGGTGGAAGAGGCAATAATGAATTTAAATCTGCTACTAACCAGGCTCCTAAGTTTGCAGAAAAAGGGGAGAGTGGAGAAGAAAAAAGAGTAAAGCTTGAATTAAAACTAATTGCTGATGTTGGCTTAATTGGCTTACCTAATGCAGGCAAGAGTAGCTTACTTGAGGTTTTAACAAATGCACACCCTAAGATAGGTAATTATCCATTTACAACCTTAGAACCTAATCTGGGTGTCTTAAGCGGCTTTATTTTAGCTGATATTCCAGGTCTTATTGAAGGAGCATCAGAAGGCAAAGGACTTGGAGTTAAATTCTTAAGACATATTGAAAGAACAAAAATCTTAATTCACTGTATTGATGCATCCTCAAAAAATCCATTAGCTGATTATGAAGTTATTAGAAATGAACTTAAGAGTTTTAATGAGGGCTTAATGGAAAAGCACGAGCTTATTGTAATTACAAAATTTGACTTAGTTAGTGACAAAGAAATATTAAAAATTGAGCAATTATTTACTAAGTTAGGTAAAGAAACTATTACAACTTCTATTTATGATGATGAATCTTTGGAAAAATTAAAAGTAAAAATTAAAGAATTTATTGATAAATAAAATTATCTAATGTTAATGGGTCTTGCAAGTGTTCCTCCACCGATAGACATTAATCTAAGGGGACTAGTGGTTCTGAAGTAGACAACTTGATTACTTGGCTGCTTTGAACTTGCATAAACTCTAACTATATCTCCTTTTTCTCTTCTTACTGTTCCTCCACTTCGAAAATAAACCACAACACTAGCACCCTCTCCTATGTCTCTTACTGGTTTACAATCTCCTAGTCTTCTTTCTGTCATAAACGAAAATATTAACAAATAGTTATAGTAAAATCAATGATTATTTATCATGTCTTGAGCTAATAGCTCTTAAGTATCCAGCATACCTTGGAGCATGTTGTTCAATTCTTGCGATTATTAATTCAAACTTTGATCTAAGAACTGGAGACATTTCTCCAAATCCTTCAGCTTCAGTTAAGGTTTCTTCCATAACTACTGCTTTATCTTCTACTATATTTGAAGCACCATATCTACTTGCAGTAACATCTTCAACATCTTTGTCTAATACGCTTAAATAATTATCTCCTAAATATGTAAAATTGTCTGGATTAAGGGTAGAATAATCAGTATCATTTCTATATCCTATTTCTCCACAAAAAGCTGCATCAATATGATGTCCTATTTCATGAGGTAAGACAAAATCATTTGTACCGTCATAAAAAGCTTCCATATCAACATATATCCTATTAGGATTAGATATTGCTAAGCCAATAGCCATTGGCATGGCTTCATCTTCATATCTTCCAATACTTTTTACAAACCTTATTTCTACATCACTGGCTAGTCTTGCTACCTCTACTGGAAGATACTGTAAAGCTTGAATGGCAAGATATGTTCCTATAGCAAAATTTTTAAAATCAACATCTTCAGGTGGTAATAATTCAACATTTGCATAATCATCATGCTCATCTCTTTGCGTTGGAATAGTAGCTGTATAACCAAATTCTTGTAGAAAATCATTAAAACCTCCTAAAACATCATCAACTGTTTGTGCTTCAACTAATTTGTCATATGCTAGATTTGGATCAGAAAGAGTAACACCAAATCTTTTGGCTTGTAACCTTACATATTTATCATACTTATTTGGAGTAGCTGGGCTTACGTCTTTTAATTCTTTAGGGTCTTTAGTATCAAAAATAGTTTGTACAACTTGTAAAGTTGACTGATCGACTGGGGGACAAGCATCTTGGCTTAGTGTAACATTTGTATTTATTAATGAATCAAGATCTACATTTGCGTTTGCTAACTTATCTTTTACAAATAATCCAGCACCACCAATACCCGTAGCAACTGCTAGGGTAATGCCTACAGCAGTACTTGCACGCCTTCTTCTTTCTTTTTGTGGATTATAGCTTCCGTTACTCTCAAAAACTGACATAAGAAAAGATTATACAAAATATAAACAATTAGTTCAACTATAGGATGCTATGGTTTAATAAAATTTGAGGCTGAAATAACAAGCAATACGCCAATTGTATTAAAAATAAATGATATAAGTATAAACTTATATATACTAACTTTAGAAATACCCATAAGACTTATTCCAAGCTCGTCTGGAAAAGGTGAAGCAATTATAATTGCTCCAATTACAGGCAATGTCCAGCTAAAATATTTTGTATGCAATACATGATTTATGTGATTACCGCCAAATTTTTTATATATATCTTCCATCTCATATACAAGATTATTCTTTATATACTTAAAAATAATTAAATCTCCCATAACAGCTCCAAAACCAGCAAGTAATCCAAGTTCTAATGGATGTAGCCCTTCAGCTAAAACGAGAAGCAGTACTGTTGCCGTAGCGATTGTAAAAGAAGAGGTAAAAAGAATACCTGCAATAAATCCACCAATATAGCCAAGTTGGCCAAATTTTAATAAAAATATATGGAATTCTTCAAACCTAGAAAGAAAGATTGCAAACAAAAAAGAAATAATAAGTATTGTTATATTTTTATATTTCCAGTGGTTAATTATTTGCATATTATTACTATAGCAAATTTTAGTATCTTTTAATCATTATTAGCAATCAGATATTTTTTTTCCATAAAGAGTAACAAAACAATAAAATGTTATAATTAACTTGTGAAAGTAACAAAATTTATTCACTCCTGTTTACTAATAGAAATTGATAGTAAAAAAATATTAATTGACCCAGGAGTTTATACTGCTAATTCTAATTCTTTAGATCTTAATTTAATTAATATGTTAGATTATCTTCTCATTACTCATGAACATGCGGATCACATGCATATCCCTTTAGTTAAAGAGATAGTAAGGATGTTTCCTAATATTAAGATAATTACTAATAATTCTGTAAAGAAGATATTAGGAGAAGAAAGAATTAATTCATTTATAACGGGCGATGATTTAATAAAAATTGAGGATACAAGACACGAAAAAGTATTTGGAATTAATCCACCAGAAAACCTATTATTTAATATAGGTAATTTCTTAACTCATCCTGGAGACTCACATAGCTTTGAAAATACAAATAAAGTACTAGCTCTTCCAGTACAGGCTCCATGGTGTAGCTTAACAGAGGCTGTTAATTTAGCTGAGAAATTAAAGCCAGAAATTATACTACCAATCCATGACTGGCATTGGAGTTATGATGCAAGAAGTTCTTTTTATCAAAGACTTGAAGATTATTTTAAAAATCTTGGAATTAAATTTATTCCACTTATTAGAGGAAAAGAATACGAAATGTAAACTCTACGAAAAATATTAGCTTATCGTAAACAAAATGGTTATGGTACTCATTATGTATTACAAGGCTTTATCTTCGAGATCTATTGTTAAGAGCTTGTTCCCATTTAAGCCTATATGGTGCTATGGTATGAGTTGTTCTGATGTCTTCATCTGTAATTTGTTGACGTAAAAGTCTTCTTGTCTTAAATTGTATTCCTGGTAAAGTCATATCTCGAACATAATAATCAAGAGTATCTTCATTTACTACTTTTACTTTTCTATGATTAATTGCAATATGAGTTCCTGCATATTCAATTACATGCGTTTCTTCCCTGGTCAATTCTATTGTAGTAAATGGAACTGGAACTCCTAATAAATATCGTTGTGCTTTTATTGTCATGAGGATGAATTATACATAGTCTGATATTAATAGTCAATTACTATAGGGATTAGTGACGCCAGAGGGATTCGAACCCTCGATTACTTGGATGAAAACCAAGTGTCCTAGGCCACTAGACGATGGCGCCTTATCGTACAGAATAAATAATTAGCTCTTTATCACTTAGCCACTAAATAAACCAAACGCACATACAATTATACCTTAAGAATGCCTTTTTTGGCAAACTATTTAAGTTTTTTCCTTAAGTTTTCTAATATATCTTTTGCGCTATCTTGTCCACCAAATCCAAATGCAATTCCTCCTGCTATTGCAACCATCGCAACAAGTCCTGTAAATAGTATTTTTATTAAGTCTGTTGCAACACCAAGCTGGGTAAGTACGGCAAGAATTACAAATATATTAATAGCCCATTTAACAGCAGAAGCAACAGTTGTTGCCGTCTGACTATCAACTCCTTTAACAGAAGCTAAGACTACATCATGTGCAATTCGTGCAAATACAAATCCAACAATTGCAATTACTGCTGCTACAAAAACGTTTGGAAGATAGAATAATACTTCATTTAAAACTGTAATTATTCTTGGAAGTCCCCAGACGTCTGCAGTTGGAACCAAGAAAACTAATATGACAAACCATCTAGCTATTTCAGCTAATATGTTTGTCCAGGTAAGTTCATCTTTTAACTCTGGTACTCCATATTTTTTAAGGTATGACTCTATTTTTAAAGCTTTAGATACACTTAAAATTATTTGTTTTACCAAAGAACCAACGATGACGCCAATGATTAAAATTATTGCTCCTGTGAGAAATCTTGGAATGAAACTTACTGTGGCATAGAAAGCATTATTAAAAGATGCAACTAAGGTTGTACCTATATCGGTCATTTATGTCACCTCCTTTCATCTTTAGATTACCCTTGTTATATATTTTTTTCTCTACGCTTGTCAAGAAGCACTACTAATTGGTATAATTTATAGCGAATGGGCCGGTAGCTCAGCGGTAGAGCAGGAGCCTTTTAAGCTCTTGGTCACAGGTTCGA
>ERZ1292632.1729-Hain-H43-01um-R2-1729-length-20268-cov-15_pt1 | contig 20268 bp, 29 predicted proteins | sample MGYA00564407_ERZ1292632 | MGnify/ENA primary metagenome ERZ1292632 (study PRJEB36523, sample SAMEA6512637) | groundwater metagenome | collected 2019-01-08 | study: AquaDiva: Metagenomics assemblies of 32 groundwater samples | reverse complement strand
AATGGGAAAAGGATATATTGGAGATTATAAGGGAGGAGAGCTTCTATTTTTATCCCCAATATATGTGTGTGACAGGAGATACCTATATTTCTACTAAAAATGGATTAGTGGAGATTAAAGATTTACCATATATTAATATTAATTTAGATAGTGAATTAATAGAAAAAGAAATTGAAATTTTATCTATAAATGATACATTTCAAAAAACTTCTCATCTTTATAGAAAAAAGGTCAATAAAACTATTAAAATAACGACTCAATTGGGGTTTGAAATAGAGGGAAGACCTGAACATCCCATAGCAACTTTTAATGAAAATCTGGATATGGAATTTAAGAAGTTGAAGGATATAAGTGAGGGGGATTACATTATATTAGAACAATCTTCTAAAGTTTTTGCTCCTACAAATTATAAATTTGATTATAAAGAGAGAGAATATGAATCTTTGATTGAATGTTGTATTTGCAAAAATAAATTTAAACAGCTTGATAGACATATCATAAAAATACATTCTTTATCAGTAGAGGAATATAAACAAAGATATAATACAAAAAAAATTGTTTCGGAAGAAATTATATATTCAAGACATCAAGACATTAAGATCCCTTTAGAGATAACTAAAGAACTAGCAAGGATATTTGGTTATTATATAGGAGATGGATCTTGGCTTAGTAATAGGACAATGACATTTACAAATAAAGATAAGTCTGTTATAGATGATTTTATTTATTGTTTAATAAATACTTTTGCTATCTCTTCTCCTAAAATTTATGACATTGATAATGGTTCATGTTTAAAGGTTGAATTTTACAATAAAAAAATATTCGATTTTTTTGAGTATTGTGGCCTTAAAAAGGGTGTTGCTTTTACTAAGGAGATTCCCTTTACTATATTACAATCAACAGAGGAAATTATAAAAGAATTTTTGAAAGCTTTATTTGAATGCGACGGCCATAATAGCAAACATATTGGTTATGTGTCAACTTCTAGAAAATTAATACAACAAATACATCTTTTATTATTTCACTTAGGGATTCTATCAGTTATCGATAAGGAAATAATTCATGAAAATAAAAATCATAGATCAGGCTTTAATTTGAGAATTACCGGACCTTTTAAAGAAAAATTTATGAAGGAAATAGGGTTTGTATCAGAAAGGAAAAATAAAGAGAACCATAAAAAAGAAAATAATTTAGGAATTAGATGTTATTATAATAGAATTCCCTTTGTTAAATGTAAATTAAGGAATATTAAATTGGCTTCTACAAATTATTCAACAACAGGCAGAAATTCTGAATTTAATAAAAATGAACTTAAAAATAATAAATTTTTAGAAAAATTAAAGAAAAAAGATTTAAGTCTTTATTTCAAAATTATTTATTTGTTAGAGAAAAATAGGTATTATCTTAAAGTTACATCAAAAGAAGAAATTAATGAAGAAAAGTATGTATATGATATGTCTATATCTATGGATATGTTTCTATCAAACGGATTTATTAGCCACAATTCAAAGATCATTAACGAAGGTCACGCCTCCTACTGGCATGCAGAAATTTTGAATAATTATGATAGTTTAACTCCCAGTGAAACAATTGAGTTTGCGAAGTTACATTCATCTGTTGTTAACCCCGGTCACCCAGGAAGTCTTAATCCCTATTATCTTGGTTATAAAATTCTTATTGATATAGAAAAACGCTGGGATGAGAAGCATAAAAATGGGGAATCTACTATAACAGGCCGGGAGAAATTATTTGAAGTTAGGGCAGAAGAAGACGATATATCATTTATTAGGAATTATCTTACAGAGGAACTTGCTGAAGAGTTAAAATTGTTTTCTTATGGTGCATCTTGTGAGCATGATCATGGCACAAAAAAGTGTGATAAATGTGGTGAGTTAGTAATAAAAAGTAAGGAGTTAGATGCCATAATAGAAGCCATTATTATTAATAAAGTAAATTATGGGGTACCAATGATTAGTATTGTAGATATAAAAGAGGAGCAATTATATCTTAAGCAGGAACCAAGTGGATTACCTGGACTTGATCAGCCATATGCAGAGAAAACTATAGAATATATATATAATCTTTGGAAGAGACCAGTGCACATCCAAACAATAGATGAATCAGGTAAACCTAAAGAACTATGGTATGTTGGTAAAAAGTAGAAAATTTGACAAAATTTAAAAAATATGATATACTAATATAATCAGGAGTGAAAATGCTTAGCAATACAACTAAAAACCCAAATGACTCTAAAGTTATCTCTAAATGTTCCCATTGTGGTATGATTTATGAAGCTGATTATCCTATAATATGTTCTTGTAATAAAAAAGATTTATATCATGACTTTATTTTTAACAGAAATAGATATCCTTATTATGATGTTACTTATTGTGGAGAGATAATCCCTCCAAGGGAGGATATACATTAATATTCCTAAAGATAATAGATATGATAATTTAATTCAATATTATTCGGAACTAGTTAACCTTGATTGGCGATTAATTAGAGCAATTATTTGGAAAGAAAGTAATTTTAATCCTAAAGCTATCTCACCTGTTGGTGCAAAAGGACTCATGCAGCTTATGCCAGCAACGGGACAAGAAATGGGATTATCTGATTTCTTCAATCCCGAAGAAAACATAAAAGCAGGTATAAAATATTTTAAAATTCAATTTAATAAATTTCCTGAAATACCAGTATATGAGGAAAAGGAAAAATTTTCACTTGCTGCTTATAATGGGGGACGTGGGAACGTGAATCGGATGATCAAATTAGCTAGGGATAATCAAGAAGACTTTACTAAATGGGATATATCATCAAGATATCTGTCTGACGATTTATGGCCTTATCCTAAAATTGACTTTGCTCAGATTTTAACTTATGTCGCAAAGATAATTACACAATATTCACTCTATAGGACCTATTTATCTGCCTAAATAATAACAGAGAGGAATATATTTTGGCTCGTTTCGAGGAAAAACATTGGAAACGGTTTATCGAACTTGCTCCTCAATATTCTTGTTTATCTGATATAGTCTGTGCATTATCTAAAGAGTTTAATATGCCTCTTACCCGCCACGATATTAAAGATTATGTACATAAAGTAAATGGATCTGGCGGTAATTTAAGAGTTCCTTCTGAATATCTCAATAAATCAACTGAGAAAACTAAATATATTGAAGAGGACACAACAAAAACTGATCTTCTTATTGAAAACCTCAAATCAAAAGTTAATTTTTATCGTAATAAATATAATGGTCTTCTTAAGCAACAAAACCTAACAGATCTTGTTTTAGATACTGTAAAAGAAAATATTGCTGTTCTCTCTGCTCCTATAATAAAAAAGCCTAAATTAATTAAAGATATATCAGATGCAGAGCAAGCAACTATTGTCTTATCTGATTTACATATAGGCGAAGTAGTGTCAAAAGAAGAAATGGCGGGGATAAATGAATATAATATAAATATATTCTGTAAACGGCTTCAATTTATATCAGATAAAATATTAGATATAGTGTTTAATAAATTATCAGGGTATGAAATAAGGACATTAAATGTATTTGGCATTGGAGATTGGGTTTCGGGGGTTATACACCAGGATACGATTGAAAGCGCAGAAATAACGATTGTGGAACAAGCATTTACAGGCGCTCACATTATGTCGCAATTTTTAAGTGAATTATCAATGCATTTTGATAATATTAATTGCCATTTTGTAGTTGGTAATCATGGTAGATTATCATCAAAAATAACTTATAAGCATAGGTATCTCAATTGGGATTATGTTTTATATCAAACGTTAGCGTTAATATTAACTAATCATAAAAATATAACATTTAACATACCAAAAAGTTTCTTTCTTGTAACAGAAATAATGGATCATAAATTTCTTCTAACACATGGGGATAATATTAAATCTTGGAATAATATGCCTTATTATGGGATAGATAAAATAACGCGAGAAATGTCTGAAATATTAAATGGAGAATTTGATTATGTGGTTCTTGGACATTTTCATTCGTCTGCAACATTACCAAGAGTTAGGGGTGAAATATTTGTTAATGGTTCAATGATTGGGGGTAATGAATTCTCAATAGGAGCATTATATAAATCAGCAGAACCAGTTCAATTACTATTTGGAACTCATGGACGTAAGGGAGTTTCGTGGCGTTTCCCCTTAAAATTAAGATATGCGGATAATGTAAATGTTCCTATAAGGTACATATATTGACATTAATAAATAATCAACAAGTTGCTTGTGGAATTATTTAAAATAAAAGGATGAGTGATGGACAATGGAGCAGTTTTTCGGAAATATTAATTTAGGTTTAGTTGGAGCGATTATTTTTTTAGTTTATATGCTTAGGTCTTTTATAACTATACCTGATAAGTATGCAATATTGTTGCCTATGGGATTTGGAATTGTCATAAATATGATGCCTCAAATAATGTCAGGTCAATTTTTATTCACTAATTTTAGTGAAGGTTTTACAAATGGTATGGCCGCAGCGTACTTTTTTAAAATCGGAAAATCATTTAATCCTTTTAGTAAAAATGGGAAAAATGGGGGTCAATAATAAAATAAACTCTTGTAATATGGGGCGGTGAGAGCATGTGAAATATATAACAAAGACAATCACGTATGTTATTACACATTTTTGGTGGATCATTGCCATATTGATATTAGCATTAATTATCTTTAATAAGATAAATAAAAATAATAGAGAACAACTTGAATTAAAGAAAAAGATAATTGAAACAGAAAAACGGAGTAAAGAAGAGTTACTAGCAAGTGCAGAACGTGAAGCGAGACTTGAGCATGAATATAACAGAAAAATATTAGATATGAAAGCAGCTAAATTAAAAAGAGAATTAATTGAAAAAGAAAAAGATAGAATATTAGTTAATAACACGTATAGCGAAAATTTGGCAAAATTAAAGGATGTGAAGAATGCACGAGAACTTGTGGAAGAAATGCTTAGGAGTTGGTAGTATTATTTTACTTGTCACAGGATGTATGTCTTCAACAATTCCATCTATTACATTACCTTCTCTTCCTCCTTTACCCGAACAAAAAGAGTTTATTCCTGCTACTGAAACCATTAAATTATCAGATAAAGAGCTAGTTAAAAGCACTGATACATGTGTTACTGAAGTTCCAAAGCCTACAGCTATATTTCTAGATGAAAAGTTTGAGGTTGTTGAGCCTTCAAAGGCTAAATATATAGTTTATGAGGTTCAGGAACACGCAAAGATCAATGAAAAGTTATTACAACTTAGACATTGTGCTCAATTATTTGATAATTTACAAGAAAAATATAATATCTTAGTTAATTATATAGGTCTTTATCATCAAGCCTCAGCATTAGACTTAGAATACCAAAAAAGAGTTTTACTTATAGAAAAGCAAAGAGTGACCCTTTATGTTGCATATGCAGAATCATACAAAGGTTTATTATCGGAGAAGGAAAGGAAAAATATCTACGAACGGATCGAAAACATAATAAAAGGTGCTACTACTAGTCTTTTAATTATAGGGATAATAGCAGCAGTTCATTAATTTCCAGAATTAAAAACAAGGGTACATATATGAAATAATTAAGTGCCCTTGTTCTGTTTTTATGGAGGATTTAATGTTAGATGAAATAAAGGAATTTGATGAAGCTAATATTAATAGCCCTCTATATGTATATTTTGTTAAATATTTTCTTCATGAAGTTAAAAAAACTGATAGGATGTATAGTTTACATCGTGCTTACGGTACTGCATATCGTCTAGCAATGCATATAATTGATAGAATGTTTGGGGATATAATTTTAAGTGAAGAGGAAAAACAGACTGTTATAAGACAATATGTTAATTTTGTTCTTGATAAGACTTATCCCAATGAAATTAATATTGACCCAAAAAGATTTGTATTTAGTTATAAACATATAGACATATTTAAGGAACATTTAAAATCTCAGTCAAGGATTAATCGTCTAAAAGAAGTCAGTAGAGGAGCAGTACTTTGATAACAACTAAAATAGTTGGAGTTAGTTTTGGGAATATACAAGAACTTCTAAAGAAAGTTTCTCTTAGCACAAAAATAAAACTTGTTAGAGAAGATAAAAATATACATGATGAAAATGCTATTGGTATCTTAGCATCTGTAGAAAGGTTTAATAAAGTGGCAGGCTGGGGTATGTTTTGGGTTCATATAGGATATATACCTGCACCTTTAGCGAAACAATTAGCTCCTCTGATTGACTCTAAAATACTCAATTTAGAGTCTGTGAAAATCTTGAATTTACTTACATCAGGACAAAAAAATAGTAAAATTGGTGTAGAAATTGAAATATATTGTGACTCTAAACTACTTGATGAGGACGAATAAACATGGATTATGTTGCTGAGTATATAAGTCCGATAATCACTCAAATTGAAATTGATTACCCATTATGTAAGAATTGTGATCATGGGTTTATTGATGTTGATTATCAGGATCACTTATTAATCAGCAGAATATGCCCATGCTTCAAAAAAAGAATGACATATAAAAATATGGCAATGAGCGGAATTCCTAGAAGATATTGGGAATTCTATGATAGAGAACCTTTTTTTGGTAAAAATAATCATGATGTATATAAGTTAGTAGATACTAAACGAAGTGCTGTATTTTGGGGGCCTTCATTCACTAGTAAAACAACTGCCGCTACATATATACTTATGAAAAAATTATTAGAGGGAGGTAAATCAGGATATTGGTGGAAGCATTCTATATTTTGTCAATTAATAATAAAGGCTAAGTTTGATGATGAATTGTTCAATTATATACAAAAAACGTTAACAAAAGATGTAATTATATTGGATGAATTAGGATGGAGCACGATAAAAAATCAAGAAACTGTAATTAATGAAACAATGAGGATGATTAGGCAAGTATTTGAGAATGGATCAACTTTACTCGTTACTACTAATTATCCTGAAAAAGATATTTTAGATATGTATGGAGCACCTTTATATAATACATTATTTAAAACCAATTCAAAAATATTATCATTTGACGAGGTTTATAGTGGGCGATGAAAAATTTATGTTATTGCCGCAAGATATTGACGCTGAGATTCAAGTTTTAGGGGCGATTATATTAAATGGAATTTCTTTAATTCGGATTAAAGATTTTATAAGTCCTGAAGATTTTTATAGACAACGACATAGGATTATATATGATACTGCTTTATCTTTATATAATGAGAATGTTTTCATTGATTTAACTACATTATCAGATAAATTAAGACAAGATGAAAAATTAATTGAAATAGGAGGAGCTACCTATTTATCCACGTTAGTAAATGCGTGTCCAACTGAACATAATATAGTTACACATGCTAGAATTCTTAAAGATAAAGCAATAAAAAGAAAGATAATTAATTTATGTACAGAAGCTAGTGATGTAGCATATAATGATTCATGTCGTGGGGAAAGTATAGCTAAAGAATTAATAGAAGCTGCATATCAACAAGGCATTGTTCAATCTAATGGTTATATAAAATGGTTTAGCTTATTTGAAGAAAGAGAAAAGAAGAGAAAGAAAAGGGCAATAGAAGGAGAAAAAGATGTAATTCTTACATTTATTCGAGATAAAGATAGAAATTTAGATGATTTAATGAATGGGGGCCTTCATAAAGGAACATTAACATGTGTAGTTGCTGATACTAAAAAAGGTAAAACATTTTTTGGTGTCCATATGAGCTATGTTACACTTATGCAACAAAAAAATGTTCTTTTAATTCATCATGAAGGCACAACGGAACAAGTGGCATCTCGTCTGGATAGTAGGTTTTTCAATATAAAATATGAAAACTTGGTTAATTATGATAAAACTCAAGAGGAAGAAGAGAGAACTGTAAGAAAATTTGAGTTGTTTAAGGAACGAAAAGAAGAAAATGTTATTATGAAATATTACCCTCCAGGGACATGCAATGCTAATGAAATCAGACAATTATGTAAATATCTAAAAGACATAGAAGGTTGGGTACCTGATTTAATAGTCGATGATTATTCAGATTATATGATACCAAATGCCAAATGGTCAGATGATAATAAACACAGACTTGATTCTATCTATTCAGATTTATCAGCACTTTCAGTGGATTTATATGGAGAAGGAGGAGATAATAAAACAGAAGTTGCTGTTTTGACATTCTCTCAGACAAAAGCTGAATTTTTTGATAAAGAATTGAAAAAGAACTCAGCAGGAGGAAGTATAGGGAAAATACAGAGGGTTGATGTAATGATCGGTTTGTACGACAAAGAAGAAGATAGAATTCAAGATATATCTATTTTGCGCCTCAAAATCTTAGCAAATAGGTCAGGCGAAACAGGCCCCGAAATAGTTTTATATCCTGATTTTTCCCGAGGAATAATTAATCGAACTATAGAAGGTCTAAATGATTGATTTGATTTCTTTTTTCAAAAAATTTGACAATGGCCTTAAAGTGTGATATACTATAGAAATAGAGAGGAGATTATAAAATGGAGAAAATGGTAGTGCTGTTGATCAATGAAAAAAATTCTGATAGTATCAGAAAATCTGTAGTTGAAACATTCTCTGACAGAGATGTGTCATTTTGTGAACCACTTACAAAAGGTAAATTAACCTTTGAAGAAATGATTGATTATGATTATGTTCAAAATTATGTAGATAAACATGAATTTACTCATATTCTTGTAAGTGGAGTAACAGTGCTTAATATTTTTGTATCTTTAGCTGCTCGAATTAAATTTGGTAAAATTGGTCTACTTGTCCATAATAGAGATACGAACAGACACGAGGAATTATTTATATAATGACAAAAGATTGGAAAGGAAAACCGCGTGATTTATTTCGTCTTCGTGGAGCAACAGGACATTCAGATCATTCAAGGGAGTATCTTGATTACTACGCTACTGAACCATTAGCAACAGAGTTGTTGCTTAAACTTGAGCAGTTTGATAAAAATATATGGGAATGTGCATGTGGTCAAGGGCATATTTCTGAAGTTTTAGTTAAAAACAATTATAACGTGAGAAGCACAGATTTAGTAGATAGAGGATATGGGCAAGGAGGAATTGATTTTATTAAAGAAAAAGACCTATGGGACGGAGATATAATTACTAACCCCCCATACAGATATGCTCACGAATTTATTGAACATGCATTAAAAGTGGTTACAGATGGACATAAAATAGCAATGTTTCTAAGAATTACATTTTTAGAAGGCAAGAAAAGAAGAAAATTATATAATAAATATCCTCCTAAGTTAATATATGTGGCATCAACTAGATTAAAATTCTCATTAGGCGGAAAGTTTAATGAAATGCCTGAAAGTGCTGCATGTTATGCCTGGTTTATATGGGAAAAAGGGTTTACTGGTGTAACACAATTGAAATGGTTTAATTAAATGGCTAGACAACATAGACGACCTGTACTATTAGAAGAAAGAATTAAGGATTGTAAAAAATGTAGTCTTTATAAGACTCGGACTACTATTGTAATGGGTGAGGGTGATTATTCTGCACGATATATGTTAGTCGGGGAGGCCCCCGGAAAAGAAGAAAATAAACAAAATAGACCATTTGTGGGTGATGCTGGCCAACGATTAAGGAAACTTATAAAACAAGCAGGATTAAATATTAATGATTTTTATATAGTCAATGTATGCAAGTGTTGGCCTGGAGAAGGGAACAGAACACCCACCAAAAGTGAAATAGAAGCGTGTTTGCCTTATTTGATACATCAAATTAATCAAATAAAGCCTGAGATTATATTTACTCTTGGTAATACAGCAACATTAGCATTATTAGGCAATAGAGATACACGAGGCATCACAAAGATACATGGTCAGAGATATAATATAGGATTCCCTGTTCAATCAGTTGTTATACCATTATATCATCCTAGTTACTTAATAAGAAATGGAGAATCTCTTGATCATATATTTATAGAAGATTTGAAATTTGCAGTAGGGATTATTGAAGGAGAGAAAAATAAGAAGAAAGAAATATATGAGGATTTATTAAAGTGAGAAAAAAGTTGAATAAAGAAATATATGAATCTTTATTGAATGGAACAACTCTAAAAACTGTCTTGAATATAGATGAATATTGTTGTAAGATATGTAACAAAAGACATAAGACTATAGAACAAGCAAATTTCTGTAGTAGAAATACTACGAAGCCTTTTAGGTTCTTAATTGGTTCCAAAATAAAATTAGATGACGATGGCGTAGCAGGAATAGGAGCAAAAATAATTGATAGAAAATATATAGTAAAAAGGACATATCATGAACCATTTTTTAAAGTTAGATTTGTAGCGAAAAAAATTTTTAGAGAAGAGTATTACGAAGTTGAAAAGTGGGTTGCAAGTTATCGGTTATCTGATTGATCTGTAAGATAAGAGATAATTTATGACTAAAAAAGAATTAAGAAAACATATAAAGTGGATGAAATTAACTAAAATCTACGGAGATTTATTTTCATCATGTGCAAAGCGAAAGGTAGGAGCAATAGTTATAAGTAAGGATAATAGAATACTTGCTACAGGGTATAATGGAACACCACGAGGATATTTAAATTGTGTCGATGGGGGTTGTGAAAGATGTAATAATGGGGACATAAAAACAGGAGAAAAGCTGGAGCAGTGTTTCTGTATTCATGCAGAGAAAAACGCTATTATAAATGCTGCTTATAATGGTGTATCTATAAAAAATTCTATCTTATACGTTCCTCTCAATTGCTGTATAACTTGCGCTGTAGAAGTTGCTAATAGTGGTATAAATACTATATTTTTTGAGGGCATATATCCGTCTAGTTTGCAATCAACAGTTAAACTATTTGCTACATTAGGGATTAAATATTACCAATTAGATGCTAAAGCAGAAAAAGTTTATTTATATACTCCTTATGAATATTTGAAAACTCAAATAGAATTGGAGGAATAAATTGAAGATTCATGAAATATTTTACAGTATCCAAGGAGAATCGACGTACGCAGGTGTTCCTTGTATATTTATTAGATTTTCAAATTGTTCCTTGCGCTGTTCTTTTTGTGACACCAAATATGCGTGGGATGAAGGTTTTGATATAGAACCCCATGAAGTGATTAGAAGAATAAAATTAGTATCATCTAATTGTATGAATGTCTGTATAACAGGAGGAGAACCATTTGAACAAAGAGATGAACTTCTTAAATTATTAGTGCTCTTAGATGAAAATGGTTATAATGTGTGTGTAGAAACTAATGGTATACATTATATAGGGGACATGCCAGAGCCTTTTATTGCGATATTAGATGTAAAATGTCCTAGTAGTCATAGTAAATTGCCTTTTTGTAAGGAGAACTTTAAATTTATAGATGAAAGAGATAATTTAAAATTTGTAGCATATACTAGAGAAGATTTCAATTTTATTGAGGAATTTCTAATAGAACATCAAGAACAACTGAGTGATACATCTGTTCCTATTTTAATTTCTCCTATTTTAACTGAATCACAAATTCTCAATGAAGGAAGGATGCAAACCACAGCAGATGAAGTTAAAAGATTAGGAAATCTATTCTCTGATCTAGACATAAGAATGCAAATTCAAATGCATAAAGTGATTTGGGGAACAATGACAAGAGGAGTTTAATCATGCCTTCATTTGTTTTAGATAGAAATGATGTTTTGCCTCATTTGAATATTATGAAATCTGTAGTATCAGGGAAAAGTTTTGGAGATTATGAGTATGTAATGTTTAGGCTTCTCAATAATCAAGGAGAACTCGAATTATCTGTCCAAAATCAGACAAGCCTGTACTCCTGTATTGTCCCTTCTATTATAGTAGGAGCAGAAGGGATAACTGAGTGGGCTGTTGATTTTAAAATATTTAGTAATATAATAAACTATACAGGAGGAAATCAGGTAAAAGTGTTGGTAGAAGATAATGAATGTCAGTTTTTATATGACAAATTAAGAGTCAAAAGTGCAATTTTAAATAAAGAATGTGTTTTTGACAGAGAAGATAAATCTTTAGCAAGTCCTCTAATGTCTGATAGTATTTATAGAATATCTCCTTATTTTTCACAACTCATATTAGCTGCTGATGCTAATTTATTTAGCAGAGATAATGTAGTGTGGTTTGATAAAAAATCTGTATTTTGCACAGACGGATTTAGAATGAATCTTTATAGAAATGATAAATTTAATTTTGAAACTTCTTTTTGTATATCGACAACAACAGCATCTATAATAGATATGATATGTCAACGACAAGGAAATACTGAGTTCGATTGTGTACTAAATGGAGATGACATAGTAGTTAGTGGAAATAATTACTATTATAGTAGTAATATTCTGCTATATGATATACCTCAATATGAGTATATGTCTACATTTAATAGAAATTTTGTGTTAAAAGTTAATAGAGATGAGTTTTATAAGAATATGCCTTATGTGAGACTTGTTGTAGATAAAGAACAAAACGAAAAAGTAACAGTTACAATGCCTACCGATACTAATGTATGTATTATAAAAGCAAAAAATGAAGTAGGTAGTTGTGAAGCTGCTATTTTCAATGACATAAAATTCGATAAACAAGTATCATTTGAAGTGCAATATAAACATCTTATTGATTGCTTATCAAGTATAAAGACCAATGATGTTGTAATAGCTTTTTCAGATGATGTTGCTATTCCGGTACTTTTTACATCATCAGATGAAAATGCTGTCCAGCAATATGTCTGTAGGTTAGATGAGGACTAATATGCTTACACAGAAATATAGGCCAAAAACATTTTCGGAAGTTATAGGTCAAGATCATATTGTTAAGAATCTTCAAGAATCTATTTTAAAAGATTCTGTTCATTCTTGTTATATGTTTTCAGGGCCTCAAGGGACAGGTAAAACTACTGTAGCAAGAATATTCAGTAAAGCAATTAATTGTTTGAGCAAAGTTAAGCCTTGTAATGATTGTGATGGATGTAAAAGAGCAGAAATAATAGAGATAAATGCTTCATCGGAACGTGGAATAGATATGGCAAGGAAATTGGGCGAAATTGTCATGTATTCTACAAAATCTAAATATAGGTGTGTTATATTGGATGAAAGTCACGCATTAACTAAGGAGGCGGCACAGTCTCTATTAAAAACCATTGAAGAGCCTCCGAGCAAAACTGTTTTTATCTTATGTTCTACTCAGCCTACTAAAATTATCCAAACAATACAATCAAGAGCTAAACGTTATACATTCAAACGAGTATTTGGTAAAAGTTTATTGAATTATTTACATAGAATCTGTATATCAGAAAAAATATCAATAGATGATGGAACATTATGGGATGTTTGTAGTAAAAGTAAGGGAATACTGAGAGACGCTCTTACATATCTAGAAATGGTTAGGGATTCTGATAGTGATACAACTATTTTGCAATCATTAGGAACTATAGCATACAGTGAAATAAAACAATTATTTGAGGTATTACTTGTAGGGAGTACTAATGGAGCATTACATTTTATAGAACAAATACATAATCTTCAGCCTGATTATAATGAATTATATATATCATTAATGCAAGCAATATATTCAACTGTATTGAGCAAATCGGGGGTTGAGAATGAGAACCAATACGGGTTTAAAGAACTTGAAAATTTATCTTTACCGACATTATTTGATATATTAGCGTTATTAAGGGATGAGCACAGACAAAATATGTATGAAGGTGCTCTGAGTGAAATTAATTTTAATCTTACTATGCTTAAATTAAAGAATATGATCAGCGTTAAAAAGGTGAATAGGATATAGAAGGAGGAAAGCCAATTGTGGAGAGATCCTGAGTATAGATTACTTGTATTTAGAGGGATACTTCTTTTATTTTTTATTCCTGTTGCTGTGTTTATGGTAACAACCTTTGATGAAACCAATGCTAGGCATTTACTAATTGCCACATTATTTATAGTTATTCCTGGTATCTTTGCAGTAATAATGCTGCTAAATGAACATCGCTTGGAAATTCTTTTTAGAGGTGTTAGCCATATTAAATGTTTGACATGTAAAATTAGTTATAATACAGAAAATGAATTTCTTATGCATATTTGTAAAAATAAAATATAGGTATTGATGGTATGTATTTAAAATCAATACTCAAAGAAGGATTTGAATATTTTTTAGATGCATTTAGTCCCATTTTCTTTGTTGGTTTTTTATGCCTGTATTTTTGATCGTATCTTTTAGTATGAAAGAGTATTTTTGGTTTTTCTTGCTTTTAGGTATTTTATTTTTTATCCCTTTATGTTATTCAATAGGACGATTGGTTACATCTGAGAGAGAAGCATATAATATTAAGTGTCAACTATGCAGTAATAGATATAAAACAATGGAACATTAATAGAATATAGAAGATTAGAGGAGATCAATTGTGCGTGATACTAATGAAATAAACATATATCAAATGATATTCTTTCTAGTTATTTTTCCTAGTATCATGTTGTTTATGCTGAATCCATCTTCCCCTGTATCTTTACTGAGCGCTGAATTAGTTATCATATTTTTGGTTCTGTATGCCATACTAATTGCATTACAGCAGACATCTAGAGTATATAGTGTTAAAAGTATTAGAGTTATTAAATGTTTGGTATGTAAAATGAATTATAAAAATGAGGATGAATTTCTTATGCACGTATGCAAAGATAAAATAAAGATTTGATAATATGTATTTTATTTTTTATACCTTTGTTGTATTCAATAGGGAAATTAGTTATGTCTGAGGAGGTTCTCTATAATATTAGATGATTTTTATTGCGCGTCTGTAAAAAACTATCTAAGAAAGAGGAGATTTGAAAATGGAAACAGCATTTGAGACCAAAATTTTTGAAAAGAGTGAAGTAGATGTAATTGATACAGTTGATAGTGTTACAGAAGCGAAAATGTTGGAGCTTGAAGCAAATATTAGCTTCATAAAGGAAAAAATAAAGTTATTGAGCCGATTAGATTGTAACACATTGGTGTCTGAAAAACAAGGAATGCTAAAAAGTTATAAAGATCAATTAGAGGTATTTCAAACTCCTATACCATCTTTAGGTTTACTGATAACTCCAAAAATTGAACAAGTTCTTTCTATGGGTTTTCCCATTAAGGATCAACTTAATGTTCATTCTTATGACATTCCTATAGATGTATTAAGAACTATAATTGAATGTGAGAAAGAATTTGATACAATTTACATACGACGTCCTATGTTCCTGGATGAATATATTCAGATAAAAAAGACCTTAGAAATGCAAATTGACAAAGTACAGCAACAAATAGTCTTTCAAAGAGACCCTGTTGCCATTGGTGAGATTAGAACTAAAAAATATGTAATTGCTCAATGGGGTGAAGCAAAACTTCTATCTTTTGATGAAATTGCTTCTTTGCAAGCTATTGGACTTGAAAAAATTGATAAAACTAAAAAGATAATAAGTGCTCGAAAAAGGGAACTTTATCAAGTACAAATTGCAAAGAGTCATTTTCTTAGTTCCATAATGGTAAATTTTATAAAAGACCATCAAAGGACATTGAGAGAGCTTAGTAGACAACTAAGGTAAAAGGTATAATATGGCTAAAATTAAAGGTCAAAAAGAATATGAAAAATGGGAGAAAGATCATAGTGCTATTATTACTATGAAACAAGCATTTTTAATTCAATGTTATATATGTAATGGAATGGATGAAGGTGGAGTAGATTGTGGAGGCATATCCTGTCCTTTCTATCAATTTCATCCTTATAACAAAAATAAACTAAAAAAGAAGCGTAATATGACTGATGAGCAACGTAAACTGGCTGGTGAACGATTGAGGAAAGCAAGAGAAAAGAGATAAATTAATGAAGCGTGGGTTGTTCGATACATTTTATTCTTTAAGTGATGAATCATTTCATATTATATCAGACAATGATGCTCTTACTAGTGTCTTAAATGATATTAATATGTATCCGAAAGTTTGTCTTGATATAGAAACAACTGCTTTACGGCCTCATGATTTAAATGCTCAAATCATAGGGATAGGATTGACAGCAGACAGGCAGAAAACATATTATATAGATTTAACGAAATTTGATAGAGATTTTTATGAAAAATTTAATGTGTTTTTAAAGAATAAATCTGTAGTAGGTCAAGGGATAAAGTTTGATCTTAAATTTTTATTTCATAATAAAGTTGAGTCAAGAGGTGTGTTTTTTGACACATTAGTAGCTAGTCAGATTCTTGAAGCGGATCATGATGGACATGCTCTAGATGAACTTGTTGCACGACATATGCCACATGTTGATGCGGGATGGAAAAGAAAATTTAAAGAAGAACTTAAAAAAAGAGATAATGATATTAGATCAATGCCTATTAATTTTGTGGCTGATTATTGTTGTAAAGACACTAAATATACATATGAATTATATAAGATATTATTTAAAAAAGCATCAAAAGATAGTTTATTAAGTTTGTTAAATAATCTTGAGTTTCCTCTTGTTAATGTCGTTGCAAATATGGAATTAAAGGGAATGTGTATAGATGTAGAATATTTATCTTCTCTTAGAAGTAAGTATTCAAGTGAACTTGATAAATTAGAACAAATAGTATATAAAGAAGCAGGAGAAGAATTTGATATTGGTTCTTCTCAACAACTTGCTAATATTTTAATTAAGAATTTTCAAATAAACTTACCTATGACAAATAAAAATAACTACTCTACAGATGAAAAAGTATTGAGTGGTCTTAGGAAACACCATAAGATAATAGATCATATTTTATCTTATAGAGAATATGCGAAATTATTATCAACATATGTTAATGGGTTTCTTGCTAGAGTAGATTCAGATGGGCGTATGAGAACAGAATTTGTGCAAAATGAAGCAAGAACACATAGATTTAGTTCAAAGAATCCTAACTTTCAAAATATTCCTGTAAGAAATACAGGAGAAATAAGAAACTCTTTTATAGCGCCTCATGGATATAGTTTATTATCTAAAGACTATTCTCAAATAGAAGTACGTGTTGCTGCGTGGTGTTCAGGAGATAAAGCATTAATATCAATTCTAAATTCATCTGATGTATATATAGAAATGGCAAAAATATTTATGAACAAGGAAGAAATTTCTATAAAGGAAAGAGAAGTAACTAAGGCAATTGTATTAGGTACAATGTATGGTATGGGGGAAGAAAAATTTGCCTACTCTCTTAATATGCCTTTAGAAGAAGCAAGAGACACAAAAAAGCAATTTTTCGGAAAATTTAAAAAGTTAAGAGAGACTATATATGAAGTAACTAATAATGTTAAAAAAGACGGATATATAAAATTTTGGTCTAATAAATGCCTACCGTTAGATCCTGAATATTCATTTAAGGCATTTAATACTCTTGTTCAAGGAACAGCAGCAGATATTATGAAAAGCGCATTGGTAAAATGTTTTGACATGATTAATTTTAAAAAATTAGATTGTTCTATTCTGTCCACTATTCATGATGAGTTATTATTTGAAGGGAAAGATCAAACTATTGAGTCAGAAAGTGAGATTTTAACAGACGCAATGACTGATTGTATAATCCCTAATTTTAATATACCGATTATAGTTAATAGTAAAGTTATGTCAAGGTGGAAAAAGTGAAAATTTATTATGGAATTTTTGTCCAAGATGTGCCATTTCTTAGAAGAAAATCTAAGTTATTCAATGAAATAGATATGAATGTATTAATTAGTTTTTACGATATAGAAGTTAAAAAAAATAGAAAAATCAACATTATAGAGGAGCTTGAGAAATGTACAGAATCACAAAAGAATATACAATAGCATATGCACATAGGCTTTTAGGGAATCAATTTGGATGTAATAATTTACATGGGCATAATGGGACAATTGTAGTTGGTTTGAAATCTGAAACTTTAAAAGATGGAATGGTAATAGATTTTAATGTCTTGGATAAAAGGATGTCTACATTACTTGATTTATTAGATCATTCTTGTATTACAGAAGATGGGGATAAATCTCTTCAGAAATTTTTGCAACAAGAAAATAGTAAATTTTTTAATTTAACGTTTGAACCTACCGCTGAAAATATATGTAAATTTATATACGAATATGTATGGATTTCCCTAAGAGAATTATTAGATTATGTTGAATTTTATGAAACAGATAAATGTGGAGCAATGTACAGTGGGGATTAAAATATTTATTGGGGGAAGAAGTTCTGTTCTTAATAGAGAGCATAGAAGTGAAGATTTTGTTAAGAATTTTATTTATAGACATGATATAAGACGTATATATACATATTCTTGGCTAGATACTGTTGATTCATTTGAAAAAATTATGAAGATAAGGGAGAAAATCCGTGACAAAGAAGAGTGATCAACGACCACAAATAAGGATTTCTTGGAAGGAGTTTGATAAAGGTTCAAAAGATATTATTCGTCAAATTCGATTATTCCCAGGAAGAGAATATGACCAAATAATATGTGTATCAACAGGAGGATTATTTGTAGGTGGGATAGTGGCTAAAAAGTTAAATATAAAGAACATATCTATTATAAATGCATATAAATATAGAGAAGACAATAAATCTTTTAATAAGGTCCATATTAGTAGTGATATTCCTGCTGTTAGTGAGAGTGCATTATTAGTTGACGATATATTTGATTCAGGGGAAACTATGACAATTGTATTAGATACTATAAAAAGAAAAAGGATGCCTGAAAAAGTAGATACGTGTTGCTTATATACTAAATGTTCTTCTATTTATCCCAAACCTACATATTATTATAGAACTGTTGATAAGTGGGTAAAGTTCCCTTGGGAGGATTAAGGTGAAAAAATATGTGATGGCTCAAATATCTGTTCCAGGCTTACATAGTTGGTCTAATTGTAATATAGAATCTGTTTCTTTTCTTAAAGATCTACATAGACATATTTTTATAATAAAAGTTACATTAGAGGTATTTGATGACGATAGAGAAATTGAATTTTTTGTATTACAGAATAAGATTAAAAATGCTATTAAAACTAGATTCGTAACATCTACATTTGATTTATATAATTTTGAAAATAATTCTTGTGAAATGATAGCATCTTTTTTATGTGAGAAATTTATTAATATATATTGTTATAGTAAAAATAGAGACATTAAAGTTGAAGTTATGGAAGATGGAGAAAACGGAGGTATTGTAGTTTATGAGAAAGAATAAAAAATCTTATAAAAAACCATTATTTATCTTGTGTCGTGTATCACAAGGTATGTTTTCAAATGAATGGGAAGTTACGGTTGAGTTGTCAAATGGTTACTATGTAATTGCATTTATAGATAAAAAACAAGTTTTTATTAAGCAGGAACCAGAGAAAGGACAAAAAGTAGGTGGAAAGGTTATGGTTTCTGTTGTTACTCTCAAAAAAGATACAATAATTGTTGATCTTCCACAACCAACACTAACAAAGGGGACGAGAATAGAAATATCTAAACAATTAGTTGTCAAGGATGATTTTGATATGATTGCAGAGCATATCATTGAGACTCATAAAGACACAATAAAGGAGTTAAATAGTTTATGATAGGGAACTTTAACTTTGATCTCCCTGAAATATATCAAATAGAAGTTACAAATAGATGTAACTTTTCGTGTCCAAACTGCCCTAGATTTACGTCTAATCGTGCAGAAACAGATTTTGATATTGATTTATTAAAATTGATGGCAAAAAGGGGAGATTTAGATAATAGTTATTTTATAGAATTACAATTCGCAGGTGAACCTTTATTATATCCTTATTTAGATAAAGCAGTAAATATAATCCAAGAAAACAATTGTATGGTAGGATTGTCAACAAACGGATCATTAATTAAAGAGATAGATAAGGCGCAGTTTAATGCTTTGATACAATGTGATTACTTAACTATTAGCATAGATGGTTATAATCAAGAAACGTGTGAAAGATACAGGCCAGATATTAATTTTGGTGAGTTAGTTGATAGTATTAATTTATTATTAGACATTAAAGAAGATGAATATGGAACAGATTATTTATATGAAAATGTTAATAAATCGCCCATTATAACCCTTCAAATAGTCAATTTTAGTGATGAAGCTTATTTAGAAAAGTCAAAAATTGAATTAAAAAAAATATTTGGAGGAAAATGTTTATATACTACAATAAAGAATTATTTCCATACTTTTTCAGATAAACCCACGATTGATTTATGCTTAAACCCATTTTTTAGTGTGACTATATTAGCAAATGGAAATGTTACTCCATGTT